>ERZ1023282.173-NODE-173-length-35847-cov-5.472340_pt1 | contig 35847 bp, 30 predicted proteins | sample MGYA00521262_ERZ1023282 | MGnify/ENA primary metagenome ERZ1023282 (study PRJEB32759, sample SAMN07749867) | skin metagenome | biome: transportation; feature: city; material: polyester macromolecule | host: Homo sapiens | place: Hong Kong:KT line | collected... | reverse complement strand
TTTTCTCTTGCAATATATTTTTCATAATAACGATTGCTATCAAAAGGATAAGGGGTATCTTTTGATTTGAACAGTTGCTCAGGGATAAGAACGACACTGCTTACAAGAACTGTTCCACTGATAATGGCTAAAATGATTATTGGCAAACCGGGGAGATTTGTAGGATACTGGCTCAGAACATAGTAGAGAGCATGAAGCGTAAAGACAACCGCTGTCGCAAAACCTGGGTTATAAATGGTTCTTTTTCCTACTGTTCGAAAACGTCGGTACATACTGAACCCAAAAATCAGGTGGCCAATCATTTCAAAAAAGCAAAAGATAAGATTCCAGATGACAATGATCTGATTGACACCGTAAAAAAGACAGACAATACCAATTAATTCAGCTAACATAATAGTCAGCATATCAGAAAATTGATTCATAGGATAGCGATCGGGCTTTCGAGAGCGCCGAAGCATGTTGTAGTTATAATGAAAACCGCCAGGAAATCTCCATTCCTCTAGACAGTGAAAAGGGAGCATGACATAGATTATAGCGACAAATCTGCTTCCAGAATCTAGTGTAGTCCAATTTGTGATAAGATATAAGAGAATACCGATTCCCATAGCAAAGAGAATGGGAATCCAGATTTTTAACCAAACAGAAATCAGTTTGGACATAACAATACCTCATTTATATAAGATAAGTCTAGTATAGACAAAATCTGCCATGAATGATACCAACAATTTTGCCCAAAGTGTCCGAAAGGAAAGTCATGAGTTTGTTATTTGCATTAGAAGAAACCAGAGAATTTTTTATGGAAGCTTTTCTCAAGGCTTTACGCGAAAAGCCTTTAAATAAAATATCAGTAAAAGAACTTTGTCAAAGGACGGGTTATAATAGGTCGACATTTTACTACTATTTTGAGGATGTTTACGATCTCAGGAAGCAAGTGGAAACCAATTTGATTCACTCTATCATTTCTGAAATCAGTCTGCAACCAAATCTGACAGACGAGAAATTTATAAAATCGTTGATTACTGTTCATAAAGTCTATGGTGAAATAATCGTATTTCTAAACAGAGATTCTTCCTTTTATGAATCTTACAAACAAGCCTTGCAACCTCATTTGCTGGCATTTTTAAAAGTTGAAAAACTAAATACAGAATTAGACTTGATTTTTGATTTTGTAATGGGAGGGATTTTCGCGCTGCTAGAAAAATATGCCAGGCAGGATATTCCCTTAACAGTTGAGGAACTAACCCTCTTTATTCAAGAACAAATTAACAAATTATCAGTTTGGCATTCATACTCAAATAATGAAAATTCACACTAGGCAGGAATAACTTGAGTATGAATCAAAAAACGTATGACATGTTACTATTTGATAGCTAAGCATATGTTTTCTCTTTCTCGCCTATCTATTCTGTCAACCTGACACTGCTTCTCTACATCTTTCCCTCGTACCTCTAAGCAGCTAATATGGAGGACATCATATTTTTCCAAAAAGCCAAAGCCCACCTTCCCAAAGGAAGGCAGGCAACTTATATCACATCACCCACCACTGGTAGAGGGACCAGTAAAGGATATTAGCAACCACTGCCAAAGCAGATAGACTGGTCATGGCCGTCAGGAAGAGGCGACCTTTGCTGGGCTTTTCTCTGGACTTTCTGAAAAGCGGCAGCAGAGCAGCAGCGGTTAGTAGGAGTCCCAAGGCAGCAAAGAGCATGTAGCGCCAAGGAGCTAGAGAATCAAGGTCATCAGCCATCAAAGGTATCATAATCATTAGTAGGTTTAGGGGAACAGCCAGAATACCAAGAGAAGTCAGTAGATTCCAGACCTTCCAAGTGCGGTCTGTGTGCTCAACCGTTTTTCGGGAAATCAAGCGATAAGCTCCTAGTAAAAGGCTGATGATGAGTGTTCCAAAACCATAGACAATTCCAAGAATACCTAATCCTAAGATGATATAGTCCTTATAGAAGTCGAAAGCAGAGATTTTCTCATAGTCTACCACAGCGACGGGAATTGTAATCTTTCCCTTGCTCTTATAGATGGTCCAAAAATTGGTACTCAAGATTCGGTTCTGAGCAGGATTGTCAATCTTCTCTATTGAGGGCGTCATGAGTCTTAGAAAGGACAGGGGGCCATGGAGAAAGGTACGTGGAGAACGGTAGTAGCCTGGTTTAAACTGCTTTTGTGTATCTTCGTCAGCTGTTTTACGTTTTCCGAAAACCAGTTCAGGCATTTGGTAGTTGTAATTCTCTTCCATGCTTTGATTGGTCATGACTATGTAGCCGATGCCACTTTCCAAGTCTAGCATGAGACGAGAGCTGAAACCATCAGTATTGCCGCCGTGACCAATGATGCTGACTCCGTATTCATTGATCCAAAAACCGTGGGCATTACGGGCTATGTCTGTACCTGGATAGGTCGAAGTGGGAGTGTAGAGAGTATTCCAAGTTTCTGGACGTTCAAAGAGAACCTTGCGCCCCAGCAGAGCCTGAGCAAATTTCTGTAAATCCTCCAAGGTACCGGCTGCTTGGCCAATTGAGTAGAGACCATATTCATAAAAAGCTGTCCCTAGTGAATTTCCCTTTGTATCATAGGCCTTAGATTCTTGACGTTTTTTCTGAACATAGGGATTATCAGATAAGTCCGGTAGGAGAGCTGTCTTGTCCATGCCAAGCGGCTGGAAGATATGCTCGTGGGTATAGTCAGCAAAGGTCTGGCCGGAAATCCGCTCGACAATCAGAGAAGCGAGCCCAGCACCATAGTTGGAATAAGAGGTTACTGTTCCAGGTTCAAAGGACTGGACAGGCTGGAGCATGCGTAGATTTTCCTCTATATTTTTATCACCTTTTGTGTAAGATAGAGATTCATCAAATCCCGTCTGATGATTCATGAGATCCAGCATCGTGATAGCTTTGTCGAAGTGCAGATTTTTAAGAAAATTCTCTGGCAGATAGGTCTTGATATCTTCCTCTAGGTCAATCTTTCCTTGTTCCCAGAGTTGCATGACAGCTATCCAGACGGTCAGCTTGGTCACAGAGCCCCAATCAAAGACGCTACTGTTGTCAGCTTTGATGCCTTTTTCTTTATCCATATAACCGAAGTTGCCTTGGTAAATGGTGCTATCCTTGTCAAATACTGCCGTTTCCATAGCGGCAGTCGTCTTTTCATGCTCCTTGACATAGTCTTGGATTTTCTGGCCGATCTGGTCACGTTCGATACCAGATGGGAGTTTCTGCTCTTCAGCCAGTGTGGTAATTGGTCGAAAGAGTCCTAAAGTCAAAAGAGTTAAAAGGATTAGGGAAAATGTTTTTTTCATAGCTGGCTCCTTTCATATTAGAATATCCACCACTGATATAGAGACCAATAGAGGATATTAGCGGCCACTGCTAAGGCAGATAGGCTGGTCACGGATGTTAGGAAGAGGCGGCCTTTGCTGAGCTTTTCTCTGAACTTTCTGAAGAGAGGTAACAGAGCGGCTGTGGTTAGCAGGAGTCCCAAAGCAGCAAAGAGCATGTAGCGCCACTGAGCGATTTCGCTGAAATCTCCTGAAGTTGCTGACATGAATAGCAGAAAGAGATTGATTAGGACAGCCAAAATACCAACAGCTGTTAGGAGGTTCCAGACCTTCCAAGTGCGGTCTGGCTGGTCTTGTTTCTTGCGAAAGATAAGCCGATAGACTCCTAGAAGCGGGCTGATGATGAGCAGGCCGAGGGCGTAGATGATACCAAGTCCGGCCAAGCCTAGAACAACATAGTCTTTAAAGAAATCAAAGTCAGAGACTTTCTCATAGTCTGCGACAGCCACTGCGATACGGGTCTTGCCTTGGCTCTGATAAATGGTCCAGAAGTTGTTTGGCAATCGCTGATCGTCAGATGGTTCCTGCAAGTAGTCTGCGGAGGCTGGAATCATTTTAAAGATAGCCAGAGGCCCTTGATTAAAGTTACGCAGAGTTCGATAATAGCCTGGACTGAACTGCTCTTTGGTTTCCTTGCTGGCTGTTTTACGTGGCCCAAAGACGAGTTCTGGCATTTGGAAATTATAATTTTGCTCTGTACCTTGATTGGTCATGACGACATAGCCGATACCGTGCTCCAAGTCCAACATTATCCGTGAAGTAGCGCCAGCTGTATTTCCGCCGTGGCCCAACACAGTAGTACCGTATTCGTTGGCCCAAAAACCATGAGCATTGCGGATGATATCCGTGTCAGGGTAGGTGGAACTGGCAGTATAGAGGGTGTTCCAGGTCTCTGGGCGCTCAAAGAGCGTCTTGCGAGCCAGCAGGGCTTGGGCGAACTTCTCCAAGTCTTTCAAGGTGCCAGTAGCCGCTCCGATAGGATAGATGCTAGTGATGAAATGGTCCTTGCTCAGTAAGTTTCCTTTAGTGTCGTAACCTTTGGTTTCTTGACGCTTTTTCTGAACGTAGGAATTGTCTGATAGATCCGGCAAAATAGCCGTTTTATCCATGCCCAGTGGTTGGAAAATATGCTCATGAGCATAATCAACAAACCGCTGTCCGGAGATCCGCTCAACAATCAAAGCAGCCAAGCCGGTACCGTAATTTGAATAAGCTGTGACTGTACCGGGTTCAAAGGACTGGATAGGTTGTTGTTCTTTAAGGATTTCTTCGATACTTTTATCTTCTTGTAGGTACATGGTTACCTCATCGAATCCTGCCTGATGACTCATCAGATCCAACATGGTGATAGGTTTGTCATAGCGGAGATTCTTAAGAAAGCCCTCTGGCAGATAGGTGCGGATGTCTTCTTCTAGGTTAATCTTACCTTGCTCCCAGAGCTGCATGACAGAGACCCAGATGGTTAATTTGGTTACGGAGCCCCATTCAAAAACGCTATCATCATCAGCCTTAATGCCTTTTTCCTTATCCATGTATCCAAAGTTGCCTTGATAAATGGTACCATTCTTGTCAAAGATAGCAGTTTCCATGCCGGCAGTTGTCTTTTCATGTTCCTTGACATAGTCTTGGATTTTCTGACCAATCTGGTCCCGTTCGATACCAGAGGGTAGCTTTTGAGACTCCTCAGCCGATGCAGTAATTGGCCGGAAGAGTCCTAGAGTTATAATCGTTAGAAGCGTTAGAATAAATGTTTTTTTCATAGCATTTCCTTTCTGTTCAACTTTAGTACTCACATAAGCTGAATTCAGATAGTCGGCGCAGTCTCCTTTTTTATTAGCCCTCAAGGGCGAAAGTAATACTTCTAAAAATGATTTTGCAAAAAATTTTAAACATATCAAGCCTCCTTTTTATAGCACATGCATTTCTTATTTCTTTCTATTTTAAAGTTCAATTCTCAAATATCCTTCAAGTAATTCTAAAATATTTCTAAAGTTTTTCGAATAGTCCATCTTTTATTGACTTAGCCTCTTATCCTTGCTACACTAGTGATAGGAAATTTCTGGAGGCGAGTGTTTATGGCTCATATTTTACTCATCGAAGACAATAGTGATATTCATGAAATTCTAAAAGAACTTTTTCAGAAGGAACACACGGTTTATTCTGCCTATTCGGGGACAGAGGGCATTTCGCTGTTTGAGCGGGAGGAGATTGATTTGGTTCTTCTGGACATCATGCTGCCGGGGAAGAATGGTGATGAAGTGTTGAGGGAAATTCGCAGTAGCAACGCTACGGTGCCAGTGGTTATGCTGACAGCTCTTGGTGAAAAAGCGCTGGTTAGCCAGTATCTGCTGAATGGTGCTAATGATTATATTGTCAAACCCTTCAATCTGGATGAGGTTTTTGCCCGTATCACCGTGCAGCTGCGCAGCCAGCAGGCTTTGACTGGCGAGGAAGAAGGCCAGTCCTTTAAAAATATCCGTCTACTCAAGGCTACCTTTGAGGCGGTCTGTGGTGAGAAAAGCGTCCGTCTGAGCAAGAAAGAATATCATATCCTCCAGCTCTTGCTCCGTCATCCCAAGAAGATCTACACCAAGGAAGAGCTCTTTGAGCAGGTCTGGGAAGAGAGCTATCTGCCTGGGGATAATACCCTGAATACTCACCTCAGCAATCTACGTAAGAAACTGGCTCAGTTGGACCCAACGGAAGAATACATAGAGACTGTTTGGGGACTGGGTGTCCGGCTCAAGGAGGACTGATATGTTGGTGTTAGTCATTTTATTTGCCCTTATCAGTCTGTTTCTGGCTATTGGTTTCATACGCTATCATCTGGCGGTCAAGGATGTGGCACAGCAGATTCGTCGGAAGCGACAGACAGGGAGCCAGAATCGTCTGGCTCCTGCTGCTCATGCCCCCAGTATTTTGGAATTGACAGAGGAAGCAGAGCTGCTCTTTAGGGAGCTAGATAAGACGACCTTTGTCGTCCAGCAGGAAAAGAAGACGCTGGATATGGCTATCAGTAATATTGCCCATGATATCCGCACCCCTCTGACCATTGCCAGCGGTTACACCCAGCAGCTCTTGAAGGATGATAGTCAGGAAAGTCAGCAGTTAATCAAAATTGCAGAAAGTCTGGGAATGGTATCCAAACGGCTGGAAGCCTTGATGGAGTATCGCCGGCTGATGGAGGGTGCCATTCGAGCCAATGTCCAGCCAACAGATATATCTCAGCTGGTAACCCAGCAGCTTTTTACTTATTATGACGCCTTCCAGAAAGCCCAGATTGACTTGCAGGTAGAGCTGGCTGAAGGTCTAGAGCTAGAGACAGACCCAGAAATTTTAGAGCGCATTGTCCAAAATATGATAAGCAATGTCCTCAAGCACGGCCGTAAGGCCGCCAGCATTTCTCTGAAAAAAGAGGGCGAGCATTGTATCTTTACCGTCAAAAATATCGTCCAGCAGCCTATCCAATATCTGGATAAGCTGACCAATCGCTTTTACTCAGAAAACCTATCCAGCAGCGAGGAGTCTTCAGGGTTGGGGCTCTACATCACCCAGCAGTTGGTCGAAATCCTAGGCGGGGACTTGACAATGAAAGCCGAGGCCGACTGGTTTGAACTAGTTGTGACTTTGTAAAAAAGACTTGAAAAAGCAAAATAAGGAAGGCTCAGCTCTATCAGCTAGCCTCAAAATCCGCTCATAAACCTCAGCTAATTTTCGAATTGGCGGAGGTTTATTTTTAGATTAAGTCGAAGAAAGGCATGATAAAGATGCCTTTTTGTTTTGTGATTTGAAAAGCAAGTCATATTAGCGAGGTCATTTTACCAGTCAAAGTGAAAAATCAGCTAACTGCTCTAAACCCTTGATATAACTGATTTGCAACTGACAGTTGACAATGATTCCAAGTTCAATCACTCAAAAAGCAACTAGATTTTTTCTTTATTCCAAGTCCAGTCGCTAGAAAGGCAACTGGCTTTTTTGTTAATCTGAAAGCAGAAACCAAGTTTTTGATTTCGGAATGAACGAGTCGCTGTCTTTGAAGATTTGGATCAAAAACTTGAGTTTAATTATATTATAAGGAGGTATTCTCATGAATACAGAAACATCTATCAAACCACAACCAAAACTAATTTTGCCGTTCCTGGCTTGGAACTTCGGCTGGACATGGGGATTCTGGCTATTGGACATTATCCTCAAAAACCTTTGGCCAGACAGTCCACCTACAGCCTATCTAGCTCTTGAAGCTATTCTAAATGGCATTGCTATGTTTGGGCCTATGCTGGCCAGCCTGATTGTACTGAAAAAGAAAGGTTTTAAGGCTATTTGCTCCTATCTCTTTTCAGGCAAGAAAGAGACCTGGCTCTACTTGCTAATCTATGGTGGCGGTCTGACTGCCCTCTATGCCTTAGCTTCTGGCGGCAAGCTGGTAGACGGCGCTTTAGTAAGCTTTCCTTGGTTTTTTATCTATTGTATTGTCCTATCGGGCGGGATTGAAGAATTCGGCTGGCGCGGCTTCCTACAGCCGGCCTTAGAGAAAAAGTTTTCTTTCTTTGTCTCTACTTTGATGACCGGTATCATTTGGGCCATCTGGCATATTCCCCTTTGGTTTTACGATCGCTTTTATGATCGAAGTCAGGATCTTTTCCCAGTTTTTATCATTTTCAGTATCCTTCTATCTTTTTGGCTTGCAGCTCTGTATAAGAAGACCCAGTCTGGCCTTGCTTGTAACATCTTTCATGCGCTCTCCAACACCCTCATCCCGACTTTTGTTGGGATAGCTCAAGCTAACAATCAATTGGATTTCTCTCAAGTCAATCCCTTCCTTTACTTTGGAGGTGTGATTATCCTGACACTTTATAGTATCTATCTCTGGTATCGGACGGATAGGGAGGAAAAAGCACTTCCATCTAAAGAAGAAGTCTAGCATTTTATGAAGAGGTGACAATCAGACTTTGCAGTCTCGCCGCCTTGTGCTATAATAAGTTTTAATAAAAGAAAGTATAAAAAATAAGAAAGAATAGGTAAAACAATCCATGAATCTATCAGACAGAATCCAGTACCTGCGAAAAGTGCGGGGCATTTCTCAGGAGGGGCTAGCCGACCAACTCGGTGTGTCTAGACAGGCCGTTTCCAAGTGGGAGAGCGAGCAGAGTATGCCTGATTTGGATAAGATCATTTCCATGAGTGACTATTTTGAGGTGACCACAGACTATCTGCTCAAGGGAGTTGAGCCTGTAGTACAGAAAGAGGAAGAGCAGTCAATCAAGCACAGGAGAATAGCCAGCAATATTTGCTATCAGCTCTCTCTTGGCTTTATCGGTCTGGGCATCATCCTCTCCATTATCCTAGCTGATTTTCTCAAGATCAGTATCTTGCTAACGCCGGTGCTGATCGTTCAGGGAGTAGGGCTGCTGGTGTGGGGAACGGGCCGCAATCTATCCGAGGTAAGACCTTCTTTTCAGGTTAAGCTAGCCTTGATTTTATTCTTGCTCTTTGTTCCCCTCGGATTTCTATCTAATATTCTTTTTCCTCTGGGCAAGATCTTTCCATATCCGACCAGTCTGGCAGCCAGTCTTACCTTTGTCACTTTCTACCTTATCCTAGGAGTCTGCATCAGTTTGTTCTTGAAAAAGCAAGATTGGAAGCAGTGAAAGAAAGCCGATAAAGAGGGCTAGACCAGAAGGAGTGAAATCCGCTCATAATCCAATCAAAATCCGCTCAAAAATAAAAACTCAGCTAATCACTAAATTAGCTGAGTTTTTATTTTACAAATCTCTCTTTTTCAGTGTAGCCAGTCCTGCTAAGCTAAAGACTGTGATCAGACTGAGAGCAAAGATAGCTGTTTTGGTGATGACACCTGGTATTGAAGCGTCTCCGTAGACGAACTCCATCTTGATAGCCTTGAACCATTCATTATTGGCATCAACCATTTGACTAGGGAGGCCGAGTAAGATGTAGGTCATGATATAGGTGATAAAGACGACACTATAGTTTCGAGTCAAGTAGAGGACAAAGCTGGTAATGCAGTACCAAGCATAGGTACAGATGACCTGCATGACAAAGAGTATTGCGAATTGTCCCCAGAAATTAGCTGGCAGGGTTCCCATATTACCGCCGGTTCGGACAAATTCGATGACAATACCTAAAATGTAGAGCAGTATGAACTGCATAGGCAGTAAGCTACCGATAACCAGTGCTTTAGAGAAGTAATACTGGGTCCGAGTCTTGCCTGTAGTCAGGTTATTGTGATAAAGTTTGTCATTGAGATCAACACCGAGAAGCAAGCTAGTCATGACATTGCAGGCAATAAAGAGCATGCCGCTGTTGTAGGAGACGACATCTATGGCAAAAAAGATACCGTTGTCGGAACTGACAACTTTGGAAGTGAAAATGGCGAGGAGAATTCCAAAGATGCAGAAAGCCTGCACTCCCCAGAATCCTACGGAGCGGAAGAGACGGTAGTAATCCGCCTTGATACTATTAAACATGAGTGTTTCCTCCTTGTTGGTTGATTAAGTCTGTAAAGTATTTTTCTAAGTCTTTGTGGGCGTAGTAGATTTCCCCGATTGGGATGTCGGCTAGGACTAATTCCTTGGCAATCTTGCGAATTTCTTGTACCTTACCGGAAATATGCAGCTCATCTTCCTTGTTGGTCGGTCTGAGCTGGTAGCCTAGCTTGTCTTGCACTAAATGAGCAGCTTGCTTGAGATTATCCGTTTTGAGGATGATATAGTCGCCGCTTTCTCGGTTAAATTCTTCCTTAGACAGCTCCTTGATGAAATGCCCTTGATTGATAAAGCCAAAGCGAGTTGCTACTAGATAAAGCTCGGACAGGATATGGCTGGAAATGATGATGGTGATGCCTAATTCTTGATTGAGGCGCTTGACCATTTCTCTAAATTCCTGAATCCCAACTGGATCTAAACCATTGATGGGCTCGTCCAGAATGAGCAAGTCGGGACGCCCCAAAATGGCAATGGCAATGCCCAACCGCTGTTTCATCCCTAGAGAGAAATTGCGGAATTTTTTCTTTCCAGTATCGGTCAGGCCGACATATTGCAGGGTTTCTTTGATGACTTTGTCAGCATTTGGAATGCCCCGGTCGGTACAGTAGTAGCGCAGATTTTCATAGGCCGACATGTGGGCATGAGCTACAGGGGTCTCGATAACAGATCCAGTATGGCTGAGGGCCTTGGTCCATTCTTGTTGGTTCTGAGAGCCCAGGACAGACACGGACCCTCCGCTAGGATAGATGACTTGAGTGATGATTTTGATCAGTGTGGTCTTACCAGCACCGTTTTTTCCGATGAGACCGTAGATCTCTCCTTTCTTGATGGAAAGACTGACGTCTTTCAGAGCATATTGATCACCGTATTTTTTAGTGAGTCCTTTCACTTCTAAAACATTTTGCATGATGTTTCTCCTTTAATTACTTTGTTTATACTTTTATTATACAAACTAATTATCAAATATTTCTCAAGAAATTCTAAAATATTTCTAAAGAAATTTAAAATTGAAAAGATTAAAATGAGCTAGTTAAGAACCAGCTCATTTTTTACTATAAATCCTTTTTGTGGAAAGTATAGAGACTTGCTACGGTGAAGACGGTCCCTAAAAACAAGGCGATTAGAACAATTCTTAAGGTTACACCACTGCTTTGAAGCGTCTCAAAATCAAAGCTCATGGTGAAATGCTGCAGCCATAAAGATTTGGGATAAAATTGAGCAAGAGCTCCGGTTAAGGATGCGCAGAAAAGGTAACCTCCCAGGGCAGCAATCATAGATTTACTCAGATAAAGAATAAAGGAAATAATGGCTGTCCAAGCAATGACAGTTAGGCACTGCACAAAGAATAGAAGAATAAACTGAAGTAGGAAGGTGGCGGATAAATCACCAATACCGTTTAGGATAGCAGCTAGGATAAAGTTGATGCTATAATAGAGAGCCAACTGCAGGAAGGTTACGCAGACCATGACTAGGGCTTTAGAGACGAAGAAACTGGTACGGGAAACACCGCTGGTTAATGTATTCTTGTAAAGCTGCTTGTTCAGATCTGTCCCGATGACGACCATAGAGAGGATAATGATGATAAATGTATTATTACCGATAGCGTTGGACACCGCTTGTATAAGCTGGACGGCATTTAATTTGCCAAAGACTGCGCTCAAGGTCGTCAGTAGAAAGATGAATTCGGTAATCCAAACAGCCTTGGAACGAAAGAAGCGGTAAAAATCTGCTTGAAAAGTATGTAACATGGTTTTTTCTCCTTACTGGACTAAATCTGTAAAGTATTTTTCTAAATCTTTGTGAGCTGCATAGATACCATTGACATGAATGTTGGATAGGACCAACTCCCTGTTGATGTCATTTAGTTCCTGCTCTTGGGCGACAATGTGCAGTTCGTCAGATTTATCAGCGTCCTTGAGCTGATAGTGGAGCTTGCCTTGGATGAGATTGGCAGCCTGTTCTTTATCGCTAGTCTTGAGGACGATATAATCTTCGCTGGCTCGGTCAAAGTCATCCTTGGTGAATTCTGCGACAAGGCGTCCTTGGTCAATCACTCCAAACTTGGTGGCTACCAGATAAAGCTCGGACAAGATGTGGCTGGAAATGATAAAAGTGATTCCCAATTCTTGATTGAGTCGCTGAATCATCAGTCGAAATTCCTTGATGCCAAGCGGATCTAGGCCGTTGATTGGCTCGTCTAAAATCATGAGTTCAGGCTTGCTGATAAGGGCAATAGCGATCCCCAAGCGCTGCTTCATTCCTAGCGAAAAGTTGCGGAATTTCTTTTTACCAGTATTGCTCAGTCCGACATAGGCCAGGGTTTCCTTGATGAGCTGGTCGGGCTGGGCAATCTGGTGGACCTTGCAGTAGTAGTTGAGGTTTTGATAAGCAGTCATCTGATTGTAAGCGACTGGTGTTTCGATGACAGTTCCTATCTTGCGCAGGGCTTCGTTCCATTCCTTAGAGTTCTGCGAACCAAAGACAGACACGGTTCCGCTGTTGGCATGAATGAGCCGGCTAATGGTCTTGAGAAGAGTGGTTTTGCCAGCTCCGTTCTTGCCGATCAGTCCATAAATATCGCCTTTCTGAATCGAAAGACTCACATGATCGAGGGCATATTGCTGGCCATATTGTTTGGTAACTTGCTTTACTTCTAAAACAGTTTGCATGGTATATTCTCGCTTTCTTAGGTTTGATTTTAGTATACAAGCTAGACTTCAAATATTTCTCAAGAAATTCTAAAATATTTCTAAAGAAATGCAGAACAACCAATCGGCTGACTGGCTGCTTGGGGTGTTCATTTTTTATGTTAAAAGATGTCAAGTTCTCAAAAGCAACAAAGGTTTCAGCAATGCTTTGTGAAGAAGAATAGTTATTGCTAGACCTGTAGCTAGTTAAGCTGTTCTGGTATAAGTTGAGGGTCGAATTCTTCTTTGGTAAATTCTGTTACAAGCTTGCCTTGTTCCAGAATGCCAAATTTGGTGGCAACCAAGGAAAGTTCAGATAGGATGTGACTGGAAATGATAAGGGGCGTTCCTAGTTCTTGGCTGATTCGCTGGATCATGAGGTGGAATTCCTTGACATCAATAGGTCCCAGATTATTAAAAGGCTCATCCAATATCAGCAGGTCTGGCTTATCAATAAGGGTGATAGCGATGCCTAGTCGCTGCTTCATACCTAGGGAAAATTCACTGAATGTTTTCTTGCCAGTCTTGGTCAGACCGGTGTAAGTTAGGCATTCTTGGATAACCCTATCAGGATTGGCAACCTTTCGATCAATGCAATAATAGAGCAGATTATCAAAGGCCGTCAGATGCTCGTGTGCAATCGGTGTTTCGATAATAGCTCCGCTTTGTTTGAGCACCTTCTTCCATTCCTTCTGATTGTCAGCAGAGGAAAAGAGAGCAGTGGTTCCGTTCTTGGCATGAATGAGCTGGGAAATCATCTTAATCAGGTTAGTTTTTTCACTCCCTTTCTTGCCAATCAGTCCATAAATATCGCCTTTTTGGATAGATAGGCTGACTTGATCAAGGGACTCTTGCTGGTTGGATTGTTTCGTAATATGTTTAATTTCTAAGATATGCTGCATGGTGATACTCCGTTTCTTTGTCCTTACTTTTAGTTTACAGCCTAGACTTCAAATATTTCTCAAGAAATTCTAAAATATTTCTAAAGAAATGCAGAACCAATCCAAAAGCAATAAAAAAAGCAGCCAAAGGGCTGACTGCTTAAATTTATAAGTCTCTGTGCTGAAAGGCTTGGTAACCACCTAAGAGAGAACCAGCTAGGATAAGGAATAAGAATAGTTCAGAATTTATCTGGGGGAAAACGATAACGAGGCTAGACTGAAGCATAATTAGGGCGAAAAAGACGAGATAACTAGCTAGGGTGGAGCGGGTCAGGTAGAGAAGACAGGTAACTACGGAACTGCAGGTCATAATAAAGAGAAAGGAGCGAAAGAAAGACAAGGAAAAGCTCCAGAAAAAGTTCTTTGGCATAGTCCCAAGTCCGTGGAAGAGGCTTCCAAAGATAAAGGCTATAGCAAAGGCTACCACTAGTTGAAAGATGATAATTATGACAAGAACAGCTATTTTGGATAAGTAAAATTCTTTCCGAGAAACCCCGAAAGTTAATATATTGTTGTATAATTTTCTAGTCAGGTCACGACCTAGCAGAAAGATAATGAGCATAAGGACAGTAATCATGACAAAGGGCAGGAAATCTTTAGCAAGCTGCCCGAGAGCTTCAAATCCTGTCCAACCTTGGCTGACTATTTCTTCTGGATCAGAAGATGTAGAGATATAAAAATTAAAGTTTCTTTCACCAAGAGAGCTGATGAAAATGAGAAAAAAGAGCAGCCCTTCTATTAGCCAAAAAAGCTTGGAGCGGACAAGCTGGTAGAGTTCCGCCTGAATGGTATGTAACATGAAATCTCCTCTGAATGTTTAAGATTGTACCTGCTTTTTATAAATCTTTCTTTTTGAAAACCATCAGCCCGCCACCTAGAAAGAGCAGGGTGACCGTTACCACTGTCAGGATAGCCTTGATAACAGCTCCGCTATCTGCTGCCATATCTGTGTTAAATCGCAGAGTCAGATAGAGCAACCATTCATTGTCAGGGTAAAAGATGAGGGGAATAGTCAGTAAGGTACCGCCAAGGAAATAGGTTAGAAAGCTAGATACAATTGAGTGGCTGGCATAGAGTACAAAAGAAATGATGGCAATCCATGCAATCGTGCCGAGAAATTGAACGAAGAGAGCAGCTACCAGCTGAGGCAAAAAAGAGCTGGGGGCACTACAAATTCCGTTGGACAGACTAGCGGTCACAAAGGAGATAGATAAAATCATCAGGAAGTGAAAGGCTGCGATGCTAACACAGACAAAGAATTTAGAAAAATAATAGCTGAGCTTAGAGATGCCGTAGCTCAGACAGTTTTTATAAAGTTTCCGAGACAGATCCACTCCTAGGACCATACTGATACCAATGATGGTGAAAAAGAGCAGACTGTCTGTATTGCCTGCAAAATAGTCCAGAGCTTGAAAGCCGGTTAGTTTTCCTAGAGCTTGAGTAGCAGCCTCATTTCTGGAGATATTTGCTCCAAAATGAATATTTGCATGGAAGAAGGTTGTTGAGATAATCGCACAGAATAATAAAAACTCAGTAATCCAAAAGCCTTTTGAGCGTATGAGCCGGTAAAAATCGGCTCGAATGAAATCCATCATGATAAGCCCCCTCTTTGTCATTTGACCAAGTCTGTAAAGAAGTTTTCTAGGTTTTGTCGTGCATAGTAAATCTCCTGCACCGGTATATCTGCGGCCGCAAGTTCCTTGACAATCTTGCTAATCTCATGCGAATGGGTGAAGATATGAATCTCGTCAGAAGCATTGACCACCTTGATACGATGCATGAGCTGGTCGTGAATCAGCCGGCTGGCTTCTTCCAACTGCGATGTTTTAAGCACGATATAGTCTTCGCTCTGTTCTTCAAACTCCGCCTTGGAAATCTCGTGAATCAGTCGTCCTTCCTCGATAATACCAAACCGGGTTCCCACCAAGTAGAGTTCAGACAGAATATGGCTTGAGATGATAAAGGTCATGCCCAACTCCTCGTTGAGCCGCTGCACCAGCTGGCGGAATTCCTTGATGCCGACCGGATCCAGGCCATTGATAGGCTCGTCTAGTATCATTAGGTCAGGTCTGGTAAGAAGCGCAATAGCTAGACCCAGCCGCTGTTTCATTCCGAGTGAGAAGTCGCGGAATTTCTTCTTACCGGTATCCGTCAAGTCCACGTATTCCAAGGTTTCACGGATGACCTTGTCCGCATGGGGAATATGGCGGAGCTTGCAGTAGTAGCTGAGATTTTCATAGGCTGTCAGGTGGTTGTGAGCGACCGGTGTTTCGATGACCGAACCGACCCGTTTGAGGCTCTGCGTCCATTCTTGATAGTTCTGAGAGCCAAAGAGGGAGACATTGCCACTGCTTGCTTCCAAGAGCTGGGTGATGACCTTGATCAGAGTGGTCTTTCCAGCCCCGTTCTTGCCAATCAAACCGTAAATATCTCCTTTTTTTATCGTCAGACTCACATCGGTCAGAGCGTACTGTCGGCCGAATTTTTTGCTGACTTGCTGTAAAACCAAAACATTTTCCATGATCAATTCTCCTTTTCATGATCTTAGGAGAGAAAGCTCCTCTTCTTATTAATTAGTATAGCGCCAAACTTTCAAATATTTATAAAGAATTTCTCAAATATTTCTAAAGTTTTTGATGAGGATTAAAATCAAGTGGCAAATTGTGGAACTCTTAGTCCTCAATCTCCAGCTCGTACAATCCCCTGACTGCATTGCAGGCGTAGATTTTCTCAGCATGATCCAGATCAGCCAGAGTCAGAATCTTCTCAGTAGCTCGACCCTTATCTAATAACTGCTGGCGGTAGATGCCCTTGAGCAGGCCCAGTTCAGCTGGAGGCGTGTAGAGCTTGCTGTCTAGCTCCAGCAGCAGATTGCCAATAGAAGTTTCCAGCAGCTGGCCTTGGGCATTGTAATAAATCTGCTCTTGCTGCTCCAAGGTCAAATGTGGCCGATGGCTGGTCTTGAAATAGGTGAAAGGCTGGGCTAGATTGGCCGTTTGCTTGACCAGTTTTGCCTTTCTGAAAGTCGCCGTCAGCGGCAGCAGAGGAACCGCTTCCAGCTCAATACTGCCGTCTTTTTTAAGAGCTATACGTAGCCTGTAATCCTGCCCTTTATCTAGCTGAGCGCAGGTTTCTTCTAACTCTTGGTTCAGTTTGTCTTGGTCAAAAGGATAGGCGAAGTAGCTGGCTGCTTCTGTCAGTCTTTGCAGGTGTTGGTCTTGCAAGGTCAGCTTTCCATCTGTCACTTTTCCTGTAGAAATCAGGTCGAATCGCGGATTTTTCCGATAGAGGACGGCAGATTTTTGCTGGGTTTCTATGTATTCGGATTTCCACGTGCTGTCCCAAGTGATGCCCCCGCCAACACCATAGATGGCTTTTTTCCCCTCTAACTGAATGGTGCGGATGGCGACGTTGAAAATCCGTCTCTGGTCTGGCAGGCAAATGCCGACTGTACCGCAGTAGACCCCGCGGGCAGCTTTTTCTGTCGCCTTGATGATCGCCATGGTCGAAATCTTAGGAGCGCCTGTGATGGACCCGCAAGGAAAGAGCGCCTTGAAAAGCCCTGCCAATCCAATTCCTTCATTCAGCTGGCTTTTAATGGTAGAGGTCATCTGCCAGACTGTAGAGTATTGCTCGACGCTGCATAGATGCTCAACCCGCTCGCTGCCCGTTTGAGAAATGCGATTCATGTCATTACGGAGCAAATCGACAATCATCATATTTTCTGCTCGGTTTTTGGCATCCTGGGCCAGCCATGCAGCCCGCTCTCTATCTTGCTCTAAGGTCAGTCCTCGATTGGTAGTTCCTTTCATAGGACGAGTGGTCAGTTGACCTCGCTGCTCCTCGAAAAAGAGCTCAGGGCTGATGGACAAGATGGCGGTCTCATCATGCTCCACATAGGCATTGTAGGCCGCATTTTGCTCGACGACCAGCCTGTTGTAAATAGCCAAGCTATCCTCAGGATTGAGCTCCGCGCACAGCTGTACCGTGTAGTTGACCTGATAGGTATCGCCCTGGCGGATATGATGGTGGATAGTCTCGATAGCCTTCTGATACTCTTGCTCAGAAGTCAGGCTCTGCCAAGCTGCGGGCATTTCCACTTCCTCATAGGTCAAGGGAATGGCAGCCTCCTCAACCTTATCGTGGATAGTAAAGTAGAGGAGGTATTCTTTTTGGAGCGGAGCCTGATGAACCTGAAACTTTTCCTCAAAGGCTGGAGCCGCTTCATAGCTGACATAACCGACAGCATAGTATCCTTTCTCCTGCCAGCCCTCAATCTCTGTTAAAAGTTGCTCCACTTGGTCCAGGCGACGAGTCTTCAGTTCCTTGATAGGATTCGCAAAAATCAGGCGTTGGCCTAACTGCTTAAAATCAATAATCGTTTTCTTGTGCATAAGCTTATTTTATCATAAGATAATATGAATGAAAACGGATTTATCAGATGAGACACTGATTCTTTTATAATGGTTGACAGATTAGAAAGTGGCTAGGTATACTATTTTTTAAAAAAAGAAAGAACGAGATTGCTATGAAATCGAATAAAATGTTATTGGTAAATGGAATTGCCAGTATCTTAGGAGGTCTTCTAATCCTATACGCTTCTTCTAAGAGATGGCACTGGGAAATAGTTGCTTTAGTTCCTAAAATCATCGAAAACTCTGACTGGGGCGTCCTGATTATACTGATCAGCTTGCTGTTTCTTTGTCTTTCCCTAGCTGGGATGGCTCATTATAGTGAAGAGCCAAGAGTCAATAAGATGAGCCATAAGCTTCTCTTTTTCGCCTTTCTTGCAGGAGTTATTCCGTTTTTGGGAGAGGCGGCTGGCCTTCTGGCTCTCATCTCAGGAATTTTCTATCTTCAAGATTTGCAAAAATTTAAGAGTGAAGACAAAGCTGATTAACCTATTTCCTTTTGCTCGAAAGCCCGCGAAAATTATGATAAAATAAGGAAATGACAAAACCTTAAAAGGAAGCCTTATGAAAAAAATAAATGAATCTTATAAACTGATTGTCTTTGCGGCGCTCGCTCTGGCTCTGGTTCTCTATATCGGGAACATCTGGTCTGGTCTGCAGAGTCTGACTTCGGTTTTTTCGCCTATTATACTGGGGGGAGTACTAGCCTTTATCTTTAATGTTCCGATGAAAAAGCTGGAAGACTTCTTGGGCAAATGCCGAGTCCCTCAGAAGTTGCAGCGCGGTTTGGCCTTAGTTTTAGAGGTGCTGATTTTAGCTCTCATTATGACAGGAATTGTTTCTATTGTCGTGCCGACCCTGACCACAGCGGTCAATCAGCTGAGCGCAACAATCGGCAAGGTAGCGCCTCAGGTAGCCAAGTGGCTGCAGCAGTCTGGCTTGCTTTCCTCTAGCCAGCTGAAAGATTTGACCAAGCAGCTGCAAAACAGTGATATTGTCAACCGAGCCATCTCTCTTCTAGGCAGTCTGACAGGCAATATCTCTGCCATCTTTGGCAATTTCTTCTCTGTCATCATGTCTATTTTTCTCATGTTTGCTTTTTTGAGCAGCAAGGAGCATTTGCAGACAATCACTAGCCGTCTCTTGCAGGTTTTGCTTCCTGAGAAGGCTGTCAAACGCCTTTCCTATGTCGGTTCTGTCATTGTTGAGACCTATGATAAGTTTCTGATGGGGCAGATGATCGAGGCCGTCATTGTCGGTGTTTTAGTCTTTATCGCATATTCTCTGACAGGTCTGCCTTATGCTGCCCTGACAGGGGTTTTGGCCGGAGTGCTCTCTTTCATTCCCTACATCGGGCCTTTCTCAGCTTGTGCTCTGGGTGCTATCTTTATCTTTACAGACAGCCCTTGGAAAGCCCTTCTTTCTATCGCAGTCTTTCAGGGAGTGCAACTGATTGAGGGCAATGTCATCTATCCGCGCGTGGTAGGTCAGTCTGTCGGTCTCCCAACTCTCTTTACCCTAGCCGCAGCCCTGATTGGGGGCAACCTCTTTGGCTTGGTTGGCATGATCTTCTTCACTCCTATCTTCGCAGTTATCTACCGCTTGGTTAGAGAGTTTGTTGTGGAGAAGGAGGAGAGGAAAGCACTAGTAAAAGAATGAAAAGAAACCAGCGAGAATAAAAATCGCTGGTTTTTTTTCCAAGTTCCAAGATCATAACTTCTACCTATAGCAAACAATAATTTCAGTCAATAGTGTTGTTAAAATAGGGATTTTGGATTGGTTGATGAGGGTGGTTATAGTTTTAGGCTATATCAAACTCTGGGAAATTCCAATTATACAGAGGGGGGATTTTCTGATAAGATAAAATCAAGAAAAATTTTGGAGGACATTTATGTCAACGACTATCATTGGTTTCCCACGTTTGGGCGAATTCCGCGAATTGAAATTTACTACTGAAAAATACTTTAGACATGAAATCTCAGCAGAAGAGCTTCTGGCTGCGGCCAAAGAGCTGCGCTCTAAGCACTGGAATATTGTTAAGGAAAAAGGAATTTCAGAAATTCCGTCAAATGACTTCTCTCACTACGACAATGTGCTGGATGCGGCCTTTCTCTTTAACGTGGTGCCGTCATCTGTGCAAGGCTTGGAGTTGACTGACTTGGAGCGGTATTTCGCCTTGGCTCGTGGTTATCAGGGCGAAAAAGGGGATGTCCGTGCCCTTCCGATGAAGAAGTGGTTCAACACCAACTACCACTATATCGTTCCTAAATTTGAAAAAGAAACCCAAGTCAAGCTGGCTGGGCATAAGATTTTTGATGAATTTACGGAAGCTAAAGAGTTGGGCTTGGTAACCCGTCCAGTTGTGGTTGGTCCATTCACTCTCCTGCAAGTATCTGACTTTGAAGACGGTGTAGCGCCGACTGACTTTGTAGATGCACTGGCTGCAGCTTATCAAGAAGTCTTTGCCAAATTAGCAGAGCTGGGTGCAGAGCGTATCCAGTTGGATGAGCCAAGTTTGGTCAAAGACCTGTCAGCAGAAGAAAAGGCTCTCTTCTTGGACCTTTATAAGAAGCTTTTGGCAGATAAGAAAGGCTTGGAAGTCTTGGTTCAAACCTACTTTGGTGACGTTCGTGACATCTATGCAGACCTTGTAGAGTTGCCAGTAGATGCGATTGGTCTGGACTTTGTAGAAGGCAAGAAAACTCTTGAACTTGTCAAAGGTGGCTTCCCAGCTGATAAGACTCTTTATGCAGGGATTGTCAACGGTAAAAATATTTGGCGCAACAACTATGAAAAGAGCTTGGCGGTGCTTGAGCAAATCCCAGCTGAAAATCTTGTTTTGACAAGCTCATGCTCACTACTCCATGTGCCATTTACAACGGCTAATGAAGAATTTGAGCCAGCAATCTTGAACCACTTTGCCTTTGCGGTGGAAAAATTGGATGAAATCCGTGACTTGGATGCTATCCGCAATGGCGGTGGTGCAGAAGCACTTGCTGCTAACAAAGCTCTCTTTGCAGCAGAGCGTGTTGGGCAAAATGCAGAGCTGGCTGCTCGGATCGCTGGCTTGACAGATGCTGACTACACTCGCCTGCCGGTCTTTGCAGAGCGTGAGGAAATCCAGCACAAGGCGCTCAATCTGCCACCATTGCCAACTACCACAATTGGTTCCTTCCCTCAAACCAAGGAAGTTCGTGCCAAACGCTTGGCTTTCCGCAAGGGTGAGCTGTCAGCAGAGGACTATGATAAGTTCTTGGCTGAGCAGATTGATGAATGGATTAAATGGCAAGAAGAAGTCGGCTTTGACGTACTTGTTCACGGTGAGTTTGAGCGTAATGACATGGTTGAGTACTTCGGTCAAAACCTGTCAGGCTACCTCTTCTCTAAGAATGGTTGGGTACAATCATACGGTATGCGTGGGGTGAAACCACCAATCATCTGGGGTGATGTGACTCGTCTCAACCCAATCACTGTTAAATGGTCTAGCTACGCACAAAGCCGTACTGACAAACCTGTTAAAGGTATGTTGACTGGACCTGTTACCATCCTTAACTGGTCATTCCCACGTGAAGACATCTCTATCAAGGATTCAACTCTTCAAATCGCCCTGGCAATCAAGGATGAAGTGCTTGACCTTGAAGCTGCTGGCGTGAAGATTATCCAAATTGACGAGGCTGCTCTTCGTGAGAAATTGCCACTCCGTCGTAGCGACTGGTACGAAGACTACCTTGACTGGGCAATTCCTGCCTTCCGCTTGGTACACTCAACAGTAGCGCCAGATACGCAAATCCACACTCACATGTGTTACTCAGAATTTACAGATATCATCCCTGCTATCGACAACATGGATGCGGACGTGATTTCCTTTGAAGCTAGCCGCTCTAACTTGGAAATCCTGGATGAGCTCAAGGCTAAGAACTTCCAGACAGAAGTAGGGCCTGGAGTTTACGATATCCACTCACCGCGCGTACCAAATGAAGGGGAAATTGACCATACGATCGAAGCTATCTTGGCTAAGGTGCCAAGCAGCAAGGTCTGGATAAACCCTGACTGTGGTCTTAAAACTCGTGGTATCCCAGAAACCAAGGCTAGCTTGGTGCGCTTAGTAGAAGCAGCCAAAGCAGCTAGACAACATTTGCAATAATCCTCATGGAACTTCAAAAGTTGATCTTGATGGAGGATACCCCAAAAATTGAAGCAGAGCTGACAATCCTGCAGAAGCTGTTCTTCTAGGATTGTCCTCAGCTATCGCTACCATCATTGAAAGGAACTTTTTGTTATATGGTTCGTCGTCATACACCTAGTCTCTCATTTGAAGTATTTCCTCCCAATCCGGCAGTAGGCAATGATAAGATTTTTCAGGCATTGAGAGAGATGCAAGATCTGGCTCCTCACTTTATCAGTGTGACAGCCAGCAATAATAAGTTTGACATTGAGGAGACGACGGTTCGTTTGACCGAGTTCATCGCCAATGATCTCCAGATTCCGACCATTGCTCACTTACCTGCGGTCTATCTGACCAAGGACATGGTGTCCAATATCTTGCGGTCTTTGGATCGGGTTGGTGTCCATCAGATTTTAGCTTTGCGAGGGGATATTTTTCCAGATGCAGCGCCTAAGGATGATTTTACCTATGCGACTGACTTGATCGAATACATCAAGACAGAAGCGCCGCACTTTAACATCATCGGAGCTTGCTATCCAGAGGGGCATCCAGATTCGCCAAATCAGATTTCAGATATTCAAAATCTCAAGAAAAAGGTGGATGCGGGCTGTTCTAGTCTGGTGACCCAGCTTTTCTTTGACAATGAGCGCTTTTATGATTTTCAGGACAAGTGTATTTTAGCGGGTATTGAAGTGCCCATCCATGCTGGGATTATGCCGATTCTCAACCGCAATCAGGCTCTGCGCTTGCTCAAGACATGCGAGAATATCAAGCTGCCAAGAAAATTCCGGGCTATTCTGGATAAGTACGAACATGACCCAGAGTCTCTGAGAGCAGCTGGTCTAGCTTATGCTGTGGATCAAATCGTTGACTTGGTGACCCAGGACGTGGCGGGCATACACCTTTACACTATGAATAACGCTGCAACAGCCTACCATATCTATAAGGCTACCCATGCTCTCTTTAATCATCACCCATCTGTCCAATCTTTTTAAGATGAATGAAGAAACCACTGATCAGTTTCATTTGCTGTTTAGTGGTTTTTGTTTTATAATAAGGATAAAAAAATTATCCAAATCTAAGGAGGAGCTGATGGAACATTCGCTGACCTTGGTTAAGTCTATGCAGTTTGGCCAAGAAGATTGTTTTTTTGCTTTCTGTGGTTATTCAAAAACGGAAGCCCATCATAGCTTTGGGCCGGCTGTTCGGGATGTTTATGTCATTCATATCGTACTGGAGGGGCGGGGGACTTACTCCGTTGGCAATCAGCGCTATGATTTACAGGAAGGGCAGGGCTTTGTGGTGCCACCGGGTCAGTCGGTCTTTTATCAGGCTGATGGAGAAGAGCCATGGTCTTATGTCTGGATGGGACTGGGTGGGCACCTCTTGCCTCGTTATCTGCAGGCTCTGGGACTACAGTCAGGCCAATGGTCTTTTGAGCTGACTTCTTTCCAGGAATTTAAGGCCTTGGTCTTTGAAAGTCTGGCCTATGAGGGTAGCGGAATAACAGCTGAACTAGCTCTGCAAAGGCAAGTTTATCGCTTTCTAGAGCTCTTGTCCCAGCGTCTCAAGCAGACATCCTTAATCATGGAAAGCCGTCAGGTCAATCCTTATGTCCAGCAGGTCTTGGAACTGCTGAGCAGTCATCTGCCAGAAAGTTTATCTGTGCAGGACTTGGCGCAGAAATTGGCTCTGCATCCTTCCTACCTATCTCGGCTTTTCAAGGATGAAGTAGGCAAGGGAATTAAGGAGTACAGTAATGATTTGCGGCTCAATATGGCAGCTGATTTGCTGACGAGCAGCCAGCTTTCGGTGGAAGAGATTGCTAGTAAGACAGGCTTTTCCGGGACACAGAGCTTTTCAAAAGCTTTCAAGAAGGCGCGTGGCCAGTCGCCCTTGAATTTTCGCAAGGCTAGCTCTCATCTGGGACAGGAGCTGTAAAAAGTCACATTTGGATAAATAATACTAGAGAGAAAGGCTTACCAAAAGTGGTAGCCTTTTTTATAATGAAAGGAGAAGCATGATTGCGGACTACGAAAGGAGAAGGTCATGAATAAAGCGAGTATTTTGTTTAAGGAAGAGTACAGACAATTTCATCTGACTAATGGCGAAATTTCTTATATCTTTCGGGTTTCTGAGGATGGTAAACTCTTGCAGCTATACTACGGCGCGGCGGTACCGGAGCGGTATTATTCTTATCTGGTGGAGCTGCAGCATCGACCTATGACGGCCTATCGGAAAGAAGGGGATTTACGCTATTCTTTGGAGCATGTGCGGCAGGAATTTCCAGAATACGGCACGACAGACTTTCGCCATCCCGCTATCTGTCTGCGGCAGGAGACTGGCTCGCGTATTACTGACTTGGTCTATGTCAGTCATCAGATGGTAGGTGGTAAGCCAGCTTTAGAGGGGCTGCCAGCTACTTATACAGAGGATCAAACGGAGGCTAAGACTCTTATTTTAACCCTGCAAGATGAGTTGACAGAAGTGGAAGTTCAGCTGTTTTATACGATTTTTGCTGATTGGCCGGTTATCGCTCGTTCCTGCAAAGTGATCAATCAAGGCAGGGAAACCTGCTACCTGGAATCTCTAGCTAGTCTGTCGCTGGATCTGCCAGATGCTGAATATGACTGGCTGCAGCTATCGGGAGCATGGGCCCGGGAACGCCATATCAAGGAGCGACCGCTTCAGCAGGGGATTCAGTCCATTGAGTCAACCCGCGGCATTTCCAGTCCTCACCACAATCCCTTTGTGGCTCTTAAGCGACCGGAAACGACTGAGTTTTCAGGTCCAGTGCTAGGAGCGACCTTGGTGTATTCAGGTAATTTTCTTATTCAGGCTGAGGTGGACACCTATGATGTAACACGGCTGCAGCTAGGCATTAATCCTTTCGGTTTTGAGTGGAAGCTGGCTGCGGGCCATTCCTTTACCAGTCCAGAAGCTCTGCTGGTTTACTCTGAGCAGGGCCTCAACGGCATGAGTCAAGTCTTTCATCAGCTATTTCGTCGACGTCTAGCCAGGGGCTACTGGCGCGAGCGAGCGCGTCCAGTCCTCATCAATAACTGGGAAGCTACCTATTTTGACTTTAGTGAGAATCAGCTGCTGGATCTTGCTGAAAAGGCTAAGGAAGTAGGGGTGGAGCTTTTTGTGCTAGATGACGGCTGGTTTGGCCAGCGGACTAACGATCATGCTGGGCTGGGTGATTGGTTTGTCAATCCAGAAAGGCTACCGCAGGGGCTGGGCTCTTTAGCAGAGCGTATTCACGGTTTAGGCATGCAGTTTGGTCTTTGGTTTGAACCGGAAATGGTCAATAAGGACAGCCAACTCTACCGAACTCATCCTGACTGGCTGCTGGCAGTGCCAGATAGACAGCCCCGCCATGGTCGGAACCAGTTTGTTTTGGACTATTCTCGGCCGGAAGTAGTGAATGAGATATTTGAGCGTCTGTCAGCGATTATCGAGGAAGCGCAGCTGGATTATATCAAATGGGATATGAATCGCCCTCTGACGGATGTCTTCTCGGCTGCCTGGCCAGCCGATCAGCAAGGAGAGATTTTTCACCGCTATGTCTTGGGCGTTTATGACTTGTATGAGCGTTTGACCAGTCGGTATCCGAGCTTGTTATTTGAGTCCTGCTCTTCAGGTGGAGGACGCTTTGATCCAGGCATGCTTTACTATGCTCCTCAGGCTTGGACAAGCGATGACTCGGATGCTATCGAGCGCTTGAAAATCCAGTATGGAACCAGTCTTCTCTACCCTCTTTCGTCCATGGGAGCCCATCTCTCCATCGTGCCCAATCACCAGACCAATCGTCTGACGCCGTTGAAGACGCGGGGCAATGTCGCCTTTTTCGGTTCCTTTGGCTATGAGCTGGATCTTAATCAGCTAAGTCCCAAAGAATTGGCTGAGGTCAGGGAACAGATAGCTTTTTACAAGCGCCATCGAGATCTGATTCATAATGGAACTTTTTATCGACTGCAGTCGCCATTTAAGGGAGATGGGCAGACAGCTTGGATGGTTGTCAGTCAGGATCAGAACATTGCACTTCTAGGCACTTTCAAGATCCTCAATCAAGTCAATCGCTCTCATCAGCGCTTGCAACTGAAAGGACTGGCTTTGGATAAGGTCTATCGGCTAGAGGGGCGTGTCTATACAGGGGCTGAGCTTATGCGAGTTGGGCTGGTCACCACGGACGCTTCCAGCGGTCAGCTTTTAGAGGATTCTGAGCAAAAGCCGAGCTATGACTTTGATTCCAAACTCTGGCTGTTTGAAGCAGAGGATGAGTAGATAAGCTGGGAAATAAAAAAAGCAGAAGGAACAAGCTGATTAAAAGCTGTCCTTCTTGTTTTTTCTCTAAATAAAGAAAGGATAGTACCAATATCTCTGATAATTCTATAGGAAAAGGCTTTCGAAAAGATATATAATAGGATGGAGCCTTTATAAAATAGAGCTGGGTCAGAATGAGAGAATTTGTAAAAAATGAAGAAACCATTTGCCAGATTGGATCATTAGAGGAAAGAAATCGGCAAATGCGAGGAAGAGGAAGTTTTATGACGAGAAAAATCATCTTTCTGGATGTGGACGGTACCATCATCGACTATGATAATCATATATCGGAGTCTGCTGTGGTTGCCATTCGCAAGGCACGGGAAAAGGGCCATTTGGTTTATGTCTGTACCGGCCGCAGCAAGGCTGAGATGCCGCCGGAAATTTGGGATATTGGCTTTGATGGTATGATTGGTGGCAACGGCTCCTATGTGGAACATGAAGGGGAGGTTGTTCTGCACCAGCTGATTCCGCGAGATGTCGCGAAAAGGCTAGTCGACTGGCTTCAAGAGCGGGGGCTAGAGTTTTACCTAGAGAGTAATAACGGTCTCTTTGCAAGCAGGGGCTTCCGCGAAGCAGCGCGACCAGTGCTTCGGACCTATGTTCTTGGAAAAGGTGTCAAGCCAGAAAAAGTAGTAAATATGGAGTCTGAAGAAGCTCTTCACGGCCTGGTTTATGGTGGGGAGCTCTACCGGGACGACCTGAACAAAGTCAGCTTTATTCTCAAGAGCTACCAAGACCATCTGGATTCTAAGGTAGCTTTTCCTGAACTCAAAGCAGGTACTTGGGGTGGCAAGGGTGAGTATGCACTCTTTGGTGACTTGGGTGTCAAAGATATTACCAAGGCGCATGCTATTGAGGTTCTGCTGAAGCATCTGAATGTTGACAGAGCGGATACTCTGGCTTTTGGCGATGCCAAGGTTGATATTCCTATGCTGGACTATTGTCAGGTCGGGGTCGCTATGGGAAATGGCGGAGCGGAAATCAAGGCTATGGCCGATCTGGTGACAGACTCGGTCAGCCAAGACGGTCTCTACAAGGCCTTTGAAAAGTTAGAACTCATCTAAAGGAGAGATGAATGATGGCAAAAATTCTTTATCTGATGCGGCATGGCCAAACGCTTTTCAACCTGCGCCACAAGGTGCAGGGCTGGTGTGATGCTCCTCTGACCGATTTTGGTATTTATCAGGCCAAGGTGGCAGAACAATATTTTAAGGATGCCGGAATTACTTTTGACGATGCTTATAGCTCTACTCAAGAGCGGGCCTGTGATACCTTGGAATTGGTACAAACGGTAAGCTTCCCTATAAGCGTGTCAAGGGGCTCAAGGAGTGGAACTTCGGCACCTTTGAAGGGGAAAGCGAAGACCTTAATCCGCCCTTGCCTTATGGAGATTTCTTTGTGACCTATGGCGGTGAATCGCAGGAGCAGGTCAGAGAGCGCATGGCTACGACCGTTCTCAAGCTCATGCAAGAGACAGATGGCCAGTCCGTACTCATGGTCTCCCATGGCGGAGCTATGGCCAATTTTGCCAGAGCTTGGCGGAAAAACTGGCGTCTGGATGATCTAGGTCACATGACCAACTGTGGGATTTTGAAGTTTACTTTTGAACAGGACCAATTTTACCTAGAAGAAGTGATTGGTCACGATTTTAGCGACTGGGAGGCAAAATGAAAGATTTATATTTGATGCGGCATGGACAGACTTTTTTCAACCAAGAAGGCTTGGTGCAGGGAGCTTGCGACTCTCCTTTGACAGAACTGGGGCAGGAACAGGCTCGGCAGGCAGGAGCTTATTTGAAAGAGCGGGGCATTCGTTTTGGACGTCTCTACTCGTCCACTCAGGAGCGAGCTTCTGATACTCTGGAACTTGTCTCCGGCCGGACCGACTATACTCGCCTTAAGGGCATTAAAGAATGGAACTTTGGTCTTTTTGAAGCTCAGCCCGAACGCCTGCAACCGAAATTTCGGCCAGGAGCCACCTCTTTTGAAGATCTCTTCGTCCCCTATGGCGGAGAAGGAGTGGACCAGGTCGGTGAGCGCGTACTGGTCACTCTGACTGAGGTCATGGAGCAGGTGGATGCAGAGCCAGTCTTGGCCGTCAGCCACGGCGGTGCCATGTGGGCCTTCTATCTCAAGGTTGCAGCTCAAGCTCTGGATCCCAAGGTGCGCTTTGGCAACTGCGCCATTTGTCATTACCATTATGATCAAGGGCACTTTAAGCTGGTAGAAGTCATTGACCCGCTGACGGGTAGTGTATATGTGTGTGAATGAAAAAGCAAATTTTTTTAAGGGCTCATAGTAATGAAGAATCAGAAAGATTATCACTAGAATAAAAACCTCAGATTTTTCTGAGGTTTTTTGGTTTATACTTGACTGTAGGTTTCACAGCGACTTAGTTCTGCGTCTTCTTTTTTGTTGGGTATTGGTTGTGCTTGCTCTTCTGCCTTCCACACACTTCGAGTAAAGACCATGGAGAGTAGTGCCAGAGCCGCAAAGGCTGTTCCTAGGTACCAGTAGGGCATATCCAGTGTCGTGGAGCGGCCAGATAGGTTGACGATGCCACGGAAGAGCATGCCGGCTGTCATGATGGCGACAGCTGAGTTCCAGAGGTTGAGGCTGAGCCGAGAGAGGTTAGGGATGACTTTCATAAAGAGCAGGAGGAGGATGCCGCCCGCTAGAGGAAGGGCAAAGAGATAGTACATGTGGCTAGATGTTTCGCCGAAACTGAAGGATTCATAGATTCTGCTGAAAGCAAAGAAGAAAATTGTTAATAGGGCGTAGATAAGGGCTGTTTTTCTAAAACGTTTTTTGCTGGGATTAGTAACCGATGTAGACAATATCACTCACCGACCTTTCTGAGATAGTATTTCCGTTAGTTGTAGGCTTGTTAATGACCTGACCGTTAAAGTAAAGTGTAGAGGAGCCGCCGCCATCGAGGTTGTAGGCGGTCTTGACACCATAAGATTTCATGATTTCTGCCATCTGGTAGAGAGAAAGTCCCTCGCTTTCTGAGGTGCGTCCGTCTGAAACGATGATGATGTAGTGGTTTTCATCAATGATACCGATAGCTGTCCGTGGATTTGAAGACATAGACTGGCCGACTTCGGAGTTGGTATCAACGACAATCTCACCGTTTTCTACAAGAGATGGGCCGAAGGCCAAGAGATTGACTACACCTTCTTTGACCAGTTGATTGGCAGAGACTTGATCTTCATAGATAATCTTGAAGGAGCCGTCTTTGTAAATAGCCAAATCACCATTGCTAGAGTCTTCGTGGACGGTATCGCGGTAGACGATGCCATTGCGGATGACATAGCCGGTTGTGTTGGCTCCATAGTAGTCGCCGTTGACCGCTAGGATAGCATTGTTGCTGGCAGCTGTTTCCGAGGTTTTTGCTGTGACATTGTTTCCGTAGGTGTTTTGGGCAAAGGCCGTTTTCAGATATTCTGATGAGCTGACGGTCACATTGGCGATGTAGACTTGGGTGTTGCTGACGGTCTTTTCAGTCAATGTGACCGAGATGTTGTCGTCTGAATAGCTGGTATCCGTCACTGTTGCTGTCTCAGCAGCCTTGCTGGCAGCCTCGACATTGGACGACGAACTTGCGCTTGAAACCTTGGAAATGGTCTCTGCGATGACGAAGGTTTTCAGTATGGAGTAGCTGAAGGAAGCTGTCAGAAGCAGGCCGAAAATGGAGGCATAGGCATAGCGTTTCTTTAAAAATTTCATGATGCGGTGTGTGTCCTTTCTTTAAAAATAAATCTCTTTTGGACCATCCAGGAGACGGTGAAGAGCAAGGTGCCGACGATGATTTTGACAATCAGAAGATTAATACCAAAGACAGCGTAGAAGAGGCGAATCAGCAGTGTATCTAGGATAAAGAGCACTGCAGCAAGGCTGAAATAGCCGGTTCCTGTCTTGAGTATACTGTCGTCGTTCTTAAAGACCAGCTTTTTGTTGGTTGAGTAATTAAAGATTGAGCTGGTCACGCGGGCAATCCCATTTGCGAGAAGAATTCTCAGGTTGGTCGGCGCAGCAGTTAAAAACAGGAGAGCCAGTGCGTAGACGATGTAGTCAACGACGAAACTGCTAAGAGAAGTCAGAGCGAATTTAAAAATATTTTTATAAATCATGAGCCCGTCTCGAATTGGTCGGAAGTGGGAGGCTTGATTGTCATTGATATAGACCGTCTCAATGGGCACTTCCAAAATGGGATATTCCTTGCTGGCTTCTAAGAGCATGTTCATTTCATACTCATAGCGCTGCCCCTCTACCTTTAGCATAAATGGAATCATGTTGGTCGTAAAGGCTCGTAAGCCTGTCTGAGTATCGGAGACACCCACGCCAGTTTGGGCTTTGAAGAGAGCCCGAGTCAGACTGTTGCCGAAGCGGCTGCGCAGAGGCACCTTGCCAGTAAAGGCGCGTGCTCCCAGAATCAGCCGATTGGGATTTTCAGAAGCCTTGCTCGCTACACGGAAAATATCCCAGACCTTGTGCTGGCCGTCCGCATCTGCTGTTACCACCGTTCCGTATATCTTCAGTGCTTGGATAAAGGTAAAAGCAGTCTTCAGCGCTTGCCCCTTGCCTTGATTGACCTGATGACGGAGCACGGTCGCGTACTGCTCCGCCTGCTCAAAGACTATCTGGCATTTGGAAGAGCTGCCGTCATCGATAACAATGATATGAAAATCACTCTTATGGTGAATTTTTTTTATCAGCTTAATAAGATTATAATCAGGCTCATAGGCCGGAATCACTAGATAATCCATATCCATACCTCTTTCTTAGATGATTTGTAGAAAGTATACAGACTGCGGCTTAAATATTCCTAATATAAGTTAGTTTTAAGAAAATGTTAACATTTCTTTAAGGAAAGAGCAGAGGTAGAATGTGGTAGAAATGCGATGGGAAGAGGGGGTGAGGTGAAGTTGTGGGATAAATTATAGAGTATGAAAGGTGATTTATGTATATACTTATAAAAACTAGACAATTCAAATGTTGGCAATCTATTACTATGATTCAAATATAAATATTGGGAAAATATTTTCCTGCAACGAAAAAACGACCATAACGGTCGTTTTTTTGATATTATTCCACTTCCAATTCTTCTTGGTCGATTTTATGGGCTGTTCGGTAGGCTTGGTAAAAGATAAAGACAGCCAGAGCAGTCATAGCCGGTACAATAATTGGGATATCCGTTTCGATAGCAGTCAGCGGTGAGTTCCAGAAGAAGTGGAGAGCGAAGGCAGCTAGGAAGTAGAAGAGCCCTGTTCGGAAGTAGTTTTTCTGAGTCTTGGCATAACGCAGCATGAGGGCTAGACCTAGAGTGGTCAGGGCGGTGTAGAGCCAGTGAGAGGCGACGCCGCCAGTGATGCGGCCTAGGATACCAGAGATAGTGAAGGAGAAGCCTTCGGGCAGGTCAGAGAGGATATAGGAGAAGTCCTCGCTAATCTGAAAGCCCATGCCAGCTGTAATACCCAGCATTAAGAAAGATTTGAGCTTTTTGACGGGGGTTAGGTAGACAGCGAAGGCAACTGCCAACAGCTTGAGGGGTTCTTCAACCAGCGGAGCTGCGATAGCATTTTCTAGGTCACTGAGCAAGGTGTTTGGGAAGCTCGTGCTGACCCACTCGTGGATATAGGTGTTGGCCAAGCCAGAGGTCCAGCCAGAAATGAAAAGACCACCTAGCAGAGCTACCCCAAGGCTAAGTGCAGGCGTCTGCCATTTTTTGCCCAGTTGGCGAATCAAGAGCAGGGCAGGGATGATATAGAGCAAGGCCAGAAGGGCTGACAGTCCGACAATCCCATAGGAAGTACCTGACATACTGCCAGTAGTATAGGCTTGTGTCTCGTATTCTAAGCCAATCGCGCTCAGAAGGAGAAAAATGAAAAGAACAATATTTTTCTTCATAAGTAACTTTCTAAAATTTTATTTTCATCCTAGTATAACAAAAAAATCCTAAATAAAACCAATTTAAAAACTGGAAATTAAGGGCTGGTATAATACTTTACTTGCCAAACTGTCTCTTTTTGTTTATATTAGTTCTATAAGGTTTCTTGGAGGCGTTTGCATGACGAAAGATCTGTTGAGGTTGAAATTGCTGGGAAGTCCGAGTGTCTTTCTCAATCAAGAGGAAGTCTTTTTTCCTTTTGCCAAAATCAATGCTCTGCTTTACTATCTCCACATCAATGGAGCAGTCAATCGAGAGGAGATTGCAGGAATCCTCTGGGAAAACAAGGACAATCAGACCGCCAAAAAGAATCTGCGCAATACAATTTATCAAGCTAACAAGCTACTAGGTGGGGAATGGATTGTCGCTCCCAACCGAACTGTTCTGTCGCTTAATCCCGAGTGTGCGATTGAAAGTGATGTAGAACTTTTTACGGATCATCCTGCGGAGCATCTGTCTCTCTATCAGGGTGATTTTCTGCAGGGCTTCTATCTCAAGGATAGCGAGGCTTTTGATTACTGGGTGTCTAAGATGCGGACGCGATATGAGCAGCTTTATATCCAGGCCTGCTACCAACAGATGGAAACAGAAAAAGACCAGCTGGATTTGAAAGAGGCTGAGCGGAATTTGCGCCGCTTGATCAGCATTGATGAGTTTGACGAGAAGAACTATCATCTGCTCATGAAGCTCTATCAGGATAATGACCGGCCTGGCAAGGTGATAGAGACCTACTACAAATTGGTCAATATTTTGGATAAGGAACTGGGTATTAGTCCTACGGAACCTATCCAGCAACTATATCATGAAGTGCTTGCCAAGGACCGTAGCGAGCGCAAGACTAAGCAGTTTCTGCGTAATACGGACCACTTTTTCGGACGGGTCGATGAAATCAAACGCTTGGAATCTTATTTCTCTAAAGTGATAGAGACTCAGGAGGCTCGTGCTCTGGTTCTAGTCGGTGGTACTGGTATTGGAAAGCGGACAGTGACTCGTCAAGTACTGGCCAACCAGACCAAGTATTTCCAGATTGTTATGGCCGAGTGCTTCAAGGAAGAGATGAAGTCAGAGCTCCAGCCTTGGCGTGGTTTGCTGGACGGCCTGGGGGACTTGGTTATTCAGCACCAGATTCTCTCTATCAGTCAGTGGCAGGTCATTTTGGAGAGTTATTTTCCCATTTTGACAGGCGGCACTTCTGGTCTTCAGTTGGATGCGGACAAGCTGGCTCAGTTTGTCGTGGATATTCTGCAGAAGATTTCTAAGAAAAAAGCTTTGATAATCTTGATTGAGGACTGTCACTGGATGGATAAGTACAGCGTTGCTGTCCTAGAGCAGGTTATGAATCATTTGACCGGCTATCCTGTGGCCTTTGTGCTGACCAAGCATCTGAGCACCCCTTCTTATTTGGAACATTTTTTCAATCACCTGCTGGTACGCAATAAGCTGGGATTTATCGAGCTGCAGCCGCTGAATTTTAAGGATAGTGCAGCTTACTTGCAAGCCCAGACAGGTCAGTTAGCCATATCTGAAGAACGCCTTGAGGATATTTATCGGGTCAGCCAAGGCATCCCTTTCTTCCTGTCGGAATACGCTGAGCAGCTCCTGCGAGGAGAGAAGTTTCATCCGCTGACTCCGGCCATCAAGGCCAAGCTGTCCTTGAAGCTGGATTATTTGAGCAGTCAAGAGGAAGAGTTGGTAGATTATCTAGCTTGCTTTAGGGCTCCTGCCTCGGTTTCGCTCTTAGCCAGACTGCTAGGCCTTCAGATGGAAGAAGTGGTCGAAATCACTGAGGGGGTTGGACAGAAGCAGCTATTGATGGAAGAGGAGCAGGGCGAGGAATTGGTAGTGCGGTTCAGTCAGGAGCTTTTGAGGATTTACGCCTATGAGCGCTTGTCACTTGCCAAGAAGCGAATGCTGCATCACCAGATTGCCCAAGGCATGGAAGACCAGCTGGGAGACTCTCTCTATCATGCTCAGCTGCTCAATGAAATCTCCTATCACTACAAGATGTCCAAGCAACCGATTAAGTCTCTGGAGTACGAGCTGCATTATCTTGAGGCTACGCTGCAGTTTCATCACGAGCTATTTCCAATTTATTCGCGGGAGTTTGGCTTTATCGAAAAGACGGATGATAGCAATCAGTCCGCAGTTTTAGACCAGTTTGACCGTATCCGTCGGGAGATAGAGGGCTTAGAGAGAAAACATCAGAATCACAAGGATTTTCAGCTATTGGTTCTCCGCTTCCTCTATCTAGAAGGGCGCTATGCTATCCGGACGGGGAATTACCGGCAGGGAATGGACAATATCCAGCAGGTGATTATTTCGGCCAAGGAGCTGCAGCAGATGGATTTTCTCCTAGAAGGCTATCGGCAGATGATTTATTATTGCATCCAGACGGAGAATATCCCGGAGATGCGTTACTATACGGAGCTGGCTCTGGATGCTTCGATCCAGGCCAACAATCACGAGGCTATTGCTATTAACCTCCGGCTTAAGGGACTTTATCATCTCATGATTGGGGATGAGGAGCAGGCGCTTCACCATCTCTACCAGTCCATCGACTGTTTCAGCTTGACGGCTTCGCTGCGTTCCAAGTACTCGATTCAGATTGCGGCGGCTCTAGACTACTTGGCGGAGATTGAGCAGATTCGCGGGAATTTCACGGCGTCTCTGGCTCATCAGAAAGAGGCCATTAAGCTGACGGAAAATAAAACAGCAGAGCCTTCGATTTTTGCTTTCTATATCGGCTTGGGTATGACCTATTATCAGCTGAAAGATTATGAGCAGGCGGAGCGGATTTTCCTCAAGGCTAAAACAGCCTTGAAGTCCCTCAGTTTCCCTTGGAAAGAGACCCAGTTGGAAGTGTATTTGGCCTTGATTGGCTGTGAGAAGAGAGATTACCAGCCGGTGCTTGATCTTCTGCGGAAAAAGGATAGCCTCATCAGCCGCTATGGCAATCCGCGGGACAAGGGGCTGATCTACTATCTGATGGCTGTGATTAAGTATGGCCTGCTGACTGGGAGTTTGCAGGAAGCAGGCTTTGAAGATTTGCTAGTTCAGGACTTTGACACCTACTATGAAACGGCTAAAAGACAGCTCAATCCTTATCGAGATCGTCATCAACTAAAGGAATTAGAAAACTTACGCCAAGGCCTATCTCAGGCATTAAACAAAAAATAAAAGAGGATGAAATCTATGTTCATCCTCTTTTGATGTTTGTAATGAAATTTTTAAATGTCCATCAATCATGTGCTTGCGCCCAGACTTGGGTCAGGTAAAAGACAAAGCTGGCAGCCAGATTAGCCGTATGGTTGTCTATATCATGAGGTGGAGAGACTTCGACGATGTCAAAGCCTATCAGCTTGCCTGAGGCGGCGATATGCTGGAAGACCAAAACAGCCAGATTGGGGTCTACACCCAGTGACTGAATGGCACTGACACCAGGAGCAGCACCAGCTGAGAAGCAGTCAATATCAATGGTCAAATAGACCTGCTCCTTGCCGGCTAGAAAGGTATCG
>ERZ1023282.171-NODE-171-length-35943-cov-4.834652_pt1 | contig 35943 bp, 35 predicted proteins | sample MGYA00521262_ERZ1023282 | MGnify/ENA primary metagenome ERZ1023282 (study PRJEB32759, sample SAMN07749867) | skin metagenome | biome: transportation; feature: city; material: polyester macromolecule | host: Homo sapiens | place: Hong Kong:KT line | collected... | reverse complement strand
GCAACACATTACAGTCTCCCAAAACAGATCCTGTTGTCTCATCCGCTCGGTGAGCAAGAGCTCTTGGGAGAAGCCTTGACAGAGCGTATGAGCCGCAAGGTCGAGGTGACGGTACCCAAGCGCGGCGAGAAGAAAGAACTTGTCCTGCACGCCATGACAAACGCGCGCGAAGCATTGGGGCGGCGGCTTGCGGAAACCTCAAGCCAGGCAAGGTTGCTTAAAGGCGTTGCGGAAGCCTTCGACCTGGCGACCCCTCCGCGCCGTATCGAAGTGTACGACAACTCGCACATCATGGGCACGAATGCTGTTGGCGGCATGATCGTTGCGGGCCCTGAAGGATTTGCAAAGGCGCACTACCGGAAGTTCAACATCAAGTCAGATGATCTGGTTCCCGGCGATGACTACGGCATGATGCGGGAAGTCCTGACGCGCCGTTTCTCACGTCTCATGAAAGAGCATGCCCGGCCAGAGGGCGGTGAAACGTCCAATCCTAAAGATACTCCGGAACCGGAAGAAGCCGATGCCCCGGTCGACACGGATGTACCAGCTTGGCCGGATCTGGTTTTGATCGATGGCGGGCAGGGTCAGCTCACGGCTGCGCGGGAGACACTGGAAGAGCTTGGCCTGACCGATGTGCCGCTGGTCGGTATCGCAAAGGGGCCGGACCGGGACGCAGGCCGGGAGAAGTTCTTCATCACCGGCAAATCCTCATTCATGTTGCCAGAGCGGGATCCGGTCCTTTATTTCGTTCAGCGCCTCCGGGATGAAGCGCACCGGTTCGCGATCGGCTCTCACAGGGCCCGCCGGAAAAAAGATATCGCCAAGAACCCGTTGGACGAGATTGCCGGTATTGGCCCCACTCGGAAGAAAGCGTTGCTCTCTCATTTCGGGACCGCGAAAGCGGTCTCCAAAGCCGGGGTCGATGATCTTGCTGCTGTGCCAGGGATCTCCGAAGCCATCGCCCGTCTGGTCTACGACCACTTTCATGAGTAATTTATCCACCAAATGGCATATAAGTCCCGGTGCAGTGGTTCGGCAAAACGGTTGAACTGGCTGGTGCTTTGAAAGTGATGTCTGTAAATGGCAAAGACACGCTTCGTTTTTGAGAAGGCATAACCGTATTGCGCGTCCAGCAGAACCAACACAGCTCAAAAGCCGGGTCACTGATGTTTGAGTGGGTGATGAAAATCGGCCGCCCGCTCCTCGTTCTGGCGGCTTGGTGCTGTGGTCTGGGGGCGGTGTTCGCCGCGTCTCTTGGCTTGTCGTCATTTGTTGCACCGGACTACTGGTTGTCCGACAACATGAGCTTCTTCATCTGGCAGTTTCTGTATGGAGGGATTGGCGGTACGCTCTGTGCGGTTGCCGGTTTTTGGTTTGTCCGCAGTTTACGTGGGGCCTATCGGTTGCTGGTCGTGATTGCAGCCCTAGCCACGACCGCGCTGGCTGTGCTGACAGGTCTGCGGACTATAGAGAACACGGTGCCGCCGGTCGCTTCTTCCACAGATGCTAGGGAAATCAAGATTGTCTCCATCAACCTGGAGGCCTTGTTTCTCGGAGACCCGGTGCTCACCAGTTATCTGAAGGAAGTCGACCCCGACATCATCGTGTTTCAGGAAACGCTCTGGAATCTGCAAAAGTGGCGGTGGCATCAGCGTGGTTTGCCGATTGGCGGACCGGATACAAGTGTCTATCCGGAGCATCTGCTGGTAGGGGACCTTGGCGAACTGGTGATCTTTTCCCGTTTTCCAATTGAAGACACTTCTTCACTGATCATTCCGGGCGTGACGCCACCAGGCGCAAGCGTCCATTACAATGCCGATCGCGAAATCCTGTCTTTCTCGATAAACGTTGAAGGCCGGACCGTGGACCTGGCTTCCGTTCATTCGGACAGTCCCCGCACAGCACGTCGCTGGCACAATAAGCGTGCTTATTTTGACAAGATGGACGCGGTGATTGCCGAACGGCTTGAAAGTGGTGCCACACCGCTGATCGCCATTGGTGATTGGAACAGTGCTCCGTGGTCGGCGAGGTTCCAAAGGTCACTGGAAGCCAATAACCTTGTCACGGCCTATCCAGACGGTATCCCGCAGGTGACGCGGTACTTCTTTGACTATCGCCTGCGCTGGATCCTGGGCTCCCCGGTCGATCAGGTGGCTGTTTCAAAAGACATTGGCATCGTCGATGTGTCTCTAGGTCCGCACATCGGGTCGGATCACCGGCCGCTTCTGGTGACGCTTCAACTCCCTGAGCAGGCTAAAAACTAATCTACGCACAACAGGGCGGGGATAGTCTGCGCGGCGAGCCAGAAAACAATTGAGCTCAGGCATCGGATTGGAAAGACTGCGGCAACCTTTCGACCGATTCCTGAAGAAAGCCCGATGGCCAAACTTTATTTCAACTACTCGTCCATGAACGCGGGCAAATCAACGTCCTTGCTTCAAGCTGCTTACAACTATGAAGAACGCGGCATGAACACGCTGTTGCTGATCGCGGCTCTGGATGACAGGGCAGGCAAGGGGCGGATCGCATCCAGGATCGGGCTGGCCGCCGACGCGGACATTTTTTCGTCTGCCGATGACGTTTACGCGCATGTGGATGCTGTTCGAAAAGAGCGCGAGATCCACGCGGTATTGGTCGATGAAGCCCAGTTCCTGACCGAGGAGCAGGTCTGGCAACTGGCACGCGTTGCAGATGGCCTGCGCATACCGGTGATGTGTTTCGGCTTGCGAACTGATTTTCAGGGCAAACTGTTTCCGGGAAGTGCTGCTTTGCTGGCTATCTCCGACAATCTCAAGGAGATCAAAACGATCTGCTGGTGTGGCCGCAAGGCGACAATGGTTGCCCGGCTGGACGGGGATGGCAAAATCGTTGAAGAAGGAGATCAGGTCGTCATTGGCGGAAATGATAAATACATCTCCCTTTGCCGGCGTCACTGGTCGGGCCGCGATCTTGGAAACAATCAATAGGTTTCATGCTCCTGAGCGGACTCTACCGATCCACACCTTGAAGGTCCCGCGTGACCGGCCTAAAAGAACGGCATCTACTTCTTGAGAAGGATGGCCAGATGTTTGGCAAGGTGTTGAAGTCATTGTTCGGCGGGTCAGATGCTCCGCAAAAGCCCGGCAACAGCGTGTCGGTCGAGTATGACAGCTACACAATCATCGCTGAGCCTCAGCAAAATGGGGGGCAGTGGCAGGTCCGCGGACGGATCGAAAAACAGGACGGTGAAGAGCTGAAAAGCCATGTGTTCATCCGGGCGGACACCTTGCCGGGAGAAACAGAAGCCGCGAATGAAATGATCCGGAAAGCCAAGATGATGATCGACCAGCAGGGCGACAGCATTTTCAGCTGATCCTTCCATTTGACCGCTTGACGCGATATGGCCTTGTAGACCAGCGTTGGGTCAACATCCTCGTGGGTCTGAGAGGTTCAGAGGTCTGGGCCATGCGGCGCATCTGCCGAATACAGACGGTGATCTAGAAAGCCAATATGAAAAACAACGTCGCCTTCAGTCTGCCGAACATCTTGACCTACGGCCGGATCCTGGCCGTACCGGCTGTTGCGTTTTGTTTTTATTTCGAGGGAACGACGCCGCGCTGGATTGCGGTCGGACTGTTTGTTCTCGCAGCGATCACCGATTTCTTTGATGGGTATCTGGCGCGTGCCTGGCAGCAGCAGTCTGCTCTTGGCCGGATGCTTGACCCGATTGCCGATAAGTTGCTGGTTTCTGTATGTCTTTTGATGCTTGCCGCGGATGGGACAATCGGCGGCTGGTCTATCATTGCAGCGCTCATCATCTTGTGCCGCGAAATCCTGGTGTCCGGTTTGCGCGAGTTTCTCGCAGAGCTGCAGGTCAGTGTGCCGGTGACCCAACTGGCGAAATGGAAAACCACGGTCCAGATGGTTGCGATTGGCCTACTTCTCGCGGGGCCGGCAGGTGACTTGATCTTCCCGTACACGTCGTTGCTTGGCTTGACCGCGCTTTGGGTGGCGGCCACTTTGACCCTATATACGGGTTACGATTACTTCCGTGCAGGGATCGGGCACCTCATCACGGAATAATGGTATGAACCGGTCAACGGTCGAGGGAACAATGAACATTCGTTATTTTGCTTGGGTGCGCGAGCGTGTTGGGGTTGAAGAAGAGGCGATTGAATTGCCGTCAACTGTCGTGACCGTGGCGGACTTGATCGGTCATCTCAAGACCATTGATGACAATCACGCATTTGCATTTGAAGACGAGGAAACCATCCGCGTCGCCCTGGACCAGATGCATGTGGAAGCTGACGCGGAGCTCGGTGATGCCAAGGAAGCGGCCTTTTTTCCGCCGATGACAGGGGGCTAAGCCGTGGCGGTGGAGGCAACAGTCCGGGTTCAAGCTGAGGACTTCAGTGCGCAATCCGAAATGGACACCCTGACAGCTGGGCGCCAGGATGTCGGTGCCCTTGTTTCCTTCACAGGGTTATGCCGCGATGAGGCCGGAACGCTTGCGGCGCTGGAACTCGAGCATTACCCTGGCATGGCCGAAGCCGAATTGGAACGGATCGCCAGCGACGCCCTGAAACGGTGGCCTCTGACCGGACTGACAGTCGTGCATCGGTATGGAAAGATACGGCCTGGTGAACAGATTGTACTGGTCGTGGCCGCGTCTGCCCACCGCCGTGCCGCCTTTGAGGCGGCTGACTTTTTGATGGATTTTCTAAAGACCCGCGCACCGTTCTGGAAAAAAGAACACTTTGTGTCCGGGAAAGCTGAAACTTGGGTGGCGGCCAAAGCCGACGACGATGCGGATGCCGAGAGGTGGATCGCATCCTAACGGTTCGCTACCTCTGAGGTGGCCCGCCAAATTTTTGTGCTCTGCCGATCAATGGATCGGGAGAGCCCTTTCTGTTTGATCGGAATACCTTGTGAAAGAAAACGACACGTCCGCTGATTACGGCTCTCCGGCCAGCAGAGCGCAGCCTTCAACCCGAGCTGCAAAACCCGAGATCCTTCGGGACCCGGGCATTCCCTTTGCCGAGTTTGTAACAATCATCGCTCTGCTTATGGCGCTGAATGCGCTTGCAATTGACGTCATGTTGCCCGCTCTCCCCGCAATTGGCGAGGCGCTCAACATTCAGGAAGAGAACAACCGGCAGACCGTCTTGCTGCTGTATTTGGTGGGGTTTGGCGGTGGCCAGTTGTTCTTTGGCCCGATCGCCGATTCCCTTGGTCGACGGAAGGTTCTGATCGGCGGCTTGGTGCTTTACAGCCTTGCCAGCATTGCGGCGATTATCACAAATGACCTCACGCAGTTTCTGGCAGCACGTGTGCTGCAAGGGATTGGCTGCGCCGCGGCACGGGTCACGGCCCTTTCAATCGTGCGGGATTGCTATACCGGGCGGCGCATGGCGAAGGTCATGTCTCTTGTCATGATGGTGTTCATGGCGGTGCCAATCATCGCGCCGTCGGTCGGGCAGGCGATCCTGTTCGTTGCCGGCTGGCACTGGATCTTCACCATGTTGTTGGCAGCGGGTGTCGGGATGCTGGTCTGGACCTGGATGCGCTTGCCTGAAACCCTGGCTCCGGAACACCGCCGGCCAATGGTCATGTCGAACATCGCAGGGGCTTACTGGAAGGCGCTCACGACCCGTGTGACGCTCGGCTATACGATCGGTTTGTCGTTTATTTTCGGCGGCCTTTTCGCGTTTCTCGCCATGTCACAGCAGATTTTTGTAGATGTCTTTGGGCTGGGTGCTTACTTCCCTGTTGTTTTTGCCGGGATTGCAATAGCGATGGCCATCTCATCCTTCATGAACTCACGTCTGGTGGAAGCCATCGGTATGCGGCGCCTGTCTCACACCGCTGCACTGATCTTCACAGGGTTGGGGGCACTTCTGGCGGCCGTCGCTGCGTTGGGATTTGAAAGCCTGTGGCTCTTCCTCATCCTGACAACCCTGATCATGACGACGTTTGGGTTTTTGGGTGCAAACTTCAACACTATGGCGATGGAACCGCTCGGCGATATCGCGGGCACCGCATCGTCAGTGATCGGTTTTGTGAGCACCCTGGGCGGCGCCATTTTAGGTTATGTGATGGGCCAGCTCTTTGACGGGTCGACAATGCCGCTGGGGCTTGCATTTGCCTGTTATGGCTTAAGCGCAATTGCCTGCATCTTGTTTGCTGAAGGCGGCCGTATGTTCCACGCATTGGAGCGCGGCGACCAGTAATACACTGAAAGAAAAAAGCCGGGCGGACGCCCGGCTTTGTGCTTGATGACTGCCTGCAATCCTCTCAACAGTCATCCTCGACCTTGTGCCGAGGATCCAGATTTTTCAATCTGTTGTGGATGTTCGGAACAAGTCCGAACATGACGCCGGAGGGGAGATTGAACTTTATCAGCGGTCGGAACCGGGCGGGCGCCCGGCTTCTTGCGTCAGCGCAGGGGCGCCGGATCGTTGTCCGGAACCGGAGCTGCAGGCATTTTGGTGTCCGCAAAGGCAGGGACGGCTGTCTCAAAAGCGTCCAGCCAGGCCACCAGTTTTGGATGATCAGATCGCCAGTCGCCGTTGTAGCGAATGTCCAGATATCCGAGAGCGCACGCCAGTGTCAGCGTACCCGCATCAATATCGTCAGCCGATTTTGGAGCAGCTGGAGCATTGGCTTCGAAATGTGCCAGGGCGCGGTCCATCTTCGCAGCCTGATAGGTGTCCCAGGCCGGGTCGCGGAACTTGGGCTCCTTGAAGCGCTTCTCATAGACCCTCAGGATCGCCGCATCCATCATACCGTTGGCGAGGGCCTGATCCCGAAGGACCGGAAATCGTGCTTCGCCTTGCGGAAACAGCTTGCCGCCGCCCGCAAGGAAATCGAGATACTCCAGGATAACCGAACTGTCATAGATGACGTCGCCGTTTTCCAACACGAGCGCCGGGATCTTTCCGAGCGGATTTTGGCTGCGCAGATCATCCGAGGGATCTGCTGTGTTGGCTTCGACAATCTCGATCCGGTCCTTGAGACCCAAGATTGCCATAGCCAGTTTGACTTTGCGTCCAAACGGTGACGGCGGGGACGAGCGCAATTTCATCATGGTGAAACTCCTTACATGAAGACGAAAATGTCTGATGCTATCGGGCGAGCGGCGGGACGACGGTGAGCGAACCGGAGCGGCAGCCGTTTCGATCGACAGAAGGACAGGAGCGGAATTCCAGATCCTTCGACATGCAGATACGGACTTCTTGAAGTTCGCCGCGTTCGCAAACAATCGCGATGCCGTCCTTGGAAAGTCCCGGATTGACGCTTGAGAAAGCCGCTTCGATCTTGGATGGGGCAGCCTGTCCGCGTTTGTTGATCGTCCGGAATGCTTTGGGGATCTTGACCTTCTCGAACGCGTCCCGGGTCAGATCAAAATAATCCTCAGGCGTCAGGCCAGAGCAAGTACCGTGTTTGCGCCATTGATGAAATATCAGGCCGTGGCTCGGCATGATGTCGTCCATATCAAAGGCAATCTGCCGATCAATCCGGCGTTGGCTTGTATCGCAGCTTTCCGGATAGCCGCGGTCGTATTGCGGCCAGAGACCATGAACAACAAAGCGGAACGGTGTCCGCACATCACACTGGTGGGGACTGGCATCCGGTCCAACTTCCCGGCAGTAGGCGGGGGACCAGGAGAGCGCCAGGACATAAAAGTCGAAGTCACCGGGTGTGTCGGCTTTGGCAGTTGGCGAAAATCCGAAGGCAACGGTGGTCGCCACAGCAAGGTGCTGCAGAAATTTCGCCAATCTCATGATGTGATGCGTCCAAGTGTTGGTTATTGCGCAGTCAGCGTACGGCATGAGCCGCCATAAACATACCACTTATCGCGCTGGTTCAGACAGGTTTCGACATTCCAGCTGATCCCGAACACGCCCGCATGAGCTTCCAGCAGATATTTGACCGACACCCTGCTGCCGTCCGACAGGCTCGCGGTACCACTGCAATAGCGGCGGGTCACAGCGCTGGATACGCTGGCACGGAAGGTGGTGTCGCGGATCTTGTCGAGCTGGACGATGCGGACCCCATTGAAGTAGCTGGGAGCGCGGCTCACGGTATTCTGCACAGCGCGTTGAACGGAGGTCGCGTCGCAGCCAGGCAACTGATTTGATCGCTCACTGGAGAAATAGAGCCGGTGATCGTCTGCTGCAGCGGTGGCTGTCATAATCCCCGAGAGGGCCAGCACAGGAAGGGCAAAGCGGGCAACACGAAACAAACTCATAGCCGAACCTCCGAAAAATGCTTGGCTCTGACGATGGGGGACACCCGGGAGCAGGTCAAGCAGGGATCGTTAAAATCGGCTCATGAAGTCATTCGCCGACAATCTGATGAATATTCCAATCGGCTCCCGGCCCTTGCCGAACCGTTTCACAAAGCCACGGAAGCACTACATTCATTTCGCTTGAAAGGGTAAAGGGCGGGTTAACCATAGTCATGCCCGAGCCCAACATCCTCGTGTCCGGGCCGCTTTTGCCCGCATTTAGTTCCAAAGCCAGGATATCGCGCAGCCCAGCCTCCTCAAGGTCCTTATGCATTCGCGAAATGGCCCGCACATCTTTCATCGGATACCAAAGAGCAAAGGTGCCGGTCTGCCATTTCCGCCAGCTTTTGATGACCGCTGTGGTCATATCGCTGAATTCGCTTGTTTTTTCAAAGGCCGGATCAATCAGCACAATTCCGCGTTTTTCCTTGGGCGGAAGGAAACTGCCAAGTGCCAGCCAGCCGTCCAGGTGGATCGTTTTCACCTGATGATCGCCTGCGAACAGATTTGAAAGGGTTTCAAAATCCGCCGGATGAAGCTCTGTGAGGGTCAACCTGTCCTGTTTTCGCAGCATGCGCCGGGCAAGCAGGGGAGAGCCGGGGTATGTTTTCAGGGTGCCATCGCCATTTTCGCCGCGCACAACATCAAGCCAGGGAGCCAGAAGCTCCGAAACAGGCTCCGGCATATCACTGGCGAGCACCTTACCGATGCCCTGTTGCCACTCTCCCGTCTTCTGGGTTTCTTCCGACATCAGATCATAGCGCCCGATGCCCGCATGGGTGTCGATGATCCGGAAACCCTTTTCCTTGCGCTGGAAATACGTGATCAGACGCGCCAATACGGCATGCTTCAGAACGTCACCGATATTGCCGGCATGGTAGGCGTGGCGATAGTTCATTCCGCAGCGCCCAGTGGGTCTTTACGTAAGAAAACAACGGCTTTTTCGCCATGATCTGCCGTGCCGATTTCTTCAAAGCCGAGCCGCTGATGAAACCGTAAAGAGCCAGGGTTTGGTGGCCTTGAGTTCACCTCGCAGACGAAGCTGCGGCCAGTGTCCTTCAGCTTATCGAACAGGGCATTGTAGAGTTTCTCGCCAATCTTCAAACCGCGCCGAGTTTCATCGACACAAATTCGATCCGTATAGGAGAAGTTGGAGACTTTTTCGCTTAGCCAGCGGTAATTCGCGCTGCCATAATCCGCGCCGTCGCTGATCGACAATAGAAAACCCACGGGCTCCTCGTCGATCTCGGCCACCAGGCAAACAAGCGATTGGCCGATCAGATCCAGTAGTTCTTCTGCAGACAACTCGTTCACAGCCGGTACGGCAGCGTTGTTCAGGGGCAGCAAGTGGCTCAAATCCCCTGGGCGGAACGGCCGGACAGTTGTGGTTGGATTTGAAGTTGTCGTCATCTGCTGCCTTTCTCATGCGCATTCTGGCAGCCTTATAGGGCTTGGCGTGCGGCAATAAAAGCAGGCCGTTTGCCTAAAACAACGGGCGCACCAGTGGTGCGCCCGGAGTTTCTTGTTGCAGTGCTTCCATCAATGCCGGAAGTTTGCACCTTATTCGTAATCTGGCTGCTCGCCTGTGCCGTCGTTGACCGGCTGATCGTCAGCGCCACCGCTCGAACCGTCTTCCTCGAGCATTTGCAGATTCACAGCTTTTGGGCCCTTGCCCCGGCGATCCGGTTCAGTCTCGAAAGAAATGCGTTGCCCGCTGTCCAGGGAAGCAAGTCCGGACCGCTCAACCGCCGAAATATGGACGAAAACATCGGTCTCGCCATCGTCAGGGGTAATAAATCCGAAGCCTTTGTCAGACTTGAAGAATTTCACAACGCCGGATTGGCGTGGCCCGCGTTCGACCGGCGGATAATCCCGCCGTGGAGGACGATCTCCTCCTTCGCGGTTTCCGCCGCCGTATCCGCCCCGGCCGCCACCGCCGCCGTAACCACCGCGATCTCCGCCGCCATAGCCACCGTCACGACCACCGCCGCCGCCGTAACCACCGCGGTCTCCGCCGCCGTAGCCACCGTCACGGCCACCGCCGCCACCATAACCACCACGGCCACCACCGCCGCCAAAGTCATTATCGCGCCCACCCCGGTGACCGCCATCACGGCCGCCGCCATAATCACCACCGAAGTCGCTTCCGCCAAAGTCACTGCCGAAGTCTTGCGGACCGCCAAACTCGCGCTTGCCGCCGCGCCGACCACGCGACCGCCGGTCCGAATCCCCATCGTGCATTACGTAATCACCTTAATTTCCGTGCCATTCCGACACTAACGCCAATTCTCACCCGCCTTTTCGGCCGAGCCTAAATCGGAGAGCACATCAAGATGCGCTCACCAAACTCAAGGATCGGGGTGAAGTAGAGCTGCCGCACCCCATTCCATCCGCTGCGGAAGCATCATAAGGGCGCGATTGTGAAAATCGCAAGAAAATCCTTAGGGGAAAGGTTATTTAGGCGCGTTTTTTAGAGGCCAAGTGTTTGACCAATTGGACAAGTCCGGCTCCGTGTTATCACACGTTTTGCGCGAGGCTTCTTCGAGCAACACCAATCCGGTGCCGTTCCAGACCCATCTGTTCCACAGTCCGCACTCGCCAACGCCGGACCCCTTAAAGTAGCTGATCAACTGACGATCGGCTGGCACCCAACGGGCATTGTAAATCAAATCGGTGGCGATTGGACCGCTTTCAGACATTCTGGCGACATGCACCTGACGTGCAGCCCCATCCTTGCCAGCATAAATCGCGACATAAGGGCTGTTATAGGCCGTTGGAGCACCGCACGGCACGATATAAAGGGATGCGCCGTCCTCCAGCGGAACACGGACTGCATTCAGGCTGGCAAAAATGGTCGGGTCGATGGAAGAACAGAGGCGGTTGGCGTGCCAAATTGCGGAAACTTCGGCTGGGAGCTCCTCCGGAGCCAAAATTGGAAGCGCATGCGGTGCGTTGACCGAAGGCTCAGCTCCGGGCGAGACAATGGCTGACGCCGTTCCTGTCCTGTTTTGCCGGTTGTCCAGCCAGAGAAGGCCCGACTTCAGTCCCTGCAGAGGAATGGAAACAGATACTGTTTCCGCGCTGCCTTCTCTGGGCATGTGTACGGTCAGTTCTTGCCCTGTTTGCAGAGCCGTAAGCAGTGTGGATGTGACTGCACCCGTCGGGTACCAGAAACCTTCCCCGCCCAGCGGCCGAAACCCGGCTGGGGATGTCACTCCCGCCTGGATTTCCCTGAGTTGTTCAATCGGCAGAGATTCTATCGTTGCCCCGTCGACATCGAAGCGCAGTGTGCCGGTCTGGGGGAGGACAGTGTTTGTGGTCAGCCGCAGCAGCGGTTGGGCATCCGCGCGCCAATCCCGGACAATCCGCAAATCAACCCAGACGGACTGGTTCCGGGTGAATGATGAGGAGAAGCACACTCCCGTGCTTGCGCAATCGACAAGCCAAGTATCGAACACCGGCGCTGTGCGGCCTGGCTGAGCTTGGGCGCTTCCGGCAATTCCTAGGGCCAGAAGAGTTGCCGTGACAGCGCTGAACAGTCGTAACGTCATTCGGTGCCGAACCTGATTTCTTTAGCTCTTCCAACAAGAGCCTCTCACCTTTTACGAAATCAACGCCGCAAGGTGAACCCATGGACCATTACAAACATGCGGCTCTGGCGATTTGTCCCGTATTTGTTACAAGGGGCAGGATAACACTCATCCAGGAGATAACAGTGGCGCAAGACATGTCGAATTCGGATGCCGGGGCAGAAGAGACTGGCCAGGGTGAGGAGATGCCGCCGATCCAGATCATGATTGTGCCTGTCACGGGGTTCCAGCAGAACTGCTCTGTGATCTGGAACCCTGCGACCATGGTGGGCGCTGTCGTTGATCCGGGCGGCGATGTCGACACCATCATGGCCGCTGTCAAAGAAAAAGGCGTGAAGGTCGAGAAGATTGTCTTGACCCACGGCCACATAGATCACATCGGCGGCGCTGCTGATCTTGCCGAACGCCTTTCAGTTCCTGTCGAGGGACCGCATGAGGCCGATCAGCCCTTGATCGACCGGGTTGCCGATCAGGCGGCTCAGTTCGGAATGGGGGAAGCTAAACCCGTATCGCCTGATAAGTGGATGCAGGAGGGGGACGTTCTGGCAATGGCGGGACGTGAATTCGACGTCCTCCATTGCCCAGGCCATTCACCCGGCCATCTGGTTTTCATCGACAAGGAGTTGCGGCTGGCGATCTCAGGCGATGTGCTCTTTGCCGGGTCGATCGGGCGGACCGATCTGCCGGGAGGAAGCCATGAGACGCTGATCAAGTCGATCACTGAAAAGCTTCTTCCGCTTGGTGACGATATCTCGTTCTTGCCCGGGCATGGGCTTGCATCGACATTCGGCCACGAACGCCAGACCAATCCATTCTTGACCTGAGCATCCGGCCGGATCGATTAGAGCAATGATTCCAGCTCATCGATCCGGTCATTCACCAGCCAGCCGTAATAGTTTTCGCGCGGCCAGGAGTTGCCGCTGCGGCGGAATTTGGCTGCGCGGCTCCAGGGATCCCCGAGATTATAGAGCGTTGCTGTCAATCCGGGGTTTTTTGAAATATCCACTTTGCCGACAGACTTGTAGGCGTCGATCGCGTCCCGGATGATCGCGGCCATGTAGTGCAATGACTGGTTTGGATCCATGGTCGCCTTGTAGACGGCTTCCGGATTTGTGGACTTCAACTTGCGGAAATTGCTCGTGCGTGCCACCCGATCAGTCATCTTCAGAACCGTCAGTGGGCTCAGCTGTCCAAGACCGAAGCTTTGACCCGCATAGAGCGGTTGAAAGAACGCTTCGTTGAAGTTTTTCCGTGGATAGCGGACGCCATCGACACTTTTGCCTCGAAAGCGGCTGTTCCAGACCTGTTCGTAACAGGACCAGCGCCGGTCGCTCGCTTTTTGCACGTGCTCCTTGCGGCACCGGTCAAATTGCGGGCGCTCCACAAAGGATTCGACTTGTTCGCCATTGAGCTCAAAATCAAACCGGATGCCAGCGTAAGCAAGGGCCTTTACGTAATAGGACTGCGCGCTGTCGAGAGTGTCATAGTTGTAGGTATGTTCGCCGACGATCGCCCCGACAATATGGATCGGATCAATACCGTACCGGCTCGCTACACGCTTGATGGATGACATCAGCCGCCTGTCACGCCGCAAAACGCTCAGCACCTTTTCGAATTTGGCATCGTATGATGAATTGGAGGCGGACGTCCTGCGGGACGAGGCGAAGGGGATCTTCGGTTGAGAGCGGTATCTGTTGCCTTCCGGGACAACTCGCACTGATTGGGCATATGCGGAACTTGTGAAACCGTCGCCGCTACCGATCGGTAGTAAATTCCCGAGGCAGAAAAACACTGCGAACATGGCAATGGGAGCGGTGACCCTATGGACGACAGTGATGCGTTTCATGTTTTTGCTCGGGGCCAACGCTCGTGAATTATTGCACCCCCAAATTTGGGGTGGCGGATTTCAATGGTCCGTAACCGTGTATATTACGCAACGTTACAAAGCGGCATATTATTTTGTTTTATGGCTGCGAAAAAAAACACTCTTATCGGCGTGATGCAACTCTGCGAACTTCATACATCCAAGCCATCAACAAGGAAGTGATACAAATCACAAAGGCTTGTCCGGCCGCGTACGCAATGCATGCGCTGCCTTCTCAAGACCCTTTGCGAAAGTTCGGTCCCATGTGTAGCCGGACATCATGCGGAACACGCAGCTCGTCATAATAGGCCCTGCTGTTCCTCAATCCACACATCTCCCGTTGTATCGAAACATACCAGAGCGCTTCGCAGGCTTCGGCAAGGTGGGGAGAGATTGTTTCCTCTGTGGCTTCTGCGTTCGCCCTTGCCGCTTCGAGTTTTCCTAAAGCGGTTTCGAGCCGCTTCTGCAGCCGGAACAGCGTTGCCGCTTTCTCGTTAAAGATCTCGTTCTGCAGGGCCTGCGACAGCGGATCTTCATCTTCTTGAGGTTTGTGAAGGATCTGCGGCGGCCGTACGGACATGTTTCAATCCTGAGAGCAAGTGCAAGGAACGGTTCAGGACACAGTGGACTTGTCTTTTGTCAGTATGTCCTGTGCCCAAATTAAACTCCCGAGGGCAGCCAGTTTCAAGGCGCAGGGGAGGGCGGCATATGTAAGGCTTAGGACCCAATCCAGTCTCGGCGTCATGTCTCCCCCCGGTACATAGCCCAAAACACCAAGGATCGGCAGGGCCAATCCGGTCGCAGCCGCAAGGGACGTCTTGGAAAGCAGCGCCATCAGTGAAAAGAGGCGCGATGCATCCGTCTGGCGGTCGTCAGCGTCGATGTGGTCTGCAAGAATGGCAGGCGGCAAGGCCAGGTCAGCCCCGAGAGCCAGGCCCGACAGCGTGCACACAACCGCATAGGCGGCAATATCTCCGCGGCCGAGAAATACGGCCCAAATGAACGTAACGATCGCGAGCCCGAGTGAGAGCTGCCAAGCCCGGATTTTCCCAAACTTCGAAGCCAGTTTGATCCACAGCGGCATGGATGCAGTGCCGGCCAGGAAATAGATCAGCAAAAACAGTCCTGTATATGGCTCAGCGCCGAGCCGGTCTCGCACATAAAAGAGGACAAGAACCGCGGGAATAGCACTGGCGAATGTATTCAGAAGAACGAGGGAAAAGAATACTGACCGCCAGCGGTCCTTGAGCAGGCTTAGCCAGTTTTGCCGGTGATGCGCTTGTTTGGGGGCGGAGAGCTCGGCCGTCTTCATCCATGAAAGTAGAAGCACCAAGCCGACAACAAGCAGCGGGAGGTAAGCCACCGTCAAATAGTGAAAAGCCTGTTCCTGACCGGCCCATTGGGTCAGAAGCGTTGGTGTGATGGCGGCTGCAAGCAATCCGAGAAGACCAAGGGCCTCACGCCCGCCGGTGATCCGGGTACGGTCTTGGGGCCGCGACTTCCATAAGCCGCCCAGGGTTTGAAGGTTGATCGTGACGATCGAAAAGCCGGTGGTGCAGATGAGAACCGATAGCGCAAACCATGCGAGAGGTGCTGAGGCCACCGGATGAAACAGCATCCAGAAGCCCGCGCCCAGCATCAGAGTCCCCACAGCCAGGATTTTTGGCCGGTGCGAGTGAAGCCGGTCGCTGATGCTACCGATGAACGGATCTTGAAACGCGTCAATCAAGCGTAGGGCCAAGAGGACGACACCAAGGCTTGCAAGGGATTGACCCAATGTGACGGCATAGAAGTCAGGCGCATGCAGATAGATCGGCAAGCCGGCGAAAGACAGAGGGAATGCCAACGCCCCATAGACCAGGATGGACCGTTTCGTAATCCGGCCGGAGGACTGCCCGCTAGTCGCCATGTTCACAGTTTGAGCGGGGTCGCCTGCTGTCTGCTCGGAGATCGTCAAGAGCCGGCGCCGACCAGTTTCGCGCGCAAACGCGGGTTTTGAGTGTTGCTGCCAAGCCAGATGTCAAAGAAATGTTTTGTGAAAGCCGGGTCCGCGATTGTGCCGATCTCTCTGTTGCCTAGATAAAAAACACTGCTACCAGACGCGGTGCGGACCCCAGTTATGGACTGACCGGAAGACACATTCGGAAAAATCGCTGCCATTTGCTTGGTCCAGCCGTCCAGTTGAGCTTTGGAAACGCCCTGTTTGGCCATTTCTTCTGCGGACTTTTCGGCAATTGCCTTACCTTTGAAATTGCGCAAATAGGTGAGTCGCAGAGCAAACGGATTAGACGAGGAATACACCCCATTTGGAGCGTAGAGCTGTGCGTCGAAGACGTTGAAGCCAAGGAACTTCATGCGTCCTTCCCCAACAAGGCTCGCCGAAGGGACAGACTTTGCTGCAGCGCCTAGATCGGCCTGAGCTGCGGTCGTGCCGAAGGAGAAGATGATCGCGGTACAAAAAGCCACCGCGATAACGATACGTTTGGTCCAGGGATGTCTTTTATGAATTTGCACACCGGCCTCCTTGATGGATCATTCGGTGTACGAAGTATGCGGGATTATGGATTGCCGTCTGCTGCTGGCTTTTCGTCGAAATCAGCTGGCTGATTGCTAAAGTGTCCGCACTTCTGAGCCGTTAGTTTTTTCTTCAGAACAATCCAAGATCCACTATCACCCTTGCATATATTCCCAATATTCGTGTGAGTTTTGTCTTGTTGAAAGAGGGTTTGCCTGCGTTCGATTAAGAGAAAATTTGCAGTCTATCGTTATATCTTTTCTGAACCTTATGGGGGAAGATTATGAAGTTCTGGCAATCTGTGAAATTCACCACGACGGTGCCAATCGTGGCCGTGGTAGCGGTGGCGTTTATCGCCTTCGCCTATATCACATCCTCTCAACGTGTAGCCGCTGTGCAGCAAGCGTTTGAGCAGCAAATAAGCATGAGTGCCAACCTGACGAACCAGGCTCTGGGTAATGCTATTTGGGATTTTGATCAGGACCTTGCAAACACACTGCTTTCGCCTTTCCTCGATAATCCGAATTTTTCCTGGGCCATTGTGCAGGAAAAGAATGGCGACGTTTTTGCCTCACTGATCCGGGATGAAGAGGCAGCCAACGAAGAACTCATTGGTCTCATCCCTGAAGAACTGCGTGGTGAAGACGCGGCAGCAACGACTACCTTCTTCTCCGACTACAACTATGAAATAGGTATCAAGCCGATTACGCGCGGAGAAGGTGATTCCGCCGAAAAGCTCGGCATGATGTACGTCGCGTTCGACATCTCTGCGATCAATACGGCGCGCAGTGAAGCGTTGATGACGGCGCTGGTCATTACAGTGATCGCGATCCTTGCTGTGTCCTTGGTACTGGTTGCATTGATCCGCCGGATTACTGGTCAGATCGGTACTTTGTCCGACACTATGGGAACTCTGTCGAACGGCAACTACGATATTGCCATCCCGTATGTCGAGCGTGTCGATGAAATGGGCCAGATGGCCCGTACGGTCGAGATTTTCCGGGACAACGGCCTTCGCCAACGCGAGCTGGAACAAGAGCAGCAGCTAAACATCGAGAATGAGCGCCGCCGCCAGACCGCGCTCGAAGAGATGATTTCCAGCTTCCGTGACGACAGTCAGCGCCTGTTGGAGCCCGTCTCGCATTCCACCGATAGCATGGCCAATATCTCCGGGATATTGATGGACCTTTCGACCACCAATACCGAACGGACAGCTTCTGTGGCTGCGGCAACCGAACAGGCTTACGCAAGTGTTCAAACGGTCGCCTCGGCTTCCGAAGAACTGTCGGCGTCTATCAGTGAAATCTCCCGCCAGATCGGCGAGACAAGCGAAGTTGTCTCGACGGCCAATGACAAAGCGACCTCCGCCAATGAGCAGGTTGCAAGCCTTGCGGCATCGGCGCAGAAAATTGGCGCGGTTTTGCAACTCATCCAGGAAATTGCGGAACAAACCAACCTTCTTGCATTGAATGCCACCATTGAGGCAGCACGTGCCGGTGAAGCCGGCAAGGGCTTCGCGGTCGTTGCTGCCGAAGTCAAGGAACTGGCAACGCAGACCTCGAAAGCGACGGAAGAAATCTCCGCTCAGATCAATGCTATCCAGGGCGCCTCGGCAGACTCGGTGGCAGCAATTGAGGAGATTGCGACTATCATGGAGCGTGTGAACGAGTTCACAAACTCCATCACTGAGGCGCTGGAGCAGCAAGGAGCTGCGACTGAGGAAATCAGCAGCTCGATCCAGGAAGTTGCGTCCGGCACCCGGGAAATAAGTGAAAACATGACCGGCGTGAAAGCCGCTGTTGACGACACAAGCGCGTCGGCGTCTGAAGTGTCCGTTACATCTTCGGAAGTTGCTGACAACACGCGTCAATTGGCGACGCGGATCGACGATTTCCTGAAAACAGTGGCAGCTGCCTAACGGCAATCGACCAGAGCAGCGACAAGGGTCCCACGTGGTTCGCGTGGGGCCCTTTTCTCTTTGGTGCCGGATTGCTGGTTTGGCTTCACAATTGTTTTTTGCAAGTACTGTTCTATAGTGATGGAACAGCAAAAATCGTGACGGTTGACAATTTGTGAGATGCGGTGTGTCTGGCACGCAGCATTTCCAGTTTTCGGTTCTCCGTGCACATGGCCGAGATCAAGCCCTTTGCCAAGACTGCTCTAAAGGTCAGAAGATGTGGCGGCGGACACTATTCAAAAGGTAATTTCATGAGTGACTCTGATGTGAAATTACGCCTTAGCAAGCGAACCAAAACAGAGAAGCCGAAGCTCTATAAAGTGGTGTTGCTGAATGACGACTATACTCCCCGGGAGTTTGTCGTGCTCATCTTGAAAGGTGAATTCCGTTTGGACAGCGCTCAGGCGGAAGTGGTCATGCTGACAGCGCATCAAAAAGGCGCGTGTGTCGTATCAGTTTATCCAAAAGACGTGGCCGAAACAAAAGCCACACGTGCGATCGACGCTGCTGGCCGTCTTGGATATCCCTTACAGTTCAATGTTGAACCCGAATAAGGTGCTTGGGCGCGATCGCTCGGTTGCTTCGAATAAAACAACAAAAAACCCGGCTTAATGCCGGGTTTTTCGATAGTAGTCTTTTTGTCAGTCCCGCAGCTTAACGACCTTATCGCTGCCCCCGCTCGGGCCGTCGTCATCTGGATTGCCGTCGTTCGGTTCTGCAGCACTTTCAAGAAGGTCATCGTCGTCATCCGCGACGGGAAGCGGGTCGGTGATGCCAAGCTCCGCTGCGGGGTCAAAACTTTCGGTCAAGCCGAGCTCTTCAGCCGGCCCGCGGCCCTCCATCGCCATCTGGTAGTTGGCGATGACGGTTTTCAACTGCGCGATCTGTTCATTGGCCGTGTCGACCTGGATCTTGTACCGCTGCAGGCGTTTGTTTTCATCGACCAGATCTTCAAGATTGTCGGCGAATTTCTGGTTCTGGTTCCGCTGGTGGTTCAAATCGGTCAGCGCGGAGTTGTAACGCAAGTTGACCTCACGCAACTTGGCTGTTGTTGCCATAAGCTCGTTGCGGTCTTTTTCGTGGTTTTTCTGAGCACTGTCCAGAAGGTGCTCGATCTCCTGCATCCGCTTGACGAGTTCGCGGTTCCGCTCCTTGATCGTCGAATTCTCGCGGGCCATTTCCTGCAAGGATTGGGCGCCAATCCGGCGCTGTGAGGAGAGGTTCTCGATCTCGGCGTTCAGTGCGTAAACTTCATTGTCGTGTTTGCGCTGTTCTTCTTCCAACCGGGACTTGGCGTAGACAAGCTCCTGATTGGCGACATCAAGGTGCGACTTCAGATCGATGTTGTCGTTACGGAAATCGATCAGCTCACGCTTGGCAGCTTCAAGTTCGCTGGATGCCTGATTGTTCTTGCGGACTTCCTCTTCCAGCAACTGAGCGCTCTCGGAGAGATTCTGTTGCAGTTCCTTCTCGCGGTGCTTTACGGCCTCAAGATCCGAACTCAGGCTTTCTGCATGCTTCTCCAGGGTCTCAAACTTGGCCTTGAGATCGTTCAGCTTGCCGGTCAGATCCGCAATTTGCGCATTAGCATCCACCAGCTTGGCGCTCTGATGACGGTACTCGTCATTGATCTTCTTGTTGTTGTCCCGGATCGTGACAATGTCGTTGCGAGCGGTTTCCAGCGCCGTGCGTGTTTCTGTTGAGCGCTTGCGCAGCGAATGAACTTCAGCCTGTGCGTCCTCCAGCTGTGTGGTGAGTGTTTTCACCTTGTGCTCAGCGTCCAGCAGGTCGGTCGAGATTTTGGCGTTTTCCGATTTTAGCCGAACCTCGGTCTCAACGCTTGCGCGTGAGCTCTCGATGTATTCAGCCATCATGCGGATGCTGGTCTGGCTTTCGGCAGCGAAGGCGGCCATCTGGTCAAAGGTCTGGGTGAGCCCGCCGACACGGCCTTTCAGGCCATCCAGCTGGTTCATCTTTTCCTGCATTCTCAAGGCGAACGGCGACAGCTGTTCCACGTTGGAAGACGTGTCCTGCTCCGGTGTCTGTTCCGTTACGGTCTCGATCTTCTGGTCCAGGCCTTCGCCGGGGCGCGAGGATTTCGAGAAAATGCCCATTCCGTGCTCCTGAAGTGCCGCGAACGTCATCGGTCTCGCGGGATACGCAATACATTAAGCCTTTTTTAACCCAATTGAAGGGGCCGTACAACGACTCAGACAGTGCTGCCCACATTACACCGGTCAGTGTTAGCGTAAAAAGAAGGATATCCCCGGCATTTTAGCCAAAGTGCGCGAATGGTTAACGCATGAATTCAGGTTTGAGGTTCTCGCTAATCGGGAGCGAAACCGCAAAACACACGTCCGAGAATGCCGTAGTCACTCAGAAGGCTGGGCGTCAGGCAATGTCGACGTAATAAGCAATGCCTTCGTAACTGAACTGACCCATCGTCTGGACGCTGTCTCTTTCTGCATCTACCGCAGTGTAGAAATGGTTGCCGGTCTCGGTGTTGAAGAACCGGTAGAGCGCGGTGTTGCTGGCTGTGTCGCCCTCATAAGCCTGGTACGCAACTCCCTCGTATACGAAAGCTGCATTGTTGTTAGTGACGTCTTCGCGTTCGGCTTCGCTTGCGGTGTAAAAATGCGTTCCGGTCTGGGTGTTGTAAAAACGATAGACGTTCACAAGGCTGGACAAGTCCGTGCTGGAGTTTGCGGACAGAAACGCAACCCCTTCGTAGGAGAAGGAGGACGCATTCGCGATGACAGAATCCCGTTCTGCTGAGCTGGCCGTGTAGAAATGCGTCCCGGTATCTGTGTTGTAAAACCTGTAAATCGCGTTCTCGACCGTGGTCACGACCGGCGTCGTTGTCGTCGTGGTGTCCATGTAAACGTCATTGCTGGCAATGTTGGATGTCAGCCACGATTCGTGTCCGGCGACAGACGCCGCGGCCGCGCTGGTCGAAACAATGCCGACAACACTGACGTCGTTGCCGCTGCCGGTGAAGATCGGGCCGCCACTGTTGCCTGAATTGATTTCCAGGAAACTGGTGTCGACATAATTGTCGACGACATCCTTGTAGGCATAGCCGCTGTCGAAGGTCAGGTTGTTGCCATAGCGCCCCGGGAAGCCGAGAACGCTGACATTTCCGCCCGTGTAGCTGTAGTTGATCCCGAACCAGCCATAAATGTCCCCGGCTGCCTCGCTGAGAGAGAGGAGGGCGATATCTTTCTCCGCGCCGCCAAGCGTAAAGGCGCGGTTGTCGCCGCTGTAGATCAGCCCGTCATTGTCGGGGTCAAAATCAGTGTAATAATTGTAGTAGGCTGGCGTGTAGAAGGTCGGATTGGAATCGTCCGGGTCATAAGAAAAATAGACTTTTACCTCATCGGCCAAGCCGCCCAACGTCGCGTCGTAAATGGAGTGGCTGGCGGTGAGAACGTCATTGCGGCCGACCAAAACGCCGGAGCTGACGAAAGACTGGCTGCCCCAGGTCGCGACAATATAGGCAACGGCCTGGCCTGGATAACTGTCGTCGTTCGCTTCAAATGACATGTCTTGGTCCGGTTAAGTCTGCAGATGGTCGGGTTGCATCGTAGTATCAACCCGGCAGCGCGTCTTTTCTTCCCCGTGAGGTCGATGTGCCAGCGCTTGTGTGTCTTTTGTACTGATAATAGCGTGGGTGTTAACAATCGCTGTAACCTGAAACACAGTTTTTACCCTGCGGGATCTATCCAAGGTCTTTTTTGGCCGTTTGCTTGACCCCTACCGCCAATTGAAATGGACTTGCGCCAGACCGTGTGACCAGAGCACGTCTCCCCAGACACACCGGCTTGATGCAAATAGTTGAAGTGCACATTGTTTTTGCCTTTATTAAACCTCAATTCTCCGCTATGGATTTGCGCATCGATATTGCTGACGAACTTTGTATCTGCGCAGGCGACTGCGAACTGAACGATCTTCCCTCTCAACGTCGACTTCACGCACGGACCGCGCAATGCGGGTCGGGCACTCTTCTATGACCGATTGAAAGGACATCGTTATGACCATCGGTACCGTTAAATTCTTCAACTCCACCAAAGGCTACGGCTTCATTCAGCCGGAAGACGGTGGCAACGACGTGTTCGTCCACATCTCCGCTGTTGAGCGCGCTGGCATGGCAACTTTGAACGAAGGTGACAAGGTCAGCTTCGAAGTTGTTCAGGACCGCCGTTCCGGCAAGTCTGCAGCCGACAACCTGTCTGCTGCCTGATTTGGTAACAATGTCCGCTCTACCGGATCACCGAGGGCGGCATTTTACATGAGTTTCAAAAGCCGGGGCATGTGCTCCGGCTTTTTTGTTTCCAGCAGACGGAAGGTTGCTTGCTCCCATGACGAAGCCCCTGACACGCGACACGCTGTTCAAACCGCAGAGGCCGACTGCGGCAACCAAAGCGGAAATCACGAAACAGGTCTCGATGGACCTTACCCAAGTCGAAACTGATTTGCGCAATGCCAAAACCGCGAAGCTGAAGCAGGCTCGGCTAGAACGGGACGCCCGGCTTGCGGAAGATGCCAAGGCGGCGGCTGTCTCAAAACCTGTTAAAGCTGCGAAAGCTCGCAAGCGCTGAAGCCAACTGACCTGGCTCCCCGGTGTTATCTGCCTTAAAGAGTTGAGCCGAAAGGACGCTCTTCTCCATCACCTTGGTCCAGGCACGGGCCGGAACGCTGCACATCTGAAAACGCCAGCACAAAAGCCGCCGCGAGGATTTCCTCCGGCGTTTGGCTCAAGATATCTCCCGTTGGTCACAGGAGTGACGGGGCGCGTCAGGCCTTGCCTGCGCAGCAGATGTAAAAATACGTTTCTTCGGCAAAGGCTGATACGCCCCGCCCGGGCCTCCAAGAGGATCCGGCTTGCTCTTCAACGGGCCAGCGGGAGATTTGTCTTGTGTTCTCGTATCAGGGGAACACTTAGTGTGGTGAATTTGAAATTCGCCTTGTCTAGTCGGCGTCTCCCGTAGCGATTTTCAAATTCGAAAACCACAATAGAAACATATGCTTGATCGTCATTTTTTGAATCTGAAGTTCGTTCTGAGCAGGCTGGAAACTGAGACGAACTTCAGATTCAGTGACGAGCCCTCCACAGTCGCTGGCGTTGTTCAAGGCGCAGCGGCAACTGCCTGCCGCCGTCTCGCCCGGATCCTTGTCCGGTGCGCGGATCGTTACCCCGCCGCCCCAGACCAGCCCAGCCTGCTCCCTTCCAAGGGACGGTCCCCCGGAAAGCCCATGTGAACAGGCACGCAAGAAGTATACGGGCAAGGGAAGGTGGCGTGGATAAGATTTCTGTGTGTCAGGAGGGGTGTACCCCTTGCTGTCCCGGACTTGATCCGGGACCTTTTTCACCAGCGTTGGTCTCTGGCATGAGTTGCTTGTCCGCGATCCGATCCAGAGTGGCTTCCCATTGGTCCCGGCTCGGAGGCACTTTCTCTCCAAACCCACTCCGTCATCCCATGGCTTGACCATGGGATCCAAACCGTTTTCTATCTGAGCATGCAGAAGCGCTATTGGGTTTACATCCTGACAACGCGCAAGGGCGGTACGCTTTATACAGGCGTGACGAACGATCTCCCTAGACGGCTTTTTGAACATACTTCCGGAACCGGTTCACGGTTCACCAGCCGCTATTCAGTCAAGCGGCTGCTCTGGTACGAAGAACATGCGACCGCTCCTGAAGCCATTGCCCGCGAAAAGGCGATCAAGCGCTGGCCACGCAATTGGAAGATCGAACTCATCGAGAGCATGAACCCGGAGTGGTATGATCTCGCTAGGCATCTGAATAACTGAGATCGGTCTCCTGCATGAGAGGCTATCGAAAGGTGGGTACGTCACGGAGTGGATCCCATGGTCAAGCCATGGGATGACGGAGTGTGGAAATGGCTATGCCACATACCCCGACAGTCACACCGTATCTGTTTATGGGGTACTTTCCTTAAGAGCAGACGAAAAAGGTACTGCCCCGCCCTCTGCCGTCATCCCCGACTTGAAGAGCCTGTCCCCGACATGATCGGGGAGGTAATCCATGCCATTATTTGCCCACCCGATCTGTGCTTGTGACGAGGGAACGTTTTGGATCCTCGAGTCAAGCCCGAGGATGACGGAGTGGGTGGGGAGGCCTTACCACACGCTCAGCCGTCACCCCGGACCAGATCCGGGGCCTACTCGTTTCCAGAGCGAATGAGAAAGGGGACCGCGTTGTAACAACTTCTGCAGTCATCCCCGCCCTGTGCGGGGATCCATTTGCTGCCTTCGCCCAAGGAAGGGGGGAAGGGTTAGGCGGGCCACGCTTTAAAGAACTCCCATCTAGCCGGTGGGAACCGATGCATTGGATCCCCGCACAAGGCGGGGACGACCACTGAGGGAGTGTTACCGCCCCGGCCGCCCGCTCTTCTTCGGCCGGCCGCGCCGTTTTTTCTCGTCGACCGGATCCTCATAGGAGCCAACGCCGATCTTGCCGCGCGGGGTGTGATGCGGGGCGTCTTCGGCCGCGATAATGGGCGTCGGTTTTTGCGGCAGCGGACCCTTGGGCATGGGCACCTCGGTCCGCGCGTTGGTCATCTCGTCCAGGGTTGGCTTGCGGGCTTTTGATCGTGCGGCCCGGTCCTTCGCCGTTTCCTTCTTCTTGCCGCTCGCGCCGTCCTTGGTGCCGCCGGCGCCGAATTTCTTGTCGCCCTTGTAGCCGCCGGTGGCTCCGGCCACGTCCGATTGGCGGGCCATGGCGTCGTCGGCGACGGCCAGTTCGGTTTCCTGCAGGCGCTTGATTTCGTCGCGCAGGCGGGCCGCCGTTTCGAAATCGAGATCGGCGGCGGCATCGCGCATCTGTTTTTCCAGATCAGAGATGTGGGCCGCCAGATTGTGGCCGACCAGCGAGCCTTCCTCGGCGAACCCGGCATCGACCGTAACGTGGTCTTGCTCGTAAACAGATTCCAGAATGTCGCCGATGGAGCGCTTGACGCTCTCCGGCGTGATGCCGTGCTCGGCGTTGTAGGCGAGCTGCTTGTCGCGGCGGCGGTTGGTCTCCGCAATCGCCCGCTCCATGGAGCCGGTCATCTGGTCGGCGTAGAGGATCACCTTGCCGTCCACATTCCGCGCCGCGCGGCCGATCGTCTGGATCAGCGAGGTTTCGGAGCGCAGGAAGCCTTCCTTGTCCGCGTCGAGGATCGCGACAAGCGCACATTCGGGAATGTCGAGGCCCTCGCGCAACAGGTTGATGCCGACCAGCACGTCGAACGCGCCGAGGCGCAGATCGCGGATAATCTCGATCCGCTCCAGCGTGTCGATGTCGGAGTGCATGTAGCGCACGCGCACGCCGTTTTCGTGCAGATATTCGGTGAGATCCTCGGCCATGCGCTTGGTGAGGGTGGTGACCAGCGTGCGGTAGCCCTTGGCGGCGACCTCGCGCACCTCGCCCAAAAGATCGTCAACCTGGGAGGAGGCGGGGCGGATGTCGATCACCGGATCGACCAGGCCGGTTGGGCGGATGACTTGTTCGGCAAAGACGCCGCCGGCCTCTTCCATTTCCCACGAGCCCGGGGTGGCCGAGACCGCGACGGACTGCGGCCGCATGGCGTTCCATTCCTCAAAGCGCAGCGGCCGGTTGTCCATGCAGGAGGGCAGGCGGAAGCCGTATTCGGCGAGTGTCGCTTTCCGGCGGAAGTCGCCCCGGTACATGGCGCCGATCTGCGGAATGGTAACGTGGCTCTCGTCGGCAAAGACGAGGGCGTTATCCGGCAGATATTCGAACAGGGTGGGGGGCGGTTCGCCCGGCTTGCGGCCGGTCAGATAGCGCGAATAGTTCTCGATTCCCGCGCAGGAGCCGGTCGCCTCCAGCATTTCCAGATCGAACATGGTGCGCTGTTCCAGCCGCTGGGCTTCCAGCAGGCGGCCATGGGCGTTCAGCTCTTCCAGACGGCCCTTCAGCTCGGTCTTGATCGACTTGATGGCCTGCTGAAGGGTGGGTTTCGGCGTCACATAGTGCGAGTTGGCGTAGATCTTCACCGACTTCATGTCGCCGGACTTCTTGCCGGTCAGGGGGTCGAACTCGGTGATCTGCTCGATCTCGTCGCCGAACAGGGAAATCCGCCACGCCCGGTCCTCATAGTGCGCCGGAAAAAGTTCGATTGTGTCCCCGCGGACCCGGAACGTGCCGCGCTGGAAGGCGGCGTCGTTGCGCTTGTATTGCAAGGCGACCAGATCGGCGATCAGCTGGCGCTGGTCGATGCGCTCGCCGACCTCAATGGCAAAGGTCATTGCCGTATAGGTCTCGACCGATCCGATACCGTAGATGCAGGAGACGGAGGCGACGATGATAACGTCGTCCCGCTCCAGCAGGGCGCGGGTCGCCGAGTGGCGCATCCGGTCGATCTGCTCGTTGATCGAGCTTTCCTTCTCGATGTAGGTGTCGGTGCGCGGGACGTAGGCCTCCGGCTGGTAATAGTCGTAGTAGGAGACGAAATACTCGACCGCGTTGTCCGGGAAGAAGCTCTTGAACTCGCCGTAGAGCTGGGCCGCCAGCGTCTTGTTCGGCGCCAGGATCAGCGCCGGGCGCTGGGTGCGCTGGATGACCTGCGCCATGGTGTAGGTTTTGCCCGAGCCGGTGACACCGAGCAGGACTTGGGTTTGCTCGCCGCCGTCAACGCCCTCGACCAGCTCGGCAATGGCGGTCGGCTGGTCGCCCTTCGGCTCATACTCGGAGGCCAGATTGATCGGCACGCCGCCTTCGGATTTTGCCGGGCGCTCGGGCCGGTGAGGCACCCACAATTCACCGTTCTTGTGCAGTGGGTTGCCGCTTTCGATCAGCGCCGACAGGGCCTCGACGGTCGCGGTTGCGCCCTGGTTGCCGCCGAGCTCGCCATAGCGGCCATCGGCGGCAGATTTCTTCTTGTTGTCCTTCTTGTGCTGCTTGAGTTTGGCCTCGAGCTCCTCGGCCTCCTCCAGCGACATGTCCATGCCCGCGACAGGATTGAGACCCCCGGCAGCCCGTTCGCGCGCCGTGTCCGCCTTGCCCATCGACGTCCCGCGTGCGGATTTCGCCGGTTTTTCGAGCTTGCCCTTCGCCTTCGCGCCCTTGGGCGACAGCTTCGCCTTGCGGCCTTCCTCGACATTGGCGGCAACAGACCCGTCCCCTCCGGCCCGCTCGCGCTCCTTGGAGGAGGTCCGCGCCGTGCGCTTGGACGAGCCGGGCGCGCCCGGTGCCAGCTCTGCGAGCTTCGACGGATCTTTGATTTTGGATTTGGAGGGGGGCGTTGGTTTCTCCGCTTCCTCGGCGATCTCAGCTGCCCAGTCGGATATGGAGCCGGAGAGGGGCGCGCCAGACAGCGGCTTCTGCGGCGCTTCGCCGAACCCGTCCGGTGTTTTCGGGGCAGGCGTTTTCGGATCGTCAGCGGAGGATTTGGGGGGGCGTTTGCTCATGGGCTGCAATATGGTCCGACTCCCCGCCCGAGAAAACCCCTCCGTTGCGGCTTTGTTCCAGTTTCTCAGACTTCTTGCCAGTCTCCTGACAGAAGGGTGTCAGGAGGTCATTCTCACTCACCTCTCGGATACCGCTGGCCGTCCTCCACTTCGTTGAGGTCCATGTGGTTGCGCATGTAGCGTTCTGAGGCTTTTTGGAGCGGCTGGTAGTCCCAGGGGAAATAGGCGCCGTTGCGCAGGGCTTCGTAGACGATCCAGCGGCGGGCCTGCGATTGGCGGACTTCGGCGTCAAAGGCGGACATGTCCCATGTTTCCGAGACCTTTTTGGCATAAGCCGTGGCCGTTTCGGAATGGGCGGGATCTTGTGCAAGGTTGGTCAGTTCGTTCGGGTCGTCCGCAAGGTTGAACAGTTGGGGCGGATCGAGTTCGCAATGGATGTATTTCCAGTCCCCCTCCCGGATGCCGACCAGAGGCGCGTAAGAGGCTTCAGCGGTGTATTCCATGAGAACCGGTTCGGCCCGGGCCGCGCCCTTGGCAAGTGGGACGAGGCTGGTGCCGTCCGTCCAGGGCATGATCTCGCTCATGTCGATGCCGGCAAGATCGCAGACCGTTGGCAGGACATCGAGGGTGCTGACCGGTGCCGTTTCCAGATGGGGCGACAGGTCCTTGTCGCAGATCATCAAGGGCACGCGGGATGAGCCTTCGAAGAAGGTCATCTTGAACCATAGACCGCGCTCGCCGAGCATATCGCCGTGATCTGAGACAAAAAGGATTGTGGTGTCGTCCGCCAGATCCATGGCGTCGAGCGCTGCCAGGATTTCGCCGATCTTGTCATCGAGATAAGAGATGTTGGCGAAATAGGCCCGGCGCGAGCGGCGGATGTCATCTTCAGTGATGTCAAAGCTGCGCCAGTCATTGGCATCGAAGATCCGTTTGGAATGGGGATCGTGATTCTCATAAGCCTTTGCCGGAACTCCCGGCAACAGGTGATCGCAGTCCTTGTAGAGATCCCAGTATTTCTTGCGGGCGACATAAGGGTCATGCGGATGGGTGAAACTGACCGTCAGACAGAAGGGCCGGTCGTATTTGCCGCGTCCGTAATCATAGATCTTTCGGATCGCCTGGAAGGCGACGTCGTCGTCATACTCCATCTGGTTGGAGATTTCCGCAACGCCGGCCCCTGTGACGGAGCCCATGTTGTGATACCACCAGTCAATCCGCTCTCCCGGCTTGCGGTAGTCCGGTGTCCAGCCGAAATCCGCTGGGTAGATGTCCGTTGTCAGGCGCTCTTCGAAGCCGTGCATTTGGTCGGGTCCCACGAAGTGCATCTTGCCCGACAGGCAAGTCGTATAGCCCGCCCGCCGCAGATGGTGCGCGTAGGTCGGAATGTCGGATGCAAACTCCGCAGCATTGTCATAAACGCCCGTGCGGCGCGGCAGCTGACCGGACATGAAGCTGGCCCGCCCCGGGGCGCACAGTGGAGAGGCCGTGTAGCTGTTTTGAAACCGGACAGAACGCTCGGCAAGTGCCTTCAGATTTGGAGCGTGCAGGAAATCCGCCGGGCCGTCGGGAAACAAGGTGCCGTTCAGCTGATCGACCATCAGGATGAGGATGTTTTTCTGTCCGGCCATATTGTTTCTCCGAGCTTACGAAAGGTCATGGAAGAAACTTGTCCGTTATTTTGATTGAGTGATCAATCAAATCCGACCGGTGTTTGTGTCATTTGGACTCGGCGCAGCGAGATCCAGCATCTTGGGCGGGAGCGGTGCCCGCTCAGAAATGATAGAATTTCGTGCCGGAACGGAGGATGTTTTTGCCACCTCTCCTAGTGCTTGCCCGATTTGCGGAACGTTGCGCTTCCCGTGATGCGGGCGTTGCGGTTATTTTAGCGCAGGTTATCAAGCCGCGGCGACATCTTTCAGGAATCTGTCGATCCGCTGGGTGACGCCATCCAGTTCCTGTGTGGCTTCGTCGGCGATGGACTCCACCTGTGCGGCGGACTGGCTGGTTTCACCGGAGCCGCGGGAGAGATCCCCGATTGTTTCCGAAACGCTGGCCGTCTGACCGGCTGCCTGTGTCACACCGGAAGAGATCTCGGAGGTGGCACCAGCCTGCTGCTCGACGGATGCGGCCATGGCAGCAGCGGTTTCGTTGACCTCGTCCATCATGGTCATGATTTCTGTAATCGCTGCCACAACAGCTTCGGTGGACCCTTGGATTTCCGAAACCTGACCGGAAATCTCATCGGTTGCCTTCGACGTCTGCGTCGCGAGCTCTTTGACTTCCGCCGCGACCACGGCAAAGCCTTTGCCTGCATCGCCGGCGCGTGCGGCTTCAATTGTCGCGTTGAGAGCCAGAAGGTTGGTTTGTTCCGCAATGTCCTGAATGAGCTGGATCACGGCACCGATCCGTTCAGCTGCGGCCGACAATCCCTTGATTTGATCATTGGACGTCCGAGTCGCTTGGGTCACGTCTTCAACGCGGCCGAGGGTGGCGTTGACTTGCCGCCCTGCTTCCTGGACGGAGGCTGAAAGTTCCTCCGTTGCAGCCGCAATCGTCTGGACGTTGTCGCTTGCCTGGCTTGAGGCATGGCTGACGTTTTCGCTTTTGTCCGTTGTCGAGCGGGCAATACCAGTAAGATGTTCGGCGGTGTCTTCAAGCTGCCGCATGTTGCCGTTGACGGAGGTCAGGGCGGCTTCAATATCAGCTCTGAACTCGGTAACCAGTGTATCGACAGCCTGCTGGCGTTTGAGCGCGGTTTCCGCATCGCGCTGTGTCTGTTGCTCCAGTTCGACACGCTCCACTTCGCGATCCCGGAAGGTGCCGACGGCGCGGGCCATGTCTCCGATTTCATCCTTACGGCTATCGGCGGTCAGGTCGAGGTCGGTTTTACCCTCTTGCAGTTGCCGCATGGCGTTGGTGAGGGATCGGAGCGGACGAATGATCGCGCCTGACAAGAGAACGACAAAACCAACGCCAATGACCAATGCCACCAGCAGGGCGATAGAAATCTGCGTTCGGGCAGTGGCTGCTGAGGAGACGGCCGTCAGACCCGCGGCCCGGCTGATGGTGCTTGCCTGTTCGCTCAGCGCCGAAGCTGCGGTTGCAAATTGGGCTTGCCCGGCCTTCTGTGCAGCGCTGTTCGTGACGACATCCGCAAAGGTTGCGCGCAGGACCGGCAGCGCTTCACCACCGGCCGTGACAAGCGTGTTCAAAGGACCGTTCAAAAGATCCAAAAAGGCCTTGTCAGATGTGGATTGAAGGGATGACTGGCGAATGCCTTCCAGAGCGTCCAGCTGGGTTTCGGTTTCGCCGAGATAAGTCTGAAACGCGGCACTCGAAGCTTCTGAGGACGTGGTCAGGTACTCTGCATAGGCGCTGCGTACGCCGAGGACATTGCGGGCCACGCCTTGTGTAAAGTTGGACAGGAGCGCGATGTCCGCGGTCGCTTTGTCGAACCCGCGCAATTCCGCCGTCAGCTCCTCAATTGGCGCCTCGGCTTCTGCAATGATCGTTGTCGTTAGGGTCACGAGTTGTTCAACAGCCGGTTGGAAGGTTTCGGACCAAACCGCAGCGGTCCCGTCGCTGGCACCGGTCTTCAGGTGCGCTTTGATTTGTTTTTCAAACGCTTTGCCCGCCTTGGTGAGATCCTTGACGGAGGCTCTGAGCGTTTTTGTCTTCACGGTACGCCGGACAGCCTTGGCGTCCTTGTCCAGCGCCTTGACACGCTCAGAAAGGGCTTTGGCGTTTGCCTTGTCCGGTGCGTTGACAAAGGCTTTGGTTTCCTGCTCCAGAACGATTGCGGCGATCCGCATGTCTGCAAGACGCGGGGCGACCTTGGAAAGGTTGTTCATCTTGCCTTCGTTGTTGAGGGCAAGACCTAGGCGGTAAGCTTCCAAGGCCTTGTACTGTTCAAACACCTCGTTGGTCGTATCAACCAGGCCAGATGTCAAACCATCAAGATTTGAAATCGCTTCATCACGCGCACTTCTGGTATCTTTCAGATTGCGGAAGCTTTCTTCCAGCTCGCTAACAGCCAAGGTCAGCTGCTGCGCGGCCTCTGGTTTGTTCCGGGCCAGTTCATCGCTGCTTGCAGATAACGTGTTGATGCTCGCTTCAACCACACTGGCGGTCTGCTCAGTGCCGTCGCGCCCGAACGCTTCTGCACCTGCAAGCAGTGGCGGGATATCTCCCAGAAGATCACTTGCCGCTTTTGAGGTCGTGACGGACTCCTGAACCTGGCTCGCGGCGAGGTATCCGCCGGCACCGACCCCAACGGAGCACAAGAGCATTGCCCCAAAGCCGATCTGAAGTTGTGTTTTGATCGGCCAGTTCAAGAACGACATATTTGGCAAGCGCATTGGGCGGGCCCCAGTCCAGTCTGAAAACGCCTGCAAGTGTGCCGGAATGGATTTAACAAGATCCGAATTTTACGCAATTTTGCCGAATATTTTGCGATTTCTGCTTGTCTACGGGTTACTACCCAGGCGGGAACTTCCTACGCGCGGCTGCCGGGTGTGTCTGAATGTCCCAGATCCCTGTCCGGCCACAGCAGGTCGCGAAGCCGTTGTTTCAGGATTTTGGCCTCCGGGAAGCCGCCGTCGGTTTTTCTGTCCCAAACCGACGTGCCGTCACATGTGATGGTGAAAATCCCGCCTGTGCCGGGAACAAGTGTGACGGCGCCCGCCTCTTCAGAAAAGGTCGACAGGATTTCCTGCGCCATCCACGCCGAGCGGAGCAGCCAATTGCATTGGCGGCAATAGGTGATGATGATATGGGGCGCGGGGATATCTTGCATGGGTCCTCGTTCAATTCTTCGGTCAGACGTCAAAGGCTCTTCTTGCCACAATCCTCCACAATGACACCAGCCGGCCCATCAGCGGTTTTGCAGAAGGTTCTGCAAAACAATTCAAATCTCCAGGCTGTTCTCGGAGAGGTTCTGTCTGCAGAGCGGAAGGATGGTCTGAGCAATCAGGTTTTGCGGATCTCGGCTCACAAGGGCGTGTTCTTTCTGCGTATCGGTCAGGCCGGATCCGAAGCATTGGTGGACCGGTTTGCAGAGGCCCACAATTTGCAATTGGCCGCCGGTCTGGGCGTTGCCGTTCCGCCCGTGTACATGGATCCGGATCGCGGGCTATTGCTTACGCGGGCCATTGAAACCCGCCAATCAGCGAAAAAAGACCTTCCGGACATGCTGGGACAAGAGCTCGCCCAACTCCATAATTCAAAGCTGAGTTTCGAGGGGGAGATCAATCCGCACACCACTTATGCGGCGCTTCGGAAGCGGGTTTCTGAGACGCTTGATAGCAATCCAGACTTGTCACTGTCGAAGGATGTTTCGGCGGTCCTCCCTGACCTTGATCGGCTGATGGCAGATGTGGGTTTGCAAAGCCAATTGGTGCTGGTGCCGAGCCATGGAGACTTATCTGAAGGCAACTGCTTGCTGGCTGACAACCGTCTCTGGCTGATCGATTGGGAGTTTTCCGGCATGGCGGACCCTTGCTGGGATCTTGCTTACGCCATTCAGGAAATCGGATTTGACGCGGACGCTGAGCGGCGGTTTGTGACTGCCTACCAATCCGGGCAACACCGACCCATTGACCGGGCCGATTTGGAGGCCATGAAAGCGCGGTGTGATGCCATTTCATCTTTGTGGGCAGTTGTTCAGCTTCTGGACAGGCGCGATCCGGCGAAATTTGCCCCTTTTGCTCTTGAACGCGCGGCCCGTGCCCTGAAACAGAAACCGGCATAGCAGACGTATGAAACGCCGCAGTACCGCCTAATCGATCGTATCGGTTCCAGGAGCTGCGAGGCAGGCGCTGTAGAGCTGGTTCATGCGTGTTTGCAAACCCGGATCCTGGGGGCTGCTGAGCAGCGGTTCCCAGATGTTTTCCAACTTCAAACCATCAAGCGTGCAGCGGCATGCGGCAACACAAAGTGCTTCGTTCCCCATGCTTGTCGTGCAGCTTTGCGCGCAATTGGTCTGAAAGCTGCGGCTGGTCCGGTCCATGTTTGGTCCTAGAAGCGTCACACTCCAAACCAGACCATAAAGAAGCGGTTGATGCAGAAGGTAGATCGGCAGGGAATGGCGGCCCATCCATCTAAGCGCCCGGCCTGCTAGACCGCCGAATCCCATCTTTTTGAGAGGTTCCATGACGGCGGATTGGCGAATGGCCTTTGACAGCGCCACACCTAACAGAGTTGCCCCGGTCCACGGCGCGAGCGGGACATAATCGACGCTGGGCATAGCCGGGGTGCCAAGGCCGGTCCAGAGCCACATATCACCATCAAATACACTCGAGGATGCCCAGTGCGGCAGGGTGAGGATGATCGCGCTGGCAACCAGGGCGTAGAGCAGCGGAAGTCGCGTGAAGGGCAGAGCGATCAGACTGGAAACAGCAATGCAATGCAGAATGCCGAAACGGACAAAGCTGTCTCCAAAGGCAAAGTAGGTGCCGATCGACACACAGGCTGCAGAAGCGGTGATTAGCGCAAAGCGTTTCCAGAACGAGCGCCAGCGGATCTCCTTGTGGTGCGCGAGATCCAGGCTGACCCCGACCAGGATCAGGAAGCTGGCGGCGATCGAGACGGCAAACGCGCGCCAACCAGGCGCCCCTCCGACATCCCAGTCAACGAAGGCAAACCACGAGAGATCCCACGAAAAATGGTAGATCGCCATGGCAACGATCGCCACGCCGCGGGCCAAATCAAGAACGGCAAGGCGGCCTTCGTGCGTCGAGGGCACACCGCTGGATGGATTGTTTATAGAGGGTTGTGTCATGGCTTCCGATCAACGTTCGCCCATGACCAATAAGCTGAAAGGCTGGAGATGCAAGCCGGTCGGTGTGTTCGACCAGGACAGCCCTAGCTGTTGAATGCCATGAGCAATGTCGTGACCAGTGCGGCCGCCCCGAAGATAGCCCCAACGAACGGCCAGGGTGACGGTCTTTGTGTCGCAAAGATTTCCTGATTGACCGGATCACGCAGCATTCACACCACCCCTTCGATCACCACAACTGCGCCCGAGGTTGCTGCATAATTTCCGCGGCGAAAAGATGGTAAACGACATCTAAAGATGTTTTCCCAAGGAAAACGCCAAGCTGTGGACTGCACGAAAACGATCCGGAAAACGGATTGACTCAAGCCAAGCTATTGGCCCGCCGAAAGGTTTTCCGGCGGGGAATGCTTACAGGGAAAGGGAATCCAGACCGGCTTCCAGGTGATCGGCGAGCATCGGCATGCCAAGCAGATAGGAAGCGGTTGAGCCGACCGCCCGATCCTTGGCTTCTTGAACGGCTTGCGCGAAGTCTTCTGCCTCGAAATCCCCCCGGCCGATCCAGGTGATGGCAACAAGCTCCGCAGCTTCGTCGACGTTCAAATCTTCCAAGAGTTCGCGCAATTCCTCATCGGAGAGATTGTCACTTTCTTCTTCCGCCAGACCGTCGTGGCCGTGAGCTTCTTCCAGGGTGTCGGCGTCAAACTCGACGTCCCCCTCATGGCCATCTTCAAACGTATCGGCGGTGGTCTCTGCAACCGCGCGGGCCTTTTGCGCCAGCATCCGTACAGTGTCAGCCGAAAGAGAAAGATCGATGTCCATGGCAGCCTCCGAAGAACTGACTTCTTTATCGATCCACTTTTGTCCGTTGGCAATGGCCATGGCCTAATTTCCTGTTTCTCAAGTATTCGGACAGGAGGCCCTTGTGGCATTGCGCTTGGAACCTCCAGACCAGATGACTGTATCTGGAGGTCCTGTTCATGGCCTTGATCGGTATCAACGTGCTAGGCCGTGTGGACGAAATGCGTCTCCAATTCGTCCACACGGTCTTGTGGTGTCCACCTCAACCCAAAGACCTTATTTGCCCAATTCGGAGGGCTGCGGCTGTGTGAGGGCAGGGATGGTGGTGCCCGGTGTTGTCGTGTCTTTTGCCTCAGATCCCGCAATAGCGGCGGCTGCGGTCAGGATTGCCGCCAAAAATATGCCGAGGCAAATAGCCTGCAACAGGGGGCGGGCGTCCTGCAGGTCTCTGGACTTTTTCCGGGTTACCGTCTGAGGTTCGTGATTTTGGCTTTGAAAATCAGCTGATTTTGCGTGTGTGTCTGTCATGACAGCCTGTCTTTTTCTTTGGAATTGGGGGCTGCAAATCGTGAGGGCGGTTAGTCTGTAAAATCGCGGAACAGGCGGGTGCCGAGCATCCGGGTCAATTGCGCCATTAAGATCAGCGCCAAAAACGGCAAGGCGGCCGCTGGTTCCGGAACAACGGCCAGCAACGTCAAAAGCACTGCTGCCGACCCGAACAATATCGCCAGTACGGC
>ERZ1023282.170-NODE-170-length-36233-cov-9.722870_pt1 | contig 36233 bp, 33 predicted proteins | sample MGYA00521262_ERZ1023282 | MGnify/ENA primary metagenome ERZ1023282 (study PRJEB32759, sample SAMN07749867) | skin metagenome | biome: transportation; feature: city; material: polyester macromolecule | host: Homo sapiens | place: Hong Kong:KT line | collected... | reverse complement strand
TCGCCGGGGTAGATGTCGAGGGATACCCCGCGCAGTACGGTGTTGGGGCCGTAGGTTTTGGTGACTGAGCGTGCGGAGATAACGGGTGCTGCGGTGCCGGGTGCCGAGGTGGAGGCAGCTGGCACCGCAGCGGTGGGTACCGGCGCGTCCGGGGCGGGGTGCGCCGGTACGGCCCCGGCCGCCGAGGTGGGGGCAGCCGGGGAAGCGTGTGGTGGTTCGGTGGGGGCTGGGGGTCCCGCGTGGGGTGCTTGTGGTGCCGGGGTGTGCCCGGACGCCGGGGCATATTGTGGCCCCGGGCGGGCCGCTGGGGTATGCTGGGGCGCATTCGGCTGTGCGGTGTGCGCCGTGCTGTGGTGGGCCCCGTCATACGCGTATGTATTGGCGGGGGCTGTGCCGCGGGCGGCAGGGGCAAAGGGTGATGCGGTTAGGCCGTTGCTGGGGGTGTATTCGTTGTTCATAGTCCCAGTATTTCAGGGCGCAGGGGGTGTTTTTATGCCCCTGGGGGATGATATTTTCGCCTTCTGCGCGGGGGTTTTCGGCGGCATCTCATCCTTAGGGTGGAGACGCCGGGGCGGGGTCCTCACCCTACGGTATGACGTGGGGAAGTACTGAGGTGCTGACGATGTGGGTTTAAGGCTTCTGGCCGGTGGTGTCCGCCCGCTGGGGCCGCGCAGGGTAGGACAGGTACGCGGGGAAGCCAGCCTGTGAGAATCCCACAAATTCTCACTTAAACCAAAGCTTTAGAAGGAAATTCATGCATAATTGAGGGCATGACTATCACTCACGGCTCATTGCAACATCCTAATTCTGACGGCGCACAGATTGGCAGCGGCGCCTCTCACCCCGAAACCGCGCAGCCTCCGCAGAACTTGCAGGCTGCCCCCGACCGGAACAATAGCAGGCAGGAGAACACCGCAGAGCACAGCGCTAAGACGCACCCTGCCGGGCGTATCCTCATGCTGCGGCACGGGCTGACTGACTGGAATATTGAGCACCGCTTCCAGGGCAATACCGATATTCCGCTGAACGATGCCGGGCGCGAGCAGGTGCGTGGCGCCCTGGATGAGTTCGCCGCCCTTGCCTCCGACGGTGTGCCGGTGGATGGGGTGGTGTCTTCCCCGCTGGTGCGTGCGGTTGAGAGCGGGAAGATCATTGCTGAGGGCTTGGGGGTGCCGTATTTGGGTGCCTATGAGGGCCTGCAGGAGCGCAGCTTCGGCGAGCTGGAGGGCCTGGTGGCCACCCCTGAGCTGGTGGCGGATGCCCGCAGCGGTGCGAACCCGACGGTTGAGCCGCGTGAGGAGTTTGTGGCGCGTGCCTTGACGGCGTTTAACCGTGTGCGTGCGGCGCATCCGGGGAAGAATATTGTGGTGGCCACGCACGGTATGCTGATTGCGGTGACCATGACTGTGCTTCTTGAGCATGAGCACCCTGAGGCGCTGACGGTGGACGGTATTTACCCGATCCCGCCGAACGCCTCGATTACGCAGCTTCCCACGGCGCTGCTGGATGCGGCGATTGACCGGCACGTGGTTACGCACAGCGAGGGCGATTTAGGGCCCGAGCCGCTGCCTGAGGGTCTTGCTGGCGGCACGCTCACGCTGATTCGGCACGGGCAGACCGACTGGAATAAGAACCGGCTCATGCAGGGCGTGAGCGATATTCCGTTGAATGAGACGGGGCGTCAGCAGGCGCATGAGACCGGGGCGAAGCTGCAGCAGATGGGGCTGAGCTATGACCGGGTGCTTTCTTCCCCGTTGTCGCGTGCCCACGAAACCGCGCAGCGTGTGGGGGAGTTTTTTGGGCTCACGGTGAGCCAAACCTACCCCGAGCTGGTGGAGCGGGCCTATGGTGCTGCGGAGGGTAAGAACATTCCCGGCTATGAATCTGATGCCCCCGACCGTTTTTACCCGGGGGTGGAGACGGAGCGTGACCTGTATGTGCGGGCGGTGCGTGCCCTGCGTGAGGTGGTGCGCCAGTACCCGGGGGAGCGGCTGATGGTGGTTTCGCACGGCAGCCTGATTCGCCGTGCTATTTCGGCGGCGCAGGGGTATGAGCATACGCAGGAGGTACCAAACGCGCAACCGCTTGAGGTTGATATTGCGGGGCTGTTTGCCTGGGATTCGCGGGGGTATTTCGGTGACTAACAGGGATGCTTTTGGCGCCGTCACCTTCCGGGGCGCTGAACATCTCACCGATAGTCACACGTATTCGTCTGCTGTTTCCCATCCGCCGCGTTCCGCGCGTTATGCACGCCTGTGGCGGTGGGCTCTTATTGTTCTGTTTGTGGCCTACCTGTGTGTGGTGGGTTCTATTGTGTTTGCGCCCGTGCACGTTGATTCGGGTGAGGCCGGCGGCAGCCTGCGCGAGTTTTTGGAGCGCGGCCACGCCCAGGGGTGGCTGCCGGGGCTCATCACCTATGAGAGTGTTGAGCGGGCCGCGAATGTGGTGATGTTTTTCCCGTCCGGGGTGCTGCTGGGGCTGCTGCTGCCGCGCGGGGCGTACCCGTACATTATGGTGGGCGGGTACGTGGTGTCGTTGGGCATTGAGAGCATTCAGCATATGATGCCGAACCGTACAGCGGATGTGTCGGATGTGCTGATGAACGGCACCGGCACCCTGCTGGGGGTGCTTGCGGTGCGTGCCGGTGCCGCCGTGTGGGGTCGGCTGCGGCGGGGCACCACTGAACCTGAAGGGGCTGCGGTTTCGGGTAGGCTGTAGCGGCGTATCGGGGCGGCTGCCGGTTGGTTCTTGGGTGTGGTTTCCTGACCGGGTGTACCGGGCGGTGTGCCGGTGGGAGCCACCCCTAATGTGGTTTTTCTAGCGAAATTTCGTCATATATGTGAGCCTTAGGGTGGGTTCTATTGACGTGCCCACAGAAACCCACATAAAATCAAGTACAGGGCTGTTGCAATGGGTTACAGCTTGAAACCAGCATGGAGCGCGTGACTGTTCTTGCCGGAATGGGCCGCCTCTGCCGCCTACCTTTACCGCCCCGACCGAAAGTGAAGAACATCTATGTTCGCTGAAGAACGCCGCGCTGAAATCGCGAAGCTTGTAGCGTCGGCTCGCCGCGTCAACGGCGCGGAACTCGCACGCCGCTACGACGTGACGATGGAGACCGTGCGCCGCGATCTGGCCGCCCTCGAAGAAGCAGGCAAACTCCGCCGTGTACACGGTGGTGCCGTAACGGTGGAGCAGTCCACCTCCCTTGAATCCTCTATCGCCTCGCGGCAGGGTATGAACACCCCCGAGAAACGGCGTATCGCCACGAAAGCGTACAATATGCTCCGCGACTCCGAGGTGGGCTCTATTGTGTTGGACGCGGGCTCAACCATTGAGATTTTGGCAGATCAGATAGGGGCTGAGAACTTTAGCCTCAAAACCGGTAGTGACCGCATTATTATTACCCACGCCCTGCACATTGCGGTGAAACTCGCTGAGGCTGAGGGTATCACCATGGAGCTGGTGGGCGGTCAGCTGCGCAAAATGACGTGGGCCGCCATCGGTGCGCGCGCCGCGAACTATTTCTCCACCGTGCGCCCCGACATCGCTTTTATTGGGGCTAACGGTATTGGCGCCGAGTTCGGTGTCTCAACCCCCGGCATGAACGAGGCGATTGTGAAGACCGCCATCTGCAAGTCGGCCCGCCGCGTGGTGCTGCTGTGCGATTCGGCGAAGTTCGGCAACGAGTCGCTGGTGCGGTTCGCCGATTTTGAGGATATTGACACGCTGATTACTGACCGTGCACCCGAGGGAGAGCTGGCTCAGGCGATGGAGGGGGCCGGTGTGGAGGTGATTATCGCATGATTATTACCCTGACCGCTAACCCCAGTTTGGACCGCACTATTGAGCTTGGCGCGCCCTTGGCGCACGGGGCTGTGCAGCGCGCAACCGGCGCCGTACAGGACCCTGGCGGCAAGGGCGTGAATATTTCCCGCGCCCTGCACGTATCCCACGTTCCGACCCTGGCCGTTATCCCCGGTGAGGCCACCGACCCGGTGCTGACCGGACTGCGCGAGGTAGGCGTGGAGTACGCGAACCTGCCCACAGGCGAGCCGATCCGGTCAAATATTACCGTGGTAGACCCGGACGGTACCACCACCAAACTGAACGCCCCCGGAACCCATTTCACCGCCGAACTACGCCAGGCACTGGACCAGCTGGTGGTGGAACGCGCGTGCGCGGTGAACGACGGGCAGCAGGTGCACTGGGTGGTGCTGGCCGGCTCACTGCCGCCTGGGCTGGACGCCTCCTATTATGCCGAGCTGGTAGGTAAGCTGCGTTCGGCCGGGTTTACCGGCAATATTGCGGTTGATACTTCTGAGGCCCCGCTTATCGCCACCGCGCGCGGGGAGCATAAACCCACCCTGATTAAGCCGAATTCTGAGGAGCTGGCGCAGCTGACGGGATCCGATAACTGGCGTGAGCTTGAGGCCAGCCCCGAACTGACCGCCCGCACCGCCCGGCACCTGGTGGATCAGGGTATCCGGTATGTGCTGGCCACCCTGGGTGGGGAAGGCGCGGTGCTCATTAGCGCTGAAGGTGCCTGGTGGGCTAAGCACGAACCCGTGACGGTGCGCAGCACGGTCGGTGCCGGTGACTGCTCCCTGGCGGGTTTTTTGATCGCTCACGAGCGCGGGGCCTCCCCGCAGGATGCGCTGGTGCAGGCGGTTGCGCACGGTTCTGCGGCTGCTTCCCTTCCGGGCACGCGCGTACCCGCCCTTGAGGCGACCACCCCGCAGAAGGTTACCGTGCAGACCCTTGCGGTCTAACACCGCTCAATGCAGGTAAACCCACACGTCAGAATATTCCAATAACAGAATACGAAGAGTTTTCACCCTATATCAAACAACACCTGGCCGGAGCGGACCCCACGCAACCCCAACCCGGCGCACAACACACATACCCCCAAGGAGGGTAGCAGACATGTCTGAACTCATCGCACCGGAGCTCGTCCTGCTGGATGAGAACCTCGGTGACTCACGTTTTGACGTTATTGAACGGTTAGCCCACACCATTGTGAAGGCCGAGCGCGCCAATGATTTCGACCAGCTGTACGCTGATGCGAAGGCACGCGAATCCAAGACCGACACCGGCATCCCCGGCGGTATCGCCATCCCGCACTGCCGCTCGGCGGCAGTCACCGTGCCTACCCTAGCCATGGCCCGCCCCAACCCGGCCGTGGACTTCGGGGCGAAAGACGGCCCCGCCGATTTGATCTTCTTCATCGCCGCACCCGACGGGGCAGACCAGGCGCACCTGAAGCTGCTCTCCACCCTGGCACGCTCGCTCATGAAGAAGTCATTCACTGCATCCCTGCGCGAGGCAAAAACCCCCGAAGAGATCGTGGAACTGGTCTCCGGGGCGCTTAGCGGCGGGAGCGCGAAAAAAGACGCAAAGAGCACCGCAGCGAAAGACTCTGCTACGAAAGACTCTGCGGCCGCACCGGCAGCCGGGGCCGCCGGCTCTCAGGGCGGCGCCTCCGCTGAAGGCAGCGACAAGAAGGCAGAGCCCGCCGAAGCAAAGGCGGCGGCACAGGCTGAACCCGCCGGTGAGGGCACCGCACCGGCAGCCGCGAAAAAGAAAATTGTGGCCGTCACCGCCTGCCCCACCGGCATCGCCCACACCTACATGGCCGCCGACGCCCTCAAATACGCGGCGGAAGACCTCGACTACGACTTCAAGGTCGAAACCCAGGGTTCCTCCGGTAATGAGACCCTCACCCAGGCCGATATTGATGAAGCCGACGCCGTGGTGTTTGCGGTCTCCGTGAATGTGCGCGACCGCAACCGCTTCGCCGGTAAGCCCTACGTGGAGTCCCCGGTCAAACGCGGTATTGACGAGCCCGAAGCCATGCTGAATGAGGCCCTGGCTGAGGCTGAGAACCCCAACGGTAAGCGCGTGGCCGCGGCTACCTCCACCGCTGAGGACAGCTCCTCCGCCGTTGAAGGCTCGTGGGGTACGCGCATCTACAAGGCCGTGATGACCGGTGTGTCGTACATGATCCCGTTCGTTGCTGCGGGCGGTATTATTATGGCGCTGGGCTTCATGCTTGAGGCAGTCACCACACCAAACCTGGGGGACCTGAATGAGGCCGCCCGGAAGAGTATTCTTGAGAACTCCTCTCTCTTTAATCTCAACGGCACCCACTGGACTCTGTACCTGGGCGTGGTGCTGCACACTATTGGCGGTTTCGGTATTGCGCTGATGGTGCCCGCGCTCGCCGCCTACATTGCCTACGGTCTGGCGCAGCGGCCCGGTATCGCCCCGGGCTTCATCGCCGGTACCGTGGCGGTCACCGTGAAAGCTGGCTTCCTCGGCGGTATTGTCGGCGGTATCCTCGCCGGTGTGGTCGCCTACGGGCTGGGAACACTAAAACTGCCGCGCTGGCTCGGCTCCATGATGCCTGTGGTAATCACCCCGCTTGTCACCTCCCTCATAGCGGGTGCCGTCATGTATCTGCTGCTGGGTGCACCCCTGGCCTGGGTTATGTCTGCACTGCAGGGTTGGCTGACGTCAATGTCGGGCACTTCCTCCCTTGTTCTTGGTTTGATCCTGGGCGCTATGATGGCCTCCGATTTGGGTGGCCCCATTAATAAGGCGGCATACCTATTCGCTACTACCGGCCTCTCAAACGGCGGTGCCGTGAACCAGGAAATCATGGCGGCCGTCATCATCTCCGGTATGGTTCCGCCGCTGGCCATGGCGCTGGCCACCACCCTGCGCCCCAAGCTCTTCACCGAGCCCGAACGGGAGAACGGCAAAGCCGCGTGGCTGCTGGGTGCGTCCTTCATCTCTGAGGGAGCTATCCCGTTCGCTTCGGCGGATCCGCTGCGTGTGATCTCCTCCTCCGTTGTGGGCGGTGCGCTCGCGGGTGCTATCTCCATGAGTGCGCACGTGGCCTCCCCGGCACCGCACGGCGGTATCTGGATTGTTCTGCTGAGCAATAACGTGCTGATGTTCCTGGCGGCGGTAGCTGCCGGAACCCTGCTTTCGGCGCTGGTGTACCTGGTGCTGAAATCGATCGGCGCTACGTCAAAGGCCGAGAAGGTCGCGGCTTAAGACGTAGAACACGCTACACTTGAAGACAACTTCAACCTAAGGAAAATACCCTCATGACTACTTATAAGGGCGTTGGTGTTTACGCCGGACGCGTGATTGGTCCCGTCAAACAGATGCCCGAACCTATCCAGGAACCTAAAGACGGGCTGCGCCTGAGCGGCGAGACCATTGAGGCAGCATCCCAGCGCATTAAAGACGCCTCCCAGCGCGTGAAGGAAGACCTGCTTTCCCGCGCCGAGCACGCCGGGCGTGACGGTAAGGCCGTGCTGAAGTCCACCTCCCAGATGGCCACCGACCGTGCGCTTATTAAGAGCGCCATTAAACTGGTTGAGACCCAGGAGATGGCCCCCGAACGCGCTATCTGGGAGGCCGCGACCTCCTTCGCTGACCAGATGGCTGCCCTCGGCGGGTACATGGCTGAGCGCGTGACCGACATCCACGATGTGCGCGCCCGCATTGTCGCCGACCTCACCGGCCAGCAGGCCCCCGGTATTCCCTTCTCGGATGAGCCGTTTGTGCTCGCCGCCATTGACCTGGCCCCGGCTGATACCGCAACCCTAGACCCCGAGAAAGTGATCGCCCTGATCACCTCCGACGGCGGCCCGCAGGCGCACACCGCGATCCTGGCACGCGGGCTGGGCCTTCCCGCGATTGTGGCGGCTAAGGGCGTGACCGAAATCCCCGACGGCACCGTCGTATACGTGGATTCTAACGAAGGCATAGTGGACACCGAACCGACCGATGCCGACCGTCAAGCCGCCGAGAAGTACGCCAACCGCAAACCTATCGCCGACTTCGACGGTGAAGGCGTGCTCGCCGACGGCACCCGGGTGGAGCTTTACGCAAACGTGGGCGACGGCAAATCCGCTGAGAAGGCTGCGAGCCTCAACGCCGAAGGTGTGGGCCTGCTGCGCACCGAATTTGGGTTCCTCGGTCATGACGCCGAGCCGAGCATTGAGACGCAGGCACAAACCTACAAGTCCGTTTTCGACGCATTCCCCGGCAAACATATTGTGGTCCGCACCCTGGACGCGGGCGCCGATAAGCCCCTGCCGTTCCTGAATGTGAAAGAGGAAGAGAACCCGGCGCTGGGTGTGCGCGGGTTCCGCACCGACTGGACCGTACCCGGGGTGCTCACCCGCCAGCTGGAGGCCATTAAGAAGGCGTACGACGAGTCAGACGCCGATATTTGGGTAATGGCCCCCATGATTTCAACCACCTCTGAGGCGCGTAACTTCGCGAAAATGCTCAAAGAGGTAGACCTGCCGGTGCACGGTGTGATGGTGGAAACCCCTGCCGCCGCCGTGAACGCTGAGGCAATTCTGGGCGAGGTTGATTTCGTGTCGATCGGCACGAACGACCTGACCCAGTACACCATGGCCGCCGACCGCCTGCTGGGCGATTTGGCGCACCTGAACAACCCGTGGCAGCCGGCGGTGCTGAAGATGATTAAGCTGACCGTCAAGGGCGCCAAGCGGGCCTCTGTGAACGCGGGCAAGAAGAAGTACGTGAGCGTGTGCGGTGAGGCTGCCTCAGACCCGGCGCTGGCCGTGGTGCTGATCGGGTTGGGCGTGGACACCCTGTCGATGAACGCCGCCGCTATTCCGGCGGTCGCCGCGGTGCTGAAGTCTGTGACCTTGGAGCAGGCGCGGCACATCGCCAATAAGGCGTTGGAGCAGATCTCTTCGGCTGAGGCGAAGGCCGCGGCCCGTGAAGAGCTGCCGATCCTGGACGAGCTGGGCCTGTAGTAGCGCCCGCTGGTGTGCGGGACGCATCGGGGGTTGAGGCCGTGTTAGAGCCGCAGCCGCCGACGCGCCCCTGATGGGGTCATTATGAACCTAAGTAGTGGGCGGAAATTTACGGTAGAATCACCTAAATACGGGTACAAAACCACCCGTCTGCACTAGAATAGTAAGCAACGTAACTTATTCCATAAAGGAGAAAACTATGGCAGAGCGCGAAGCAACCATTGCCAGCCGTGTTGGTCTACACGCCCGTCCGGCAGCTATTTTCGCTGAGGCAGCAGGCGACCTCCCCGTCGAGGTTACTATCGCGGCCAAGGGTGAGCCCGCCGATGAGGCTATGGATGCAGCATCCATCCTGTCCTTGATGTCTTTGGGCGCTAAGCACGGTGACGTCGTTGTTCTGCGCGCCGAAGGTGAAGGCGCTGAAGAGGCTCTAGACACTCTGGTCAAGATCCTTGAGACCGACCACGACGCCGAGTAAACACGGACTATACGATAACGTGTAGCCGTCTTATTCGACTCAGACGCCCCGCCGCCGGAAAATGTCACCGGCGGCGGGGCGTTTAATCACCCAGCTCACCGCCCCTGAGGGTATGCTGCGCTCAGCAATTTTTACACTAAATTTTGCTGCGTTTTTTGTTTCACGCACAGGTGCTGCTTGCTAGACTAGGTACGCAGCCCAAACACTTCGGAGACACCTATGGCAGATGAGCGTAACCGTCCCACCGGTGACGGTTCAGAACCCCACGATAACCCACACACCACACCGCGCCCCACAAGGTATGAGCCGCACGCGCACCCCATGCCAGCTGTGTCGCTGAACCAGGTGAACGACGCGCAATTACGGGACGCGCTTGCGCATTCTTCCCGCAGCTCCCGCAAAGCACTGTACGAGGTGGCGCAGGCGCACGGGGTTGAGACGAGCACCGAGCAGACGCAGCTGCTGCCGGTGGATGAGGCAGGTATGCCGACTGTCTCCATTGACGATGAGCTGGTGCCCGAGCCGATGCCGGGCGAAACCACCCCCGAATCCTCTGAGGTGGCTGCGGCCTACCCGCCCTCACGCCCGGTTCCGATGACGGGCATGATCCCGCGTGTGCCGAATTCGCAGGCAGCCCAGCGGTTCGGCGGGGTGGACCCCGAGCCGCCGGAAGGGTACGCCTCCCCGAAGTCGGAGCCGACCACCACCTTGCCGACGGTGCGCCGCGGCGGGGGCGGGCGCTGGGGCGTGCGTACCCTGCGGTCATTTGTGCGTCCGGGCGCCGAGGGCCCCGCCCTGCGCGGCAGCGCCCGTATCGCTCAGCGGCAGTTTGCGCTCAAGAGCCGCAAGGAGGAGCAGGCCGCGCGTGAGGCGTTCCGCCGTGAGAAGGAGCACGCCCGGGACACCCTGAACTACACTCTGCGTCTTGCGGAGGCGATGTTCCATTACGGGGCGGATGCCATGGATGTGGATTCCGCTATTATTGCGGTTTCTTCGGCGTTCGGCCTGGATTCGGTTGAGGTTGATATTACCAACCAGTCGGTGACGATTAACTACACCTCCGACCCGGACACGTACATGGAGTCGCGCATTATGAAGCGCGTGGGCCTGGATGAGAGGTTCACCCACACCCTGGTGCGGGTGGTGCGTTCTTCTACGGAGAACTACGAGGCGCTGGCCTCCATTTACGAGCTGATTCACGAGATTACAGCCGGTGGCATCACCCTTGAGGTGGCGGATCTGCGGTTGAGTGAGATTACGCACCGCCCCAAACCGTACCCGCCGGCGGTGATCTGGTTGGCGAATATTTTTGGGGCTTCGACGCTTACAGTTGCTTTGGGCGGCGGCTGGGCGACTGCGGTGGCGGCGGGTATTATTTTCACGCCCGTGTACCTACTGATTCAGTGGCTGCGGAAGATTGGGATGCCCGCGTTCTTCCGGATGGCCGCCAGTGCGGGGCTTATGACGTTCCTGGCGATTCTGCTCGGTGGTGAGGGGTCGATGCTGCACCGGCCGGATACGCCGCTGTCGGCGCCGCTGGTGGTTGCGGCGGGTCTGATCATGTTCCTGCCAACATCCCGCCTGGTGTCTGCGGTGCAGGATGCGATTAACGGGTTCCCGATTACATCTGCGGGGCGGTTCGTGTCTACAGGTATGAGCTTCCTGGGGCTGGTGATTGGTATTGCCAGCGCGGTGAGCGCCTTAGCGGTTTTTGGCGGGCCCACTATCGATATTGAGCAGACGAAGTTCGTCCCGTCTGATACCGCCACGTTTGCCGTGTTTATGCTGGCGGCAACTGCGGCGTTTGCTGTGGCGGCGCACACGAAGGTGGCGAAAATCGGCTGGCTGCTGATGATTACCACCGCGGGTCTGATCACGTATTACGGGTACTGGGTGCTGACGGGGGAGAGTACGGGCCGGTCAAATACGGCGCTGGCTGCTTTTGTGATTGGCCTGTTCAGCACCTATATGGCGTATAGGCTGCACGCGCCGCAGGCGATCTTTTCGATTCCGGCGCTGACGTTCCTGCTGCCGGGCCTGGAATTTTTCCGGGGCATGTATCTGCTCACGGTTGATACGAACGTGGTGTTCGGCCTCTCCAGCATGGTCACGGCGGTTTCGGTTGTGATTGCCATGGCGGCGGGCACGGCGGCGGGTAACTACCTGATGCAGTACCTGCTGCAGCGGTTCGCACCGACCACGGGGGAGACGGACTAGCCTAGCCCCCTTAAAACAGTGTTGCCGTAGCCGGGCGGATGTGATTCCGTTCGGCTACGGCAACCGCCGTTTAAACCCTATTTGACGTGCCAGTCCACCCCGGTGGCCCCCTGCTGCGCCAGCAGCTCGTTCACGCGTGAGAACGGGCGGGAGCCGAAGAACCCTTTGCTGGCTGAGAGCGGTGAGGGGTGCGCCGACTCCACGCACGGGTACGGTGCGAGCATGGGCGCGGTGCGGCGTGCATCGGCGCCCCACAGCAGCCCCACCAGCGGTTTGTCGCGGGCTACGAGGGCTTCAATGGCCTGCTGGGTCACCTGTTCCCAGCCTTTATTGCGGTGGGAGGCGGGTTTGCCTTCTCGCACGCTGAGCACCCTGTTCATGAGCATCACCCCTTCGTCAGCCCAGCTGGAGAGGTCGCCGTGTTCTGCGGGGGCGATTCCTAAATCGTCGTTGAGTTCCCGGTAGATGTTGTTCAGCGAGCGCGGCAGGGGGCGCACATCGCGGTGCACCGAGAATGACATGCCCATGGCGTGCCCGGGGGTGGGGTACGGGTCTTGTCCGAGGATGAGCACTTTGACTTCGCTCATGGGTCGGGCGAAGGCACGGAAAATGTCGTCCCCGGCGGGGAAGGTGCGGTGCCCTGCGGCGTGTTCGGTGCGCAAAAAATCGCCCATGGCGCGGATTTGCGGTTCGACCGGGGCGAGGGCTTGCGCCCATTCTTCGTGCATAATGGACGACAGCGGCGGATACTCGGACATGGATACCTCCCGTAGGTGCGGCGCACACAACATAAATTACGTACTCTAGAGTAGAGCACACCCGGTCTGTGAGAACACCCGCGAGGTCATGGTGAATAAGAAATTTGAGGAACTTAGCCCCTTGGAACGGGCCATTATTGGTATTGAGAAGCGCCGCTGGAAGTACCAGGGGTCGAAGGAGAAAACCATTGGGGCGCTGGGCATCACACCTATTGCCTATTATCAGAAGCTCAACACGATGATTGATGACCCTCGCATCATTGCGGCGGAGCCGATTCTGACTGCGCGCCTGCGGGAGCACCGCGACCAGCAGTAGCGTTTTGGTGGCGTTGAGCACCGCGCCCAACGAGGGCCGCAGGGCGCCTGCGGTTCGGCAGATAAATTAGCCACAAAACGGTAGAGGATGCTGAATAACTCTTCCTGAAAACTTTACAATGGGTGTGTTATTGTTCAGACCCGTCCTTGGAGTCGGGCGAGAATCCCTGTAATCTGTATAGAACACCAAAGACGACCCACCCGAGAGATGCATGAGTAAGTATCCGCACGACGAATTCGATGATATCGACGAGAATACCGCCCGGCGCGGCATCTATCGCGGTACTATCGACGACCCCGCTAAGGACCCGCGAGGAGCCATTCCTCTTGTCACGGCCGGGGTTATTGCGTTGCTCTTGGGCGCGTCCATGTATGTGATGGCTCCCCGCTACAGTTCACCCAACTCTGCGGGCTCTAAAGCGTATGCGGGTAAAGCGGCAGCCAGCCCTTCCAGTAACGCCCCGAAAACTGATGGCGGGAATAAGAGCGGCAGCGCCCAGCCGTCGCAGTCGTCGAGCCAGAGCTCCACCTCGGGGACTGTGGCCGTGTATAACGCGTCGGCCCCTTCGGGCAGCGCATCCCGTGCCGCCGCTAAGCTTAAGAGCTACACCATTAGTGAGACCGGCAACTGGCCCGGTAACCCGCCGCAGCGCAGCACCGTCTACTATAAGAGCGGCGCCCAGCAGCAGGCCCAGCAGGTTGCTAACGCTGTGGGTATTAGCAATGTTCAGGAAGGCACCGCCGAGGATCTGGGCAGTAACGACACAGTTGTGGTGCTTGCCAGCGACTTCCAGAGCTAGTTCATCCCTTCCTTTTCCCTGCACATGATCCGGGCGTTAGCGCTGTGCCCGTGAGCATCTGTGTGAGCTGTGCCCTGTTTTCCTGCCGTGCCGCGCGTGTTCCTTGCGCTGTTGGCGATATGATGGCCCGCCACGGCCGAAAATGTTTGCCCCTGGGTGCGGTCGGTGCCAAAATTGATGTAGCATTCGGTGCACTCACGGTGCGCATGCGCCGTGAAGCGTTCTGCGGCGGCGCATCCGCTCGGGTGCACCGCACACTTTTGATATAGGGATTCCTACATTCATTTATCAGGAAATATAGGTCCAGGAGGGACATCGCCACATGGCAAAACTTATTGCTTTTGATGAAGAAGCTCGTCGCGGTCTAGAGCGCGGACTGAACACCCTAGCCGATGCCGTTAAGGTAACTCTTGGCCCCCGTGGCCGCAACGTCGTGCTTGAGAAGTCGTGGGGCGCACCCACGATCACCAACGACGGTGTTTCCATCGCCAAAGAGATCGAGCTTGAAGACCCCTATGAAAAGATTGGCGCTGAACTCGTCAAAGAGGTAGCCAAGAAGACCGACGATATCGCAGGTGACGGTACCACCACCGCAACCGTGCTCGCTCAGGCGCTCGTGCGTGAGGGCCTGCGCAACGTGGCTGCCGGTGCTGACCCGCTGAGCCTCAAGCGCGGTATTGAGAAGGCTGTTGAGGAGGTCACCAAGACCCTGCTCGACTCCGCGAAAGAGGTTGAGACTGAGGAAGAGATCGCGGCAACCGCATCCATCTCTGCGGGCGATCAGGAGATCGGTAAGCTGATCGCTCAGGCTATGGAGAAGGTCGGCAAGGAAGGCGTGATTACCGTTGAGGAATCCAACACCTTCGGCCTGCACCTGGAACTCACCGAGGGTATGCGCTTCGATAAGGGCTTCCTCTCCGGCTACTTCGTGACCGACCCCGAGCGTCAGGAAGCCGTGCTGGAAGACCCCTACATTCTGGTGGTCAACCAGAAGATTTCGAACGTGAAGGATCTGGTTCCCGTCCTGGAGAAGGTCATGCAGTCCGGCAAGCCGCTGCTGATTATCGCCGAGGATGTTGAGGGCGAGGCTCTGGCGCTGCTCGTGCTGAACAAGATGCGCGGCTCTATTAAGTCTGTTGCCGTGAAGGCACCCGGTTTCGGTGACCGTCGCAAGGCTATGATGGCTGATATTGCGATCCTCACCGGCGGCCAGGTTATTACCGAAGAGGTTGGCCTCGCGCTGGATACCGCAACCCTGGATATGCTAGGTAAGGCACGCAAGGTTGTTGTCACCAAGGACGAGACCACCATTATTGAGGGCGCTGGCGACGCCGCCGCACTTGATGGCCGCGTGGCACAGATTCGCGCTGAGATCGCAAACTCCGATTCCGACTACGACCGCGAGAAGCTGCAGGAGCGCCTGGCAAAGCTCGCCGGTGGTGTGGCTGTGCTCAAGGCTGGCGCGGCAACCGAGGTTGAGCTGAAGGAACGCAAGCACCGCATTGAGGATGCTGTGCGCAACGCAAAGGCAGCCGTTGAAGAGGGTATCGTCCCCGGCGGCGGCGTGGCACTGATTCAGGCGGGCGCGAAGGTCTTCGACAAGCTCGACCTGAAGGGTGACGAGGCAACCGGCGCGAACATCGTGCGTGTGGCTATCGATGCGCCGCTGAAGCAGATCGCAACGAACGCTGGCCTTGAGCCCGGCGTGGTGGTCGATAAGGTTCGTTCCCAGCCCGAGGGTACCGGCCTGAACGCTGCAACTGGCGAGTACGAAGACCTCATGGCTGCGGGTATTAACGACCCCGTGAAGGTGACCCGTTCCGCTCTGCAGAACGCCGCATCGATTGCCGGTCTGTTCCTGACCACCGAGGCTGTGGTGGCAAACAAGCCTGAGCCCGCATCCGCTGCGGCACCGGCTGCTGACCCGATGGGCGGCATGATGTAACGTTTCCCGACTGAGGGAGTATGTTAAAGCTCTCCGGGGTGGGTTCCTGACCGGCACAATGCCGGGTACGGGACTCGCTCCGGAGAGTTTTTGTTTGTGCTTCTCCTTTTCGGAGCCGCGAGCAGGTGGTTTTTGGCCCGAGCAGGTAGGAAAATCCTACCTTTTCGGCACAATACCACCTGTTCGCGCGTGCATGAGAGCGCTCGCAACGTGCGCCGTGATTCGTCCGGAATGGGCGAGCCGCACGGTATGCTGGATTTATGATGCCTAACACCACCTCCAAATCTTCCGAAAACACCCCCGATGCCCCCGCCCGTTCCGACCGAAACACAAAGAGCATCGGCTCGCGAAATTCATTTCTGAGCATCGGGTCGGTGAACTCATTCTGCAGCATTGGCTCCGTCAATTCGGCGTTTTCTATCGGCTCGGTTTTCTCGTTTGGGTCTGTCGGCTCGGCTTTTTCTTCGCTGTCCATTGCCTCGTGCCTGAGCTTCATGAGCGTGTTATCGGTTTTATCGGAAGCATCTGTGCTCTCGGCACGGTCGTACAGGTCGGTGCTTAAAGCGGGCCAGCAGAAGAAGGCAAAGAAACCGTAGCCTTCCCGCCCGATCCAGCCCCAGTCCTGCCTGCAAAAAAAGAGCCTTTATGTGAATAAAGCGGCGAAAACTACGCTTTATTCACATAAAGGCTCTTTTTTTCGATGGGGCAGGGGCGAAGGAGCACACCTTGCGGAGGCACATCAGCGAAACCACCCGGCGGGTTACCCGTGCCCGCGCATCCACAGGGTAGAATGGTGGGGCTATGGAATGCGCCTATTACCGTGAGAGTCTTTGCCGCTCCTGCACCAACATCGAAACCCCATACCCCGCCCAGCTCGCGGCAAAACAGGCCGATGCGCGCAGGCTTCTCGCGGCGTACCCTCACCTGACCTGGCTGGAACCCGTCGCCAGCGACGAGGCGCATTTTCGGAATAAGGCGAAACTGGTGGTGGGCGGCTCGGCGCAGAACCCATCCCTGGGCATCGTGGATTACCGTTCGGGGCGCGCCACCGATTTAAGCGAATGCCCGCTCTATATTGAGCCGATTGAGCGTGCCATTCCGGTGCTGCACGAACTCATTCAGCGTGCCGATTTGACCCCGTATGACATTCCGGCCCGGCGCGGTGAGCTCAAGAATATTCTGGTGACCGCATCCGAGACGGGCGAGCTGATGGTGCGGTTTGTGCTCCGCTCGAAGAAGCTGCTGGTGCCTATTCGCCGCCAACTGGGGTGGCTGCAGGAGCGTCTGCCAAAGTTGGCGGTGCTGTCGGTAAACCTGCTGCGCGAGCATGTAGCGCTGATTGAGGGCGATGAAGAGATTATTCTGACCGAGCGGCAAACCCTGCCGATGCGCGTGAACGGCATGAGCCTGCACCTGCGGCCCCAGAGTTTCTTTCAGACGAACACGCAGATTGCGCAGGCGATGTACGCGCAGGGCCGCGAGTGGGTGGCGCAGGTTCAGCCGCGCACGCTCTGGGATTTGTATTGCGGCGTGGGCGGTTTTGCCCTGCACGCCGCGCAGGTGATGCACGGCGAGGTCACCGGGATCGAGATCAGTGCGGAGGCGATTCGCAGCGCCCAGCGTACCGTTGCCGAGCAGAGGCTTGAGGGCGTGAAATTTGCGGCAGAGGATGCAACCGAGTTCGCCGTGAACGCCCGCGAAACCCCCGAGATGCTGGTGGTGAACCCGCCCAGGCGAGGTATTGGTGAGAGACTGTGCGCCTGGGTTGAGGACTCCGGGATTGAGCACGTAATTTATTCGAGCTGCAACGCAAAAACCCTTGCCGCTGACCTAGCGCGCATGCCCTCCTACAAGCCGGTCGCCGCGCGCGTGCTCGATATGTTCCCGCATACGAACCACTATGAGGTTATGGTGCTGTTGAGAGGGTTCGCTAAATAATATTACTAAGGAGACTAATTATGTATGATACAAGCTTAACAAAACAATCTTTACCGAGTGAACGTTATCGTTTGCTTCTGGGCACTGCTTTATGCGTGTTCAGCTCAAATAATGCTTTTATAATTGAGAATATAATACGTACAGATAATTCTTATTCATGGCATAATTTGATTGATCAAGAGTCTGGCAGGCTAAGGACCTATATTGAAAAGACAATTACAGAAAAAGCAGGTCCTGAGATTGCGGACATGTTTACATGTATTGTTAATACACGAAATCGTATAATTCATGGATTCAGAATCACTTCACAAAGCGGAGAACAAGTTCTAGCTACAAAAGTGAAGAATTCAGGTGAACAATTTGAGATAACAGAGGAATATTTACTTAAATTTATTAAAGATAATGATACCCTTTCTGCAATGTTGCATAAATACCGTGGATATTAATAGTGTGAGGATTTAACTATTTTCTAAAAATATGAGAAAATATCGTCTCTTCGGTCAAAACTATCTGCTTGCGATGTTATCTGGGTTGCCCGCGGCGTGGCGGATGTGAGGCGGTGGATGGGTAAGGCGCAGAGCAAGTCATGCACCTGTCCTGCGCCCTGTTTCCACGCGAGCCCTCCTGCACCCGGATGGCTTGTGTGGTCGGGCCGAGAATGAACGTGATTACGGTGGCGATAATGAAGAGAGACCCTCCGGCGGTGATGGTGTTGATCGCGCCGAACGCTGGTACCGCCCATCCGGTGATGAGGTACCCGACCATACCCGCTAGGGAGAAAACCACACCCATGAAGCTGTAGACGCGCCCGCGCATGTGTTCGTCGATAGCGTCTGCGAAGAGGACTTGCCCGAGCACTTCTTCGGGGCCGTAGAACATGCCCCAGATGAACCAGAGCACGAGTACCGCCCACAGCGCCGGGTGTAGTCCCATACTCAGGCAGACGGCACCGTAGCCGAGTCCGGAGATGCACATCCATCCGCGTTTGGTGATGCGTACCCGCCCGGTGCCTGTGCCGACGCCGAGTTTGGCTGAGAGCCAGGAGCTGATCACGCATCCGGCGGCGTAGACGGAGGTTGCGATTCCGAAGGCGGTGTAGTCGTGCCCGAGGTCGCGGGTGAGGTATTCGAGCATGGGCAGGGTGGTGATGGGTACGGCGGCGATGGAGAGGAACCAGAAGGTGAGCATGCCGCGCACGATGGGGTTGTGTGCGGTGTAGGCGGCGCCTTCGCGTAGGAGTCTGCCGGTGTGGTGTTCCTGTACGGTGGCGGTGCGTTCTGCGTGGGTGGTGTCGTAGTTGCGTATGGTGGCGACGGTGAGGGCGGCGAGCAGGTTGAGGGTTCCTGCGAATCCGACGGCGAGGGCTGGGGTGGTGAAGGATGCGACGGCGGCTGCGATGGTGGGGCCAAGGGTTTGGGCGAGGAAGATGAGGCTGCCGCGGCGTGCCATGTATTTTTGGTAGTTGTCGCCGAGTAGGGAGGGCATGGCGGCTGAGGCTGCGGGGGATGAGAAGGTGCCGAAGGTTGAGACGAGGAATGCGATGGTGAGGAAGGCGGGTAGTCCTGCGGCGGCGTAGAGTGCTGGGGATGGGATGAGTAGGGCGGCGCTGGCGAGTCTGAAGCTGACGGTGAGGGTTTTGCGGTTGAATTTGTCGGCGATAGCGCCTGCAAAGGGTGCGAAGAGGATGACGGGGATTGCCTCGACGACCATGACGATAGCGGAGTGGGCGAGGTCGCCGGTGGTTCCGTAGGTGAGCAGGGGCATGGCGATGGCGCGCACGCTGGAGGCGAGAGCATCTGAGACTTGGGCGGTGAGCAGCAGGAGTTGCCCGCGTGCGTTCAGCGGCGTTGCTGATGTGGGACTTGATGCTGCGGATGTGATGCTCGTGGTGCCGGTTTCTTGGTGTGGGCGTGGGGGTTCGGTGGGGGAGTCTAGCGGCGCGGCCTTAGGCTTGGGCTGTGCGGACGACTCTGGATGCGCAGGCAGTGTGGGCTGTAAGTACTGTTCCGGCGAGTTTGGCGTTTCGGACTGATTGGGCGAATCGGGCGAAGGTTCTGTGGTGCGTCTCATAATACTGTGGATTCTATCACGGGTAAGAGGTCTGGTGGGTGGGGTGCTGTTATAGGAGTGTTTGGAACGAGAGAGCGGCAGGTCTGCCCAGCGAACTCAAGGCAATCTCAGTGGAACTCAGCGAAACAGGGCGCGCGAGTAGATAGGATTTCGACGAAAAGATAACGTTCCGTTATCTTTTCGTCGAAATCCTATCTACTCGCGATGATGTCGGGGGAGTCCACAACGCGGTGGGCACGATGCGGTGGTACGCGGATGCGGCGTGTCGCCGTGGTTTCCCGCCGTAGTTTGCTACAACCAGAATTTTTGGAAGTTCCTACCCGTAATCCCCCACCTGAGAGAAACTTAAGGGTAAAGTGAGGGGTGCATAAAGTATACGATTGTATACAGATGTCATGAATCTGTAGAGGACAGGTGGTATAAGTAAGAAAGGTATATCGAAGCAGCTAGCATGCAGTAAAGCTATAGTAGTTGCTTTTACTAGTTTTATTTAATCTTTCATTGTGAAATATGTAGATAAGTATTGGGTTTACGTGTCTTCATTGGTAGGAGAAAAATTGAACTGGATATCAACAGGCTATAATGATATAAGAAAATTCTTTTGGCAATCTGTAAGATTACCTATATTTATATGGTTATTTATTTCTTTATTTTTTGGGTTTATATTATATATGTCAATTATGAATAACAGTATTGTAGTTTTTGAAAATATTATATCATTTATCCCGTATTTATTAAATTTTGAAACAGGCATAATTGTCACATTCGGAACTTTGTTATTAACTCTATTTATAAACTTGCATGTAGAGAATAAATCTGAATGGGTTTCGAAACATGATTACATACGCGGGTTCGCCTACCAAAGGTATGTGACATTAATTACTTATTTTTTAGGTATTATATGGTTTATAGAATTCATATATAGGGTGTGGGCCTCTATTGACCTTGCCACCCTACCTATACAAAAGAATCTAAAAGATAATAAGATATGGGATATAGATAATCATGGAAAATTTTTTGGAAACGAAGTTCCAGGAGATGTACCTTTATGGGTGTTTTTATTCTTGTCATGGTTTGTAATATCTATGTGGTTTTATATATATAACAGTAAGTTCGCAATTCATTATCAGGTTATTTCATCTTATAAAGAAATTTCTTATATATCTTCTCAAAATAAAATGTCACATAATTTAGCTAAGGCAGTTGTTAAAATTCATAGTATTTCTGACATAGATAGGCATAAAAATTCAAGGAAAGCAGACTGGAGGGATAGTATTAGATCAATCTTTCCAGGAAATAAAAAATCTAAAGGATCAATTTATTATATTGGCAAATTTCGTTCAGAAATTATGCGTGATTTATGGGTATTTATTCCCATATATATAGTAATAACTTCATTTCATGTACTTTGGGTTATTTATTCCCTGAATACCTTTTATAGAACAAAGTTCGAAATTCGTTCAGGAAACTTTTTTATGATAACTTTTTGGTCTATATTAATGGGAGGTTTGCTAATATTTCTTGGATTTTTTTCGGGTTTAATACAAAATCTTAAAATAATGATTGATACAAATATATATAAGAAAGGAAAACTAAAAGTTTTTTATTATGGAGTGAACTTCTATTTAGTATCGATTGAATCCATCGTCTTCATGCCCAATTTTATTTATGCGATTATGTTTCCTGAGGGAGATTCAGATCATAAATATAATGAATGGACAATGTGGGTATCTATGATCATTCCAATTATACTTGCAATTATTGCCCTCCATGGAACTTATATTTGTTTAGTAAGTAAGAGGATTCAAAAGGTTACACAAGAGAATGTAAAATTTATATATGATATTTATAATAAACATGGTGTTGATGAAAATCTTTTCGATATAAATATATTTTATATTGCTCGAATAGTATATCTAGAAATGAATGTGGATGATTTATACCGAGAGTATGTAACGCTCCATAAGAGTTTTGATTTTGGTAGAGATGGAGTGGAGTATGATTACAAAAAAGATTTAGAAAGGGCATATGAGATTGCAGATAAAAATAATGATGAATTCCCACGTTCTGCAAGTTTTTCTGATGTTTGTATTATGCTTATAAAATAGTAGAAATTTATAAGGGTTATTCATTAATAATTATCCCTTAACAAAAATACTGCCCGCACTATGGAGAATACTCTCTGATATAAGGTCAGGGTTCTGCGGTAAGTGTATGACAACACTCGCCAGTATTTGATGTGTGCGATCACGCGCTCGATGATGACCCGGTGGTGGTTGATTTTGCAGTTCAGGTGCTTTGTTGGTCTTGGCGAATTCTCCTCCAGGCGGCTTCTTGGCGGGGGCGATGAGTCCGAGTCCTTTATATCCCTTATTCTGCTATGGCGTCGTTCGGGTCTATGAACTGATTGAGGTCGTGGTACTGGTACGCAAAAGCGTCGTGGTGTGTCCCAGTCGCAGAGCCGGTGATCACCAGGAGTGTCCCCGTCGAGGGTGCAGATGATCTGGTAGTTAAACCCAGCACGGTGGTGCTTGCCGCTGTATAAACGCATTCTTGTGGTAGCCCAGGTGATGGTGCTTTTAGGGAGGATCGTAGGGTGGTGAATTGTGTCGGATTTAGGTCAGGTCTATGGTGAGATAGCAATGGTTTCCACCTATGTGCATGTGATGGTTTAGTTAGTTTTAGACTCCATCATACTTTTACATGTGAGGGACCGTTGTTTTTTATGTAGCCAGACAGATAGAGATTCTACCCTAACAAAACCCTCTAAAAAGAAAAATCTTTCCTTGATCATTCTTCCGGTAGATGATGCTTGGGGTATAATTGAGTACAGTAAAATTATCTGAGTACTAATTTAAGGATGAGGAATTGAATAATCTTTACATCATTGGTAATGGATTTGATCTTGCCCATGGACTTCCGACATCATATGCACATTTTGCTTTTCACCTTTACAATAATTATCTTGATGATTTGTATGAATTTCAGGATGATATTTCGTATGAAAAATTTGTTCGCACCCCTAAAGAGATTCTGGAATACGTGAAAGATAATGTTTGGGATATTCAATATGATGAGGTGATAGATGATATACAGCCAGGATCGTACAAAGAAGAACTAATCAAGGGTTTTGCTGGTTTTCTTTACTATATTTCTGATTGTGAGCTATGGTCAGATTTTGAAAAATTCCTTGGGGAAAATCGATTACCATATGGTTTTTGATAATATTGATGAGGTGATTAGAGAAGAGATTGGAGATATTGTCGATGCAGAGGGAGATCGTGATATCCGATGGTATAAAGATATTTTGGAGAGCGGTACTCGGTCTTGGGGTTATACTGTATATGAGTTTAAGGAAGTTTTTAGAGAGTGGATAGCAACAGTTAATGTGGATAAAGATAGGCAAAAAGAAAGATTTTCAAATTATTTAAATGAAAATAAGGGTCATTTTATCAATTTTAACTATACTGAGACTCTTCAAAAGGTGTATGGTGTACAAAATTGGAATGTGTTGCATATACATGGGTTCAGGAATATCGCTGGGGATGAAATTATTGTAGGACACCGCGCCGGGGAAATTAAATACGAGAGTTACATAACAGACTACGATGAAAATGCTTATCGCTTGCATGAAGGATTAAGGAAAGATGTACAGCTAGATGAATTGAAGAAATTTCTAGATGATCATGAAAATATGGACAATATAGTTTGTATCGGCTTTAGTTTTGGTGATTCTGACGATGAATATATCCGTGCCCTTATTAGTCACCCTAAAACTTCGCACGCAACCTGGTTGCTCAATGAACACAAGGAGGATGAAGTAGCCGAGCAATCCAGGAAACTGCAGAGGTTTGGTATAGATCCATCGAAAATTACCTCTGAAAAAATTCTGTGATCAACCCTTCTTCGGGTGCTTAGCCACCACGTCGGGGTGGGCGTTAAGTAGCGCGCGCCCTGTGGCGGTGGGCTTATAGAAGCATACATGAATCGCACCTTCAAGCTGGGTAGGGGAGAGATGTTCCCGAATAAAACCCATCAACTCAGCCTTTTTCTTACCGCCTAACCGCCGCAACTTGCTCAGCAGTCGCACCATCACGCCAGTCGGCTCTACTCGTACTGGCAGCCACTACGCCTCCCCGCCCGAGCCAGCCACACTCGCGAGAATACCTGCCGCATAGGCTGCCTGCCCCACGTGCTGGGCGGCATCGTCGATCATGCTCACGAGCCGCACCCCGCGCGTCACATGCGGAGTCCACGACGTATCAATCGCGTCATCCAAATCAGCCTCGCTCAAACCCGCGATATACTCGCTCAACGCCGCGGTGGCTGCACCCAAATATTCGACCAGCAGCGCGGCATCCTCCACCACGACGGCACGCGCCTGCTCCGCAGTGTGCCCATAGCCCACTGTATTGCCCAGCTCGCCCAAGTTGAAGCGGGCATCAAACCCTTGACTATGCCACACCTGTGGTTCGCCGTTTAGCTGCGCGAGCTGAACATCCATCTGCCGCCCGGCATGCCACAACAGCCAGGCGATCGAATTCGTATGCCCACCGGCGTGCGCGTTCAACGCCCCTTCGGGCAGGGCGTCTATGAGGGCTTTCGCCTCAGTTGCGGGTCGGCTTGCAGCTTCGCTCAGAACATCGCGGGCATCCATAGCGACTCCTTCATTCGGGGTAAAAGCGTTTACCACAAGTCTAGATTTCAAAGCGCAGAGGCACATCTATTTTGGGGCTATTTAAGCTGCGAAACGCAAAGCAATCTGCAGGATGGGATGCACTTCTGCGAGTTGCTGCGCCGCCCCACACGTCATATGCAGACAATATAATCAGTGGAGAATATGTTTTAGGTGGACCGATTTAGGACCTGATGAGGTAGAGATCGTTGACTATCACTGACAAAATTGCACCAATTCACCCCGGAGAAGTTCTGCTGAAAGATTTCATTGAAGGGTTTGGGATTACCCAGAATAAGGTGGCGGTGGCAATCGGCGTGCCGCCCCGGCGCATCAATGAGATCGTGCACGGCAAGCGAGGAATCACAGCCGATACAGCTGCGCGCCTTGCCCGCTACTTTGGCACGACACCGCAGTTTTGGCTGAACCTGCAAACCACGTATGAGCTCGATATGGTGGAAGACCTCTGAATACCAGCTGGCAGGCGATGTGCTGACGATGAATGCCGCTGGGTGTAAAAAGAGCCTTTATGTGAATAAAGCGTTGGAAATCCTGCTTTATTCACATAAAGGCTCTTTTTAGGCTGCATAAGATAAGGTGGACGGCCCGCCAGCGCAGCGTCAAAAAACTTAATGTTTTCTTGCAAAACCCAGGAATAAATGCCATATGCCGCCCGTTGAAGTTCACCGGAACACCAGACACGAATTATGAACACCCCTAAATTTCACCGGGAGAACACTATGACTACCGCGCGCCTTCACTTCGATATGGTCGTTATCGGCTTCGGCAAGGGCGGCAAAACACTTGCTGGCGCCTACGCGAAAACCGGCAAGAACGTCGCCCTGATCGAGCAGTCCTCGAACATGTACGGCGGCACTTGCATCAATATCGGGTGCGTGCCCACTAAGGCGCTTGTGCACCGGGCTGACGAATTCCGTGCCAGCGGCGAACACAACGCCGACGCTGCGAACGCCGCCTACGAGAGCGCCGTGATTTTCCGTGACAAACTCACCGGTGCCATACGCGCGAAGAACCGCGAAATCCTCGAATCGAACGCCACCGCCAAACTCATTGACGGTCACGCACGGTTCCTCTCAGACACCGAGGTCGAGGTCACCGCGGGCGAGGACAAACTGGTCGTCACCGCCGACTGCTTTATCATCAACACCGGTGCCGTGGCGACTATCCCGCCCATCCCGGGCGCCCGCGAATCGAAGCGCGTGCTCACCTCCACCGAACTGCAGAAGATCACCCCGCGCCCGAAACGCCTGGGCATTATCGGCGGCGGTCCTATTGGTATCGAGTTTGCCGGTATTTTCTCCTCCTACGGCACCGAAGTAACCCTGCTTGAAGGCGCCCCCGCGCTTTTCGGGCGTTACGATGACGATGTCGCCCAGGCGGCACGCGAGATTATCGCCGACCAAGGCATTACCGCCCACGCGGGCGTTCGTGTAGAGACCGTTACCGATAACGCCGACTCCGTGACCGTGAACTACCTGGACTCCGAGGGCGCATCCAAGCACCTTGAGGTGGATTACGTGATGGTCGCAACCGGGCGTAAACCCGCCACCGAGGGGCTGGGGCTTGAGAACACAAGCATCGAAACCACCGAGCACGGCGCAATCGCTGTCGACGAGCACCTGCGCACCACGGCACCGAATATTTTTGCGCTCGGCGACGTTAACGGTGGCCCGCAGTTCACCTACATTTCGCTGGATGACTACCGTGTGGTGCTCTCACAGCTGCTCGGTGACGGTTCCCGCTCCACGAAGGACCGCCAGGCGGTTGCCGCAACCATCTACATGAACCCGCCGCTCTCGTCCGTCGGCTTGACTGAGCGTGATGCGCTCGCCGCCGGTCACACCATCAAGGTTGCCGCCAAGCCTGTTGCCGCTATCGCCGCCATGCCGCGTGCGAAGACCCAGGAAAACCCGCGCGGCATCATGAAGTTCGTGATTGATGCCGAGACTGACCAGATTCTTGGCGCTCAGCTGCTGGTGGTCGAGTCTATGGAGGTTATCAACCTTGTGGCGTTGGCAATGCGCCACAATATTACGGCCTCACAGCTACGTGATGAAATTTACACCCACCCCTCAATTACCGAGGGGCTGAATGAGGTGCTGGCAGTGGCCCAACCTGTGGCCTAACCCCGTAGCCTAAAACCCGTGGGGCGGCGCGCCCAGCCAGTACGCCTACCCGCCCACGCGAGCGCTATTCCTTCACGCCCCCATTAGCCGCCGTGCATTCGGCCGCCTACCCGCCCACGCGAGCGCTATTCTGCGGGTGTGGGATCGCCGTTCAAGCTGTGAGCCGGGGCGGTTTTACGCCCGCTGGTTGTGTTGTCTTCGTGGTGCTGGCTGCCGCATCGTCACCCGGTGTATGTAGTAAGGCCCCGGCATGAGGTGAACAGTTGTCCACCGCTGTCAGGGGCCTTTGCTATATTTTCTTTCCGGGGCGTAATCATCACCCCCAAAGATGCAGGTTAGGTCAGGATGTCCTAATATTTAATCGTACGTGCGCGCCGCTGGCACGTCATTCACCAACCATACAAAAGACGGGGGAGTCATCCGTGGCGTTGCCCAAGAAAATTGCACCCTATTCGTACCGAGACCAGGAGCACCAGAACCGCGTGAATTGGCGGGTCGATCCTGCTCGCGCTGCGCTTCTTGTGCACGATATGCAGCGCTATTTCGTGCGCGCCTTTGAGCTGGAACGCGACGGCCAAACCCTCCCAGACGCCCAAATCAACATTGCCATTGCCAATATTCGCCGCCTAGTGGATGCGGCACACGCGGCGAATATCCCGGTCTACTACACCGCCCAGCCGCCCCGCCAGAACCCCGCCGACAGGCGCCTGCTGACCGACTTCTGGGGCGACGGCCTGCAGGACGATGAAAGCGCCCAGATTCTTGACGAGCTCGCCCCCACCGAGGCCGATACCGTGCTCACCAAATGGCGGTACTCCGCCTTCGTGCGCTCCCCGCTCGAAGAGCAGCTCAAAGAGCTTGGGCGTGACCAGCTCATCATCAGCGGAGTGTACGCACATATTGGCTGCCTCACCACCGCCCTTGAGGCGTTCATGCGCGATATTCAGCCGTTCATGGTGGCGGATGCGCTCGCCGACTTCACCGAGGAAGAGCACCGCATGGCCTGCGAATACGCCTCAGGCCGATGTGCCCGCGTACTAGACACCGCCGAGGTGCTGGAACAGATTACCGCTGGTGCCCCCGGCGCGGACGAGGCACCGGAAACCGGGAAGGTAATCGCATGAGCTGGGTTATTGTGACCGGCGCGAACGGCGGAATTGGTGCGGCGACCGTACACGAACTCATCAAGAATAACTATTCGGTGTACGCCGCCGATCTGGCGGAGACCCCGCACGAATCATTCGCCGCCTACAGCGACACCACGTTCCGCTACAGCCCCGTTAATGTGGGTGATGAAGAGTCGGTGCGGGCGCTCGCTGGTGCCGCCGCTGAGATGGGGGAACCCATTAAAGGTGCCGTGCTCGCGGCGGGGATTGCCCACAGCCAGCCGCTCTTAGACACCTCCTTTGAGGACTGGAAACGGCTGCACGCGGTTAATGCTGACGGCGTTTTCCTGTGCCTGCGCGAGTTCGCGCGCGTTATGATTGAGCAGGCACAGGCAACCCCTGAGAACACGCGTTCCTTGGTGACGGTCGCCTCCAACGCGGCCCGCGTGCCCCGCGCTGAATTCGGTGCTTACGGGGCCTCGAAAGCCTCAGCGGTGCGCGTATCGTCAAGCTTCGGGCTGCAGCTGGCGCGCCACGGTATTCGCGTGAACACGGTCTGTCCCGGTACCACCCGCACCCCCATGGTGACTGACGCCTGGGGCGGTGAGGACCTCAGCGCCTTGCCGGTGGCGGGCAGCCCCGAGACTTTCCGCCTGGGAATTCCGCTCGGGCGCATCGCCGACCCTGCCGATATTGCGGCGGTGAATGCGTTCCTCATTAGCGATGCCTCACGGCATATCACCATGCAAAACATTGTTGCCGATGGCGGCGCGACCCTCTAGCAGGCCCGAAAGGCTGTATCATCTGTGAGCACTACCCTGCCCGATTTCATGTTTGCCACCGGCACCCGCGTGATGCGCACCGCCGGTTCCCTCCGTCAGGTCACCCTGCAGCAGGCGCACGCTGCCGCCGTTGAGGCCGGTACCGCCGTGGTTGGCCTCATTCCTTTTGACCCCGACGCCCCCGCGCACCTGTTCGTGCCCGAGCACCTGCAGATCGACGACATCCCGGTGCCCGAGCACGAGGTTACGCTCGCCGAACCAACGCAGATTGAGGGCCGCGAAAACCCCGGGTACCGGCAGGCGGTAGCGACCGCCGTTGAGCGTATGAAAGCGCATCAGCTGGATAAGATTGTGCTCTCTCGCCTGCTGCGGGCCGATTACGCGCCGGGCGCCCTCGACTGTGCCGGGGTATACAATAACCTGCGCGCACAGCAGCCCAACACGTTTGTTTTTAGCGTCAAACTGCCGCAGGGGCATCGCGGGTTGGAGCATCCGTATCTGATGGGTGCCTCGCCGGAGCTGATTTTCAGCACGGAACCCGATACCGGGGAGGGCAGCGCCTTCAAAACGCACCCGTTGGCGGGCAGCGCGCCGCGCATCGCCGAGCGCGGCAGCACCGAGGATGAGGCTATTGGGCGGCGGCTTATGGCTTCGCCGAAGGATCGTGGCGAACATGCGACCGTTATTGCCAGTATTCGCGCGCAGCTGGAACCTATTACCCGCCAGCTCACTATTCCTGAGGAGCCTTCGCTTCTGCAAACCCCGCAGCTGTGGCACCTTGGCACCCCCATCTCGGGTGTGCTGAAACAGGGTATGACCTGCCTGGACGGTGCGCACGCTATTCACCCGACCCCCGCGATCTGCGGCACCCCCACTGAGGTTGCGCGGCGTATGATTACCGAGCTTGAGCCGTTTAGCCGCGACTACTTCGGCGGGCTTGTTGGCTATATGAACGCGGACGGAAGCGGCCAGTGGGCGCTCGTGCTGCGCTGCGCTGAAGTTGATGCGCAAACCGCCATCCTCTACGCGGGCGCGGGCATTGTGGCTAAATCAGACCCGGTGCTGGAACACACCGAAACCGGCACGAAGCTGCACAGCTTCGGGCGTGCGCTGGGTATTAATACGCTCCCTGAAGCGCCCCCGGCGGCGTAGGGCGCTTCCTCATCGTCTTTCACTGCGCCGCCCGGTGCGCCAATATACGGCAGGGGTGGTTAGGCGGTGACGGGGTCAGCCCCCATCCTCATGGCGGGCAGCTGGGAAAAAGTGAGCGGCGCCAGGTTATTGCGCAGCTCAACGGGGGTGGTCACCGGGTGTACGTGCACGCTGTTGGGTACCCCTTCAGTTGCGGTGGCTAGGAGGAATTGTTCGGCAGCGACGTCGCTGCCGTGCGCCGGGTTGGGGCTCTGCGGGCTGTTGTGGGCGGGCTGCTTCTCGGGGTGTAGGGTGAGCGCCGTCCAGGTGATATAGAACGACCGTTCTTCCGTGGTGTCGCTGTTATCCCGTGAAGGCACGGTGAACACTGCGCGCGCGGAGCAGACGGATGCGGCCGTCACCTCTACGTCGGCCAGCTCACGGGATGCCTCGAAAGCCTCCGCCAGCTGGTCTGTTAGGGAGTCGCTGAAAAATACGCGCACCGCCGCCGGGGAGACGCTCAGCCCGTGGCCGGTGGCTTTGAGCACTGCCTCTTTCGCGGTCCATAACGCCACCCCCAGCAGGTTCCGTGCCTCACCGGTGGTTGCCTCATATATTTCACGTTCACGCAGTGACAGCGCCACCCGCGCGAACCCGGGGAATAGGCGGTCTCGACGGGGCTCAAGATCAACCCCGAGCACCTGCGCATCGTCGGGGCAGAACCCGCCCACCGCCAGGGATGAAACCTGCGACATATTGAAGTTCATGCCTTCAATGCGGGGTTTACCGTGCGGCTTGGTGCTGTTGCATAGGGTGCAGGTACGATCCACTTCGATCGTGTGCGCCGCGCTGGAGGCAACCCCCAGTCGGCATGCCGCCATAGAGCGCATGAGCGCCTGGGTGGAGAGGTAGCTGACCGCCCCGACAGGGGTGGGCAATTCGGCGGCGCGGCGTTGTTCAGCCGTACCTAGGTAGCTGAGCCAGCTGACCCGCAGGCCGCTGTACATGATGCGTGTGGGCAAGGCAAATACCGCCACCTGTGCACCGCCGGAAGTAGAGACAGTGGTGATCATGCTCTATAGTCTACTCCCGCCAGAGGGAAAATATGCAGATATGTGCATGACGAACATGTCACTGTTTGTACCCGCCGGTAGGGTAAAGTCGAGTGCATGAGCGAGATTATTGCGGCTGCTGACGGTTCGGCGCTGGGCAACCCCGGCCCGGCGGGATGGGCCTGGTATATTGACGACAATCACTGGGCGGCTGGGGGCTGGGAGCACGGCACCAACAATATGGGTGAGCTGAAGGCTGTCCTTGACTTGTTTGAGGCGACCGCGCACATGCCCGAACGTAAACTTGTGGTGTACTGCGATAGCCAGTATGTGATTAATTCCCTCACCAAGTGGATGCCCGGCTGGAAGAGCCGCGGCTGGAAAAAAGCCGACGGCAAGCCGGTGTTGAACCGTGAACTGCTGCAAGAGCTGGATGCTGCCACCGCTGGGCGTGACTATCAGCTGGTGTGGGTCAAGGGCCACTCCGGCCACGAACTGAACGAGGCCGCTGATGCGCGCGCAAACGCCGCCGCGCAGGCGTACCAGCAGGGGAACACGCCGGATGCCGGCCCGGGCTTTGGTGCGGCTGCGGGGGCATCTTCAGGGACCTCCGGCGGGCAGGCTCCGGCTGCGGAGGCCGAGCCTGAGCAGGGCCCCTCGGCAGATGCGCATCTGAGCGTTGAAGAGTTCACGATGGAGCAGGCGCAGCAGGCCCGTGAAGGATTCAACGCCCTCAAACTCAACGGTGTGCTTAAACCCGCCTCTGCTGTTGCTGCCCCCGACCCGCAGGCGGTGGCGGAGCGTAAGGAGAAATTAGCGCAGGCGGCGCAGCGAGCCGAGCGGCACGAGCAGGCCGCTCATATTCAGAGCCCACAGCAGACACAGCAGCAGCTCACCGCCGACCCTGATGAGGCGCTTGCCGCAGAAGAAGAGCTTGAAGCCAACGGCGCGGCCATGGGCGAGGAGGAAATCGCCGAGCTTCTGGACGAGAACCTGGTGTGGGTTACCTCTGCTGGCCGCCCGGTTTCGCGGGCCTCCACCATCGAGTACCGTGCCCGCGCGTTTACTCAACGCGGGGAACCAACTCACCGCGTAGTGGAACTGGTGGATACCGCGAATGTGTTGGTGATGGCGGTGGTGGATACCGCGCGCGGTCGGGTGAACCGTTCCAGCCTGTGGCATTATGATGCGCAGGCGGGCTCTTGGCGCCTGCGGTTCAGGCAAGATACCGCCATGCCCGGCTAGTTTCACCTGCCAAGCCCAGACTCATAGGATCCGCTGTGTGCTGCTGGCTAGCAGCCGCCAAAAGTGTCGTGCTGGCCGGTACGTTCGGGTGGGTGAGCCTGCGCCCAGAAGGGGGTGGGGCACGGGCCTGCGGGTGCTGGGATGGTAGCAGGTTAAAAGATTGGGGCGGGTACATCATGTACCCGCCCCAAACCGTTAAAGTAGACTCACCACATATCTTGAGTTACTTATATCGGTTTATTGAATTGAAATTGCAGAATTCGCTTATTATATTACCCCATAAACATCGAAGCGTTCGACTGCTCGGTATCGGAGTAGTTAACACCGGCGCGTGAAAGCGCTTCGTTAATCTGGGCGATAGACTCTTCCACCTGCCGCTGGGTTGCACGCCACTTATCGAGCACGCCCTGGAAGTTGGTTGAGGCCGAGCCGGTCCAAGAGCTCTGCAAATCCTGCAGGGAAGCAGTCATGCCGTTCACCTCTGCGGTAATGGAAGCAACGTGTGCTTTTGCCTGCGCGCTCTTTGACGCAATGACTTCGGAATCGACAATGAACTGTGCCATGATAGGTTCTCCTTCAGTAGGGTACGTATTGATTGTGCCTCTAGCACCTAATTCCTAAGCGCTTGTTACAAGACTAAAACGAATTAAAAAATATTTTCACGAATTAAAATAAATCTGTGGATAACCTACGTTACCTGGTCGTAAAACCAGCTTATCCACAGAATAAAACTCAATTTTCAGCCCTGAATACACCCACAGACCCCCTCAGTATGAAGAAATATGAAGCTTTGCGGGGCTAGCGGCGCCCAGACCACCAGCCCGTGGAACACCCCTGCACACGCGAAAGGGGCGCACGGTTCGGCTCTTACACCGTCACCGTGCGCCCCGCATGTACCGCAGCTTCTTTTAGCCAGCGCCCGCCAAAACCGGCAGCGACACCACAAACGTGGCCCCGCCTCCATCAGTCTCTTCAATACGGATATGCCCGTCGTGCTGCTCCACGATTGCGGCCACAATCGACAGGCCCAGACCCGTGCCCCCGGTCTCCCGGGAGCGTGAAGTGTCGGTGCGGTAGAAACGCTCAAACACGCGCTCACGATCCTCACCGTGAATACCGGGGCCGTGGTCGCGCACCTCAATAATGGCGCGCGGCACCCCGGGGGCCTCCTGCCGCACACCCACCGCAACTTCAAGAGGCGAACCCTCAGGGGTGTACCGCATGGCGTTGGTGAGCAGGTTCGCCACCACCTGACGCATCCGCGGCTCATCACCGACCACCGGTGCGGAGCAGGGCGCCACATCGTCGGTCAGGCCCACCAGGGTAATCTCACGGTCGGGGGAGGTGGCGAAGGCATCGTTGGTGGCGTCCACCGCCAGGTGGAACATATCGAACGGGGCCAGCTTCGACTCTCGGCGCTCATCAATGCGGGCCAGCGTCAGCAGATCCTCCACCAGCTGCCCCATACGTTTAGACTCCGCCTCAATACGGCCCATAGCGGTGGCCACAGCGTCCTCATTCGGCAACGCCCCCTGCCGGTACAGCTCGGAATACCCGCGAATACTCACCAGGGGGGTGCGTAGCTCATGGGATGCATCGCCCACGAACTGGCGCATCTTCGCCTCAGATTTTGCCTGCGCATTGAACGAGGTCTCGATTTGGGCGAGCATGGTGTTCAGCGACGTGGCAAGACTGCCAATCTCATTGCCGGGATTGTAGTCCTCAATACGTTGTGACAGATCCCCTTTAGCGATCTTCGCCGCCGTCTGCTCCACGCGCGCCAGCGGCTCGAAAGTGCGGGTGACAATCACCCACGTCATTGCAATAGCCGAGGCGAGCGTGGCCAGCCCGAACGCGAAGGTGAGCACACCTACGAGAGCAACCACCTGGTTGGTTTGCTCCAGGGGTAAGGCAACCACCATGGAGGTGGCGTGCACCCCGTTCACGCTGGTGTCGTTATTAAGCGTCATCGGCAGCAGACGCCAGTCTTTCGACCCTTCCACCGAGTTAACAGTAGTGCCGACCCCGTTATTTTTGCGCACTTTATCGGCTGTCCAGCCGGTTACTTGCGGCTCGTCCCGGGAGCTCGTATCGGGGCTGAGCGCGTACAGGGTGTTGCCGTGCTCATCCAGCAGGTACACGTGGTACGAACCGAGCGTGGCCTCCTGCACGGGATGCTGGCTATTGTTCGAGACAAGGGAAAGCAGATTCGCCGAATTCGCCTTCATCTCGTCATCCAGCTGATGCACCATCTGCGCGCGCAACGCCGAAATTGCCACAAGGGAGGTCACAACGATCGCCAAAGCAATCAGCGCAGAGGTCACCAGCACCAGCTGCGTGCGCAGCGACAGCGTGAACGGTATACGCTCAAGGGGTCTGCGCCCCATGTGCTTCTGCGTGGAGGCGTTCTGTTGAGCCGCCTCCGGGGCCTCCGGGGGCTGCTGTGCGGGTTCGCGGTTGAACAGTTTAATAGGTACCGCCCCTAGCTGCGGGAACCACGAACCATGTACCCTACGCCGCGTTTGGTGTGGATCAGGGGTTCGTGGCCCTCACGGTTGTTATCGATCTTGCGGCGCAGGTACGAGATATACGACTCCACAATGGACGAGTCGCCGTTAAAATCGTACTCCCACACGTGGTCGAGGATCTGCGCCTTCGACAGCACCCGGTTTGCGTTGAGCATCAGGTAGTGCAGCAGATTGAACTCGGTGGGGGAGAGGTCAATCTCCTCCTCGCCAAGGAACACCTCATGAGTGTCGGTATTCAGGCTCAGATCATCCACCCGCAAAATAGCAGTATCTTCCTCCTGCAGCGAGCGGGAACGGCGCAGGATGGCTCGGATACGGGCGATCACCTCATCCAGCGAGAACGGCTTAGTCACGTAGTCGTCACCGCCTGCTGAGAGACCAGCAACTTTATCTTCAGTGGCGTCTTTCGCGGTCAAGAACAGCACAGGGTAGGTGCGTCCGCCTTCACGCAGGCGGCGCGTCACATCAAACCCGTCCATGCCCGGCATCATCACGTCAAGCACAATCAGGTCGGGCTGTTCCTGCTCGGCCTTCTCAATGGCCTCGCGTCCGTTTCCGGCGGTCACCACTTCAAACCCGGCAAAACGCAGGGAGGTGGCGAGTAGTTCAAGAATGTTGAACTCGTCATCAACGACGAGCAGCTTAGCTTCAGCAGACATGTTCACTCTTTTCTGACGTATATATGTGGTTGCGCGGCCGGAAGGCCCTCTAACTTGACTTACGCCGAAGAACCGCAAGGAGGAGGGCAAGCATTAGCGCGATGAAAGCGACGGGGAACAGCACCAGGGGAACCTGGCTCATAACGGCGGGAGGATGAGCATCCACCCACTTGAGTACTAGCATCGCCACCCCCGAAAGGGTGCACAGCAGTGCGAGGATGCCGCCACCGGCTCCCAGCCAGCGGATAGCGCGGGTGTAGGGGAGCTCATTGGCTACTTCAAGAGGCGTTTCTCGTTCGCTAGTCATGGCATAACCGTAGCAGGTTTAGACCCCTTTAACGGGGTGGAAATACTAATATTGCGGCGTTGTGGACGGTATTCACATCTTTTTTGCAGGTTCCCTTCGGAGGTTTGCCAGCCCGATAGCGCGCATACCGTATTCTCTGCGAGGAATAAGAGGTTGCATCAGGGCAGAAAAATGGCGGAAAACCACGCCATAACGGCGCGCCAGCAAGAACCGTGAGCGTAAGAGGTCAAGGCAGGCCGCCCCGCCCTCCCAGCGAACCTTAAGAATGCTTTAATAGTGGTATGTCTGAACAGGTGATTGACCAGAACCCGACCGAAACCGCCAGCTTTGACCCGTTTGCCGACCACACATACGAGCAGGTTGGTGAACCCACCCTTGGGCAGCCGCATAAGCGCCGCCGCACCAGCCGTGTGGACACGGTCTTGGCGCAGGCCAAAGACGTGGCGTTGGCCGGTATCGAGCAGATCGCCCCCAAAAACACCATTGGCCTGCTGCACCATTTGCGCGGTGAAGAGGATCGTTTGACCACCCACCTGTTTGAGTGCACCCTGCCCGGTTACCGGGGGTGGTTCTGGTTCGCCACATTAGCGCGGGCGCCACGTTCGAAGGTGGCGACCGTATGCGAGGTTGGTCTGTTGCCCGGCGATGACGCACTGCTAGCCCCCGACTGGGTTCCGTGGGCGCAGCGTCTTCAGGAGCTGCCTGATACCGCCGATCTTGACGAGGCGCTCGCTGTGGACCCTGAGGATGTGTACGAGGATGAGGAGCCTCAATTCGACGCTGCTACTGAGCCACCCGAAACCGGCGGCAAGAGCCGCAAGGCGCGCCGTAGCGCCCGAAAAGCACAGAACCGGAAGAACCTGAACCGGCAGCGAACAGGCGGGCAGAAAGCATCCCAAGGGGATTCCGTTCCGCAGCAGGACGCCCCGCAGAAGAACGGCGGACGTAAGGGCTCCGGGCGGGGATCGGGCGGGCGCAAACGCGCAAAAACCTCCGCCGCACGTAACTCTGAGGGCTAGACTGCGTGGCGATACAGGCCCGCCAGGTACACCTGGCGGGACGTTCGCTTCGGGCGACGCGCCGCGCAATCCGTGGCGAAACACGCTAAAAAGGTACATAATAGTTACTCAGAAGAGCATCATAACTAAGGCTAGGTTTTCCTAGTCGGCAGGGAAAAGGGATACAGGCGGCATGACCGATCTTATTGACACTACCGAAATGTACCTGCGCACCATCCTTGAGCTTGAGGAAGAGGGCATTACCCCCATGC
>ERZ1023282.167-NODE-167-length-36471-cov-8.986956_pt1 | contig 36471 bp, 24 predicted proteins | sample MGYA00521262_ERZ1023282 | MGnify/ENA primary metagenome ERZ1023282 (study PRJEB32759, sample SAMN07749867) | skin metagenome | biome: transportation; feature: city; material: polyester macromolecule | host: Homo sapiens | place: Hong Kong:KT line | collected... | reverse complement strand
AGTGCTGATGCTCAAAGCCGATTTCGCCGCGCTCAACGCCCGCCAGCTCGAAGCGAACCAAAAGCCCTTCGCCAACCCGCGTAACGCCGCCGCAGGCAGCCTGCGCCAGCTCGATTCCAAAATCACCGCGCAGCGCAAACTGCATTTTTTTGCTTACAGTATCGCCCAGCTTTCCGGCGCAGAAAGGCTACCTGAAAGCCATATCGAAGAACTCGCGCTGCTGCACGAACTCGGCTTTTCGCTGCCCGAAGGCTATTTCGGCGCGTACACCGGCGCGGCGGCCGTGTTGCGCGAATACGAACGGCTGGCCGAACACCGCCCCCGCCTGCCGTATGAAATCGACGGCATGGTCGTCAAAGTGAACTCGTTGGCCGAACAGCAACAGCTCGGCTTCGTGTCGCGCGCGCCGCGTTGGGCGATTGCGCACAAATTCCCCGCCGAAGAAGCGCTCACCACCGTGGAAGCGATTGACGTGCAGGTCGGCCGCACCGGCGCAATCACTCCCGTGGCGCGGCTTGCGCCTGTGTTCGTGGGCGGCGTTACCGTCACCAACGCCACGCTGCACAACCAAGACGAAGTGGCGCGCAAAGACGTGCGCGTGGGCGACACCGTGGTCGTGCGCCGCGCGGGCGACGTGATTCCCGAAGTGGTGCGCGTGCTGCTGGAACGCCGCCCGATGCAGCCTGTTGATTTATTGGGCGAACAAATGGAAGCGAAGTACGAACCGTTCAGGCTGCCCGAAGCCTGCCCCGTGTGCGGCAGCGCAGTCGAACGCGAAGAAGGCGAAGCCGTTGCCCGCTGCACCGGCGGCATGCTCTGCCAAGCCCAGCGCGCACAAGGGCTTATCCACTTCGCCAGCCGCAAAGCCATGGACATCGCCGGGCTGGGCGACAAGCAAATCGAAGCCCTCGTCGCCGCCGACGTATTGCACAGCTTTGCCGATATTTATCAATTAGATATCGCCCAACTGCAAACCATCAAAGACAGCAAATCCGCCGCCACCAAATGGGCGCAGAACATCTTGGACAGCATCGCCCAAAGCCGCACCCCGCCGCTCGCCCGCTTCCTGTTCGCCCTCGGCATCCGCCACGTCGGCGAAAGCACCGCCAAGCAGCTGGCATCCGCGTTCGGCGACCTCGACACCGTGCGCCGCGCCCCCGAACCCATACTCGCCTGCCTGCCCGACATCGGCAGCGTCGTCGCCCACGCCATCGCCCACTATTTCAGGCAGCCTGCACAGCAAAAAATGCTGGACGACCTATTGCAACACGTTTTCCCCCAAGCCGCCGCCCCGTCGCCCCAAACCCGCGCCCACATCGCGCCCGAACAATGGCTGCAACGCCTGCCCGACATCAAACTCAGCGAAAAACGCGCCGCCGAACTCTGGCAGCTCGCCGGCAGCCTGCACGCCCTGCAAACCGACCAAGCCCTGCCGCAAGAATGGCAAGACTGGCGCAGGCAGCCTGCACACGCCGCCTTGCTGCGAGAAATCACCGCCTTCACCGAAGTGCTGCCTGAAAGCAGCGCAGACAACGTTTCAGGCAGCCTGCACCCCGAACACAGCCCCATCGCCGGCAAAACCTTCGTCCTGACCGGCACCCTGCCCACCCTGAAACGCGATCAAGCCGCCGCCCTCATCGAAGCCGCCGGCGGCAAAGTGAGCGGCAGCGTGTCCAAAAAAACCGATTTCGTAGTGGCGGGCGAAGCCGCGGGCAGCAAACTGGAAAAGGCGCAGGCGCTGAGCGTGGCCGTGTTGAGCGAGGAGGAATTGCTGGGGATGCTGGAAAATGTAGCCTGAAAACCTCTCTGCAACGGAGTTATCGTGAATAAAAATGAGCAATCCGCAGTGTTACCCCTTGCCTCCCTAATATTTTCACCAACCGCCCATCTGAACAAGACCGATTCCCATAAGGAGCAATCATGGAAAAACCCACCCAACCTGTACCCGAAAACAAAAAAAGCAGAAATCCTGCGGTTACATTCTTATTGGTTTGTCTGACACTGGCTACCTGTGCGTTTGCCGGCTTTTGGGGTATGTTGTTTATCGTGTTCACAGGACGGGCGGAAATCGCCGTACCGGCATTGCTTATTTTTCTGCTGGCCGTGCCGTTTTTGCTGTTCAGCCGTTTCAAAAAAACATCGGCATGGATAATGGCAGCCGCCTTGCTCACCGGCGGCGGGCATTACGGATTTTATGCCGTGAAAATGTATAGGACGCATTCCGTGCCACAAATGTCGGGCAATATTGATTTGAACGACTACGAACCGTTTTCCAACCATAACCTGCTGGCCACATTGGACCAGCCCGCCACGCTGCAAATCCCTCTCGGACAGCGTCCGCGCTTGGACGGCGCGATTGCGCTGTATCCGTTGTATGCTGCGTTTGTGCAGGCTGCCTATCCGCCGCCGGAAGACGAATACAAAATGGAATATTCGCCGCACAGCAGCGATGTCGTCGCCATGAACAACACACCAGAAGCCTACCAGCGTTTGATTGAAGGAAAGACCGACATTATTTTTGTTACCAATCCCTCGGATGAGCAAGTGAAATCCGCAGCTGCAGTCGGCAAAACGTTTACCCTTACTCCGATAGGCAAAGAGGCGTTTGTGTTTTTTGTCCACAGAAACAACCCGGTAAACAATCTGACTACCGAACAGGTGGTGAAGATTTATTCGGGCAGCCTGAAAAACTGGCGCGATGTGGGTGGCAAAGACGAACCCATCCGCGCCTTCCAGCGCAACGAAAATTCGGGCAGCCAATCCACGCTGCAAAAAATCATGGGCAATACACCGCTGATGAGCCCGCCGCGTGAAGACCGGCTGGCCAGTATGGGCGGCATTGTGAATGTGGTTGCTGACTACCGCAATTATGAAAACGCGCTTGGCTTTTCGTTCCGCTACTACACGCAAACGATGTTGAAAAACAATCAAATCAAACTGTTGGATATCAACGGCATTGCGCCCACGCGCGAAAATATCGCCAACGATTCCTACCCTTACACACGCAGGTTTTATGCGGTAACCACAGGCAGCGAAAGCCCTGCGGCAAGGCAGTTTATCGAGTGGATTCAGTCGCGGCAGGGGCAGGAACTGGTGGAGAAAACAGGCTATGTGGGGCTGGGGAAATAGGTTTCAGGCTGCCTGAAAACACAAAAAGCAGCCTGCACATTGGAAAACCGAAGTGCAGGCTGCTTTTTTGGGCGGCGGCATGGCCGTTTTGATTTTGCGCCAATAATAGGGGCTGTTCGGGACGGCTGAAAATTAGAAATTTACTAACTCACCACACGGATTGACAAGATACATTTCATTATAGCCTTCTTCATCTGAGTTGCTATCAATTTCTGATTCGACATATACATAATCTATTGTTAAATAATCCGAATTTTCCCTGACTTCAATAGGAATGGTCTTTGCCCATGATTGCCATTCCATCGGATACTTTTGCTGAAGATAAGCAACAAACTCTTGGTAGGAATTCAGTGTACAGCAGTCTTCCGCATAAAATTTAACAAACCAGTTGCTCGTCTTCAATACACCAAATCCGCTCGGACGGTGATAGTGTTCAGGCTGCTGTAAAAAGCCTTCCCCCGCCGGGTCGTATTTTTTCCCACCCAAATTCTTTCTAACCATATCGGCAAACTTGGCATTTGCTTCTTCAGGCACAAAGTCAGGCTGCTTTTTCAGCAATGCTTCCAAAGTGGGATAGCCGTCCAGCCGGAACGGATAGCAGGAATCCGTCCGCATGAATTTCGGATGGCCGAGCCAGTCCCTTTCCAAACCGCACATGTTTTTATTGGCAACAATCGTATATATCCCCTTTGGCGGCGGATCGTCCATATTATTTTCCAGCCACTCATCCCCCCACCAGTGCGCGTTCACCCGCTGCTGCCAATACTCTTTCATCGCCAGCGCATAGCGTTCGCCCCTGCTCAGGGGTTTGTCTGGCTTGCATTCCATCGTTTCCCGTATTTCCCTGCTTCTGGTTTCTTCTTTGGTTTCAAACAGGCTGCGGACGGAAGAGAGTATTTTCCTCGGTGTTATTTCGGGCTGGATAACGTAATATCCGCCTGCGGCGAGCAGCAACAGGAAGATGATGCATGAAATGATGGTTGTCTTTTTCATGGTTGTCCAATCAGAAGGAATATGGGTCAGGCGAAATCTGTAATACTGCCACTATTCTATTTGAATCATTTGTTCTAATAAACTAGATAGAGATATTCCGAATAACCATGAGCCGCCGAATGCTCTCGTGCTATGCTTGCCTTAAATCTGCGGAATATTGCAAAAGAAAAATGAAGGCAATGATGCCTGTAATCAGCAGCAGTTGGATGCCCAGCTTTCTCCGTGCGCTGGGGCTGACGAAATAGATAAACCAAGTGCCGGTCAAAACGAGCATGACAATGACCAGCCACGGTTCCCATTGGTCGAGATGGCCGGCTTCGGTGAAGAAGGTGTAGAGGTGCAGCAGCGGAACGGCCACTACCAGCAGCATGAAGATGATTTCGAGCATAATTTGTTTTGTTTAATGGGAGCATCTGAAAGCGCCAAAAGCAGCCTGCACATTGGAAAACCGAAGTGCAGGCTGCTTTTCTGTTCGGCAGGCCTAACCGCAACCGCCGCATTTGCCGCAGCCGCTGCTGCAATCGCGTTTTTTCGGTTTGAATACGAATTTTCGCAAGAGGAAGAATACGCAGGCGAGCATAATCAAGCCGACGATAATATATTGAGTCATCACATTATCCTTGAAGTAATTTGGTAAACCACAAATGCGGCAAAATAAGCCATCAGGAACAAATAGCCTGTAATCATAAGCATATTTTTCGTGGATTTGGTTTCGCGTTTAATTACGGTTAAAGTCGCGGCACACATCGGAGCATACACATACCAAGCCAAGAAGGCAAAGGCGGTTGGCAAACCCCAGTTGTTGTGTACGATCGGAATCAGCGCGTTTTGTACGGCGTCTTCAGACGACGCGCTGACGGCATAGACCGTACCCAGCGCGGCAACGACGACTTCACGCGCGGCGATGCCCGGAATCATGGCGATACACATTTCCCAAGTGAAGCCCAGCGGGGCGAACAATGGTTGGATAGCGTGGCCGAGCATACCCGCCAAGCTGTAGTCGATTGTCGCGCCTGTTGCACCTGCGGGCGGTTGCGGCCAGCTTACCAAGCCCCACAAAACTACGGCAAGGGCGAAGATAATCGTACCGGCGCGTTTGAGGAAGGCTTTTACCCTGTCCCACAGGCTGGTCATGATGTGTTTGAAGTTGGGCGTGCGGAAAGTCGGCAGCTCCATCAAGAGCGGGAATTGCTGCACGTTGCCTTTCATACGCGCCAAGCGTTTCATGATATACGCTGCCAAGGCGGCAGACAGGATGCCTGCGAGATAGAGGATGAACAGCGTCAGTCCTTGCAGGTTGAAAATCCCGCCTACGGTGCGATTAGGAATGACGGCGGCGATAATCAGCGCGTAAACGGGCAGCCGCGCGGAGCAGGTCAGCAGCGGGGCGACGGCGATGGTAACGAGGCGTTCGCGCGGGTCATTAATCGTACGCGCCGACATAACGGCGGGAACGGCACAGGCGAAACTCGACAGGAGCGGGATGAATGAGCGTCCCGACAGACCGCTTTTTGCCATGAGGTTGTCCAACAAGAAAGCCGCGCGCGGCAGGTAGCCTGAGTCTTCCAAAAGCAGGATGAAGGCAAACAAAATCGTAATCTGCGGCACGAACACCAACACGCTGCCCAAACCGGCAATGACGCCGTTGACGAGCAAGTCGCTGAGGATGCCCGGCTCCATGTTGGTGCCTATCCATTCGCCCAGCGCGGCAAAGCCGCCTTCGATGGCTTCCATAATCGGTGCCGCCCAAGTGTAAACCGCTTGGAACACCATAAACAGGATAAACAGCAGCATAATTATGCCCCAGACGGGGTGCAGCACGATGTCGTCGAGTTTTTTGTGCCATGCGGGCAGCGTCATTTCCGTGCGCACCACCTGTGCCAAAATCGATTCAACTTCTTGATAAAGTTTGTCGCTCTCCAGCGCCTCGAGCGTGCGTTCGGCAGAAGCGGGGTTGGCGGGGAAAGAGCGTTTGCGCGGCAGCTTCGCCACGGCTTCGCGCACGGCCTGTACGCCCGACGCGCTCACGGCAACTGTTTCCAAAACAGGTGCATCCAACAACTCGCTCAGTTTGGCCGCATCAATATTCAAGCCCCTTCTGCGGGCAACGTCGCTCATGTTCAGCGACACCACCATAGGCAGTCCCAGCGTTTTCAGTTCCAAAATCATGCGCAGGGTCATACGCAGGTTGGTCGCGTCGGCAACGGCAATGATGGCGTCGGGCGGAATGCCCAGCTTGCCTACGGCGACATCTTTCGCCACCGCTTCGTCGGGGCTGGTCGTGCGCAGGCTGTATGTGCCCGGCAGGTCGATAATGCGAACGGCCTTGTCGTCAAGTAAGGCGCCCTCGCGCTTATCGACCGTTACGCCCGGATAATTGGCAACCTTGGCATGTGCGCCGGTCAAACCGTTGAACAAAACGGTTTTGCCGCAGTTTGGCGCGCCAATCAAGGCAAAATAGCTTAGTTCCATTTATTTATTCTCCTTGTTTGATTGTGTGATGAGTTTGGCGTTGGATTGGGGAAAAGGCTTTGAAACGGCGCTTTCAGACGACCCGGGTCGTCTGAAAAGGATAGGGCGGTCAGGTTCAATCCGCCTTTGCCGCATTTTCAGAACATGAAGCCCGCCTGTCTGTACAGCGGTCAGCCGTCAATCACATGGCACATAATTTTTCCCGCTTCTTCCTGCCGCAACGAGAATTGCGACTGGTTGCCCAAACGTACGGCAAACGGACCGCGTCCGAATCCGCCGACGGCAATCACCTGCAAAGGCATGCCGCCGGAAAAGCCCAAATCCGCCAAACGGCGCGACACCAAGGCATCAAGCTCGCCGAACACAGGATTGGGGACAATGGAATCGATATGCGCAACTGCGCCTTTGCGCAGCTGGGAGAGTGGGATGGTGGACATGGTGGGCTTTCTAACGATATTCGCGGAATGCGCGCCGCACAGGAAACGGCTTCGGTTTCCAACGGCACATTCTATTATAAAAACAAATAGAAGGGATTATCAATTACTTTAAAAAGCGCCATTATAAAACCCCGTGCGATAAATTTCAAACCGAACGCCGCCTATTCTGTTTGATTCGACATAATAATTGCACTAAATCAAAAAATCTGAGTAAACCAATGGGCAATCAAAAAGCAGCCTGCACACCGTTTCCCAATGTGCAGGCTGCTTTCGTTTTATCGCCCGTTAACCGTTAATGCCCTGCGCCGCCGCATGCGCCGCAGCAGCCGCTGGCGCCTTTGTGCATATCAATCACCATGCGGCCGGTGATTTTGCCCGCGCGCATTTCGTCAAAAATGGCTGGGGCTTCGTCCAGCGTACGCAGTTGCACTTTCGGCACTACCAAGCCTTCCGCGCCGAATTGGAACGCTTCTTCCAAATCTTTGCGCGTGCCGACCAGCGAGCCGACCACTTCGATGCCGTCCAGCACAATGCGCGGAATCGACAAATCCATGCTTTCGGGCGGCAAACCCACCGCTACCACGCGACCACCGGCGCGCACGGCATCCACTGCCGAATTGAATGCGGCTTTAGACACCGCGGTTACCACGGCCGCATGAACACCGCCGCATTTTTCCTGCATGATTTTGGCCGCGTCTTCTTTGGCCGCGTTGATAACCAAATCCGCGCCCGTTTCTTGGGCAAATGCCAGTTTTTCATCGTTAATGTCGATGGCCACGACGTGTGCGCCGAAGACTTTTTTCGCATATTGGACGCCCAAGTTGCCCAAGCCGCCTGCGCCGTAAATGGCAATCCATTGGCCCGGCCGCACGCCGGAGACTTTGATGGCTTTGTAGCAGGTAACGCCGGCGCAGGTAATGCTGGGTGCCTGCGCGGGATCGAGCCCGTCGGGCACTTTCACGGCGTAATCGGCATTGACGATGCAGTGCGTTGCCATGCCGCCGTCTGCCGTGTAGCCAGAATTGAGCACGCTGCGGCACAGGGTTTCGCGCCCCGTGTTGCAGTATTCGCATGCGCCGCAGGCTTTGTACATCCACGCGATGCTGACGCGGTCGCCCACTTTCAGCGCGGTAACGCCTTCGCCGAGCTGTTTCACGATGCCGATGCCTTCATGCCCCAGCACCACACCTTCTTTCACGCCGTAATCGCCTGATGCAACGTGTAAATCGGTGTGGCACACGCCGCAGTATTCGACTTCGACCAAGGCTTCGTTATAGGCCAAAGGGCGGATGTCTTTTTCGACCACTTCCACAAAACCGTTTACTTTGGAATTGACAACGGCGGCTTTCATTTTTGCCATGATGCGTACCTCCTATTTGGGTTGGAAAAATTAGAATATTGTTCCAATGTACGCCTCTTTTTGGTTGTTCTCAAATGTAATTCGTCTGGGGTTAATTTAGGTCAAGTTTTTGTGAATAAACAAAAAACGAAAGCAGCCTGCACTTGGTTTTTCACGGTGCAGGCTGCTTTTGCACTTAGCTTTGCAATGCCCACTAGGATAGTTATTTATGTTGACAGCGGTATTGGCAGTAACTTCTCAGTAATAAGATTTCAAGTAATTTCTCTTGATTTCCTAATTGTTGATTACCCGCACTTCGCATACTCAACGCAATATATTGTCCCAATATTAACGACAAGTTGATGGCATATATTGCACCGGTACAGCATTCTCAATATCAGAACCACACTTCCAGCGAATAATTTGTTCATTATTAACCAAATTCCCGTTGATATTTTTGTATCGTAACGTTTTCAAAAATATTTGGAAAAGCGCCAAATTTTGTCAGTGCTGTTTTGGGGCATTTCGGCGGTCGGACTGACGTTTTTTGTCGGATTATAAATGCCCACATTGATTTGATATACAAAAAAGCAGCCTGCACATTGAATTAATGATATTTAAACACTTGCATTTCGCTTTTGTCAGTGCGAACATCGTGATTTTTATTGTGCAGGCTGCTTTTTAAACTATGGCTTTGGTCAAACATATTGCAACACGTAAAATTGATAGCACTATCCAGCAAGCTCTTCAGGAAAAAGGGGCACCGCCTTTATTGGCGCAACTTTATGCGTCCCGCCAGGTGCATTCCGCCGATGAACTGGATGATGGCCTGAACCGCCTTATCCCCTATACTCAGCTAACCAACTGCGTCGCCGCCGCCCAACGCTTGGCACAGGCTATCGAACAGAATGAAAAAATCCTGATTATTGCCGATTACGATGCCGATGGCGCAACCGCCTGCTCTGTCGGCATCAAAGGTTTGCAAAGCATGGGCGCAACGGTTGATTTTTTTGTGCCCAACCGCTTCGAACACGGCTACGGGCTGACACCCGAATTGGCAGACATCGCGCATGATTTGGGTGCACAACTGATTCTGACCGTGGATAACGGCATTTCCAGCCACGACGGCGTGGAGCGTGCACGGCAATGGGGCATCGACACCATTGTGACCGACCACCACCACGCTGGTTCTCATGTGCCCAACTGTTTGATTGTGAACCCCAACCAGCGCTGTTGTACCTTCCCCAGTAAAAATCTGGCAGGTGTCGGCGTGATTTTTTACGTGCTGATTGCCCTGCGTGCCGAATTGCGCCAGCGCGGCTGGTTTCATGCAGGATTGCCGGAGCCAAAACTGGATTTGCTATTGGACTTGGTGGCGTTAGGTACGGTGGCCGATGTCGTGCCGCTCGACCACAACAATCGGATTTTGGTGTCGCAAGGGCTGAAACGCATCCGCGCAGGCAAAATGTCGTTCGGCATACAGGCTCTGTTCCAAGAGGCTCGGCGCGACGCACGCAAAGCGCAGCCATTCGATATGGGTTTCGCGTTGGGACCCCGCATTAACGCCGCCGGCCGTTTGGACGACATGAGCTTGGGGATTCATTGCCTATTGTCCGACAATCTGGACAGCGCGCAGCAAATGGCCCATGAACTCAACCAATTAAACCAAACCCGCCAAGAAATTGAACAGGATATGCTGCAAAACGTGTTGGCCTTATGCCCGAACGAATTGCCCGAGCAACAAACCACATTGGCAGTCTTTCACGAAGATTTCCACCAAGGCGTGGTCGGCATTGTCGCCAGCCGCCTGAAAGAGCGCTTTTACCGCCCGACATTTGTCTTTGCGCCTTCGGATGACGGCGAAATCCGTGGATCAGGCCGTTCAATTACCGGCGTGCATTTGCGCGATGTACTGGACAGCGTCGCCAAACGCTGCCCCGATATGATTATCAAATTTGGCGGCCATGCGATGGCAGCCGGCCTGACCATGCATGCACATCGGTTTGAAGAATTTTGTACGGTTTTCGAGCAGGTGGTGCGTGAATGGGTGGATGAAGACACCTTGGCACAAACCTATTTGACCGATGGCAGCCTGCACGCCAGCGATATTACGCTGGAACACGCACATTTACTGAACAGGCAAGTTTGGGGGCAAGGTTTCCCTGCGCCTTCGTTTCACGATGAGTTTTCCGTGCTGCGCCAACAGCCAATGGGTGCGGACAAGAAGCACACCAAAGCATGGTTACGCAAAGAAGGCCGAGAATTTGAAGCGATGTTTTGGCGGTGCGATATCTCTTTGCCGGAGAAAATCCATATCGTGTACCGGCCAACGGTGAACGAGTGGCGCGGCAACGAAGAATTGCAACTATATGTAGATTATTGGGAGCCAGTTGCATAAAGTGCAGGCTGCTTTTTAGCACACAGAAAGCAGCCTGCACTTTATATTTGTAATGCCTACGCATAAAAATCAGCCCAAGCAACAATAAATGCTTGGGCTGTTGTCTGGTGGCCAGAGGCAGGATCGAACTGCCGACACACGGATTTTCAATCCGTTGCTCTACCAACTGAGCTATCTGGCCAAATGAGTTGGCGATTAAACCACGTTTTCAGAATACCGTCAAATATTATTTAGTGATATCCACAACGCTGCGTGCCGCGCGACGGGCATCCAACAAAATCAAGCCTAGTTTCGCACTTTCTTTCGCAGTTAAGCACAGAACGTGAGAGCCGCCCGCTTGGATAAGCAAAGTATAACCGGCCGTGCCTTTCACGATAACCTGCTCCAATTCGCCGCACAACAATTCGTGAATCGTCCGGTTACCCAACGCCAACAAAGCGGCAGACATCGCACCAACGCGGTCGGCATCAACATTATTGGGCAAAATGTGGGCAATAGGCAGACCATCGGTGGAAATTACGGCAGAAGCGGTAATATCTATGGATGAGCGATTTAAATCACTGAGTACAGAAGTTAAAAGTTGTTCATGCATTTTTTCTATTTCCTATTTTTTAAAATGTTGTGCCTAAGCTCGCGGCAGCATCCGCCGTTTGATAGAGCGCGTAAACCAAAGAAACGAAAGCCTCTTTATGCAATTGCGGCGTTCCACCCGTTACCAAAATATACTTGGCGTCATTGATATAAATCGGGAAGAATGTGAGTTCGCTCTGACCAGTCGGGTCACACAAGCCCCATGCATTTTGATAAATATTCAAATTGTTTTTAATCAAAAGCGCATGACGTTCAGACAACCGAATCGCTTCACTTGCCAGAATAGCCACCTCTTCTGCCGCTTCGTGATTAAAACCAGAGTTAGCAAAATAGAAACCATCTTGGTCAATCAGCAATGCTTTTTGGCTATCCGACATATGCGACAGCAGATTAACCAACGTATCATCGTCCAATTTTGGAAATTCCACAGGTGTTTCAGCACCATACAAAAATTCCAATCGTTGAAGGCGGTACAACAAATTCAGCGCAGTATCCAAATCATCAGTTTCCGCCCATTGCAGCAATTTTTCCGGCGTAATCGGCTCACTGCGTCCGGAACTCAGAATATTGGCCAATAAAGTTCGGCTGGCGCTGCTGCTTTTATTTGCAATGGCATAAAATGCGCCCGCAGGTGTGATATGTGGATATAAATTGGTTTGTAAGGAAAGAGTCGATTCCATATTATACCTCTAGGCGTGGGTCAATCTGGAACAGCATTGCTGTTACCAATTGTTTTACATCATCTTCGTTACGCGCATCAATTTCGAAAACAGGAACATTAAAGCCATGCTGTGCCAAATATTTTTGATACACTTCAACACCAGGCACCGCGCGAATATCCATTTTTGTAACGCCGACAACTACGGGGGCTGTTTTCAGCAAGTCCGCAAATGAATCCAAGAAGAATTTCAAGTCTTTCAATGGATTGCCACGCGTATTATCCAACAGCAAAATCAAACCCATACTGCCCTGACTCAAAATATCCCACATGAAGTCAAAACGCTCTTGTCCAGGGGTGCCGTAAAGGTGGATTTTTGTATTTTCGTCCAATTGAATAAGGCCATAATCCATCGCTACTGTGGTATAACCTTTACGCACAGCCGTCATATCGGATGCGCTGGCATCGGTTTGTACCGGTGGTTCATCAGACAGCGCGGCAATTGCCGTTGTTTTACCAACGCCCACAGGCCCCGTAAAAATAATTTTATTTTCTATCATAATAGCAAACACCTTATTTCATTATTTATTCAACAGTTTTTTCATTAAGCGACCAAGTAAGCCACCTGATTTTTGCGCTTGCTGAGGTTGTGCAGCCTGCTCTTGTTCGGAACGCTGTGCAGCGTGAGTATGCGTACTCACAGTTGCTTGAGTGGCAGAATGTCCGCTTGCCGTATCTTCTTTCACCTGTTGCGTAATTTCCAAGTAATCTGTCAAATAAGTAGCCGCAATATAATTCAAAATATCAGCCATCTCTAATGGCATCAATTTATACAGCATATTTAAGCTGACTGCCGTTTTGGTCAGGAAAGCAGACAACCGCATAGACTCCGGCACCGGAGCCAACCGTGTCAAATTGGGCCAGCTTTTTAATTTAAAGACTGTATTCGGGTTAATCGGCTGAACCAAACGACCGTTCGCAGTCCAAAGTCCAACTTGCCACATGCATGAGGTAACTGTTGCATTAACGCGTTCTTGAACATTACTGTCATCAGGAATTTGTTTAATTTTAACATTGACATGACCTTGTCGGCAGTATGCTTTTAATTGCTCGGAATCTACCGCAACCCAAACTTGCTGGATATTGGAAAAAACAGCCAAAACTGGTTTGTCATCGATCAAAATAGCGGCGTTGCGTTGTTGGGCGAGCACTTCTCTAAACGCCCCCAACAAACCCACGTTTGGATCAAAACGTGGAATCGTGATTTCACTCGCGCGGTGATGAGAAACAGGGCTATGAGTAGTCGCCATTCCAACTGTTCGCGCAGCAGATGCGGTAGATGAATGGGCGGGTGAACTGGACGAATTGACAACCCACACACCATTGCCTTGCATCAAGTTACGCAAACTCAAGAACAGCGTATCGAATTTGATGGGTTTAGACAAATATGGCGCAGTTACAGGAGGCGGTGATTTTGAGAAAAACACAACCACACTACCCTCATAAACACCTTTGGCCTTATGCCAAGCTGTAACACCTGCCGATGTATCACCATCAACAATCACCAATTCGGGTTTCTCGCCAGATGCAGCATCCACCACCTGATAGTTGGTTGTGTTGTGCATCTTGAACGCCATATTGAACATAGCTTGCTGTTGTTCATCCACTGCAACAAACAACAACTTCACCGTTTTCACTTGTGGTAAATTATTATTTATCATTATTTTCAATGTCCAAATGAACCATTATTAAACCGTTGCAGCAATTGGCTCATAGCCAACACCACTTCCTCTGGCAATGTTTGTACTTGTGAACGCAAATCTACCAACATATCCTCCAAACGACCCCATTCTTCGGCGCGTTCATACAAATCAAACAATACAATATACAACTGTGATTCTTGCGGATGCTCTGTAATGGATTGCTCCAGCAACTCCATAGCACTTTCCAATTGTCCGTACATCAGCAACGAATCCACTTCTTTCAGAATACGTTCAACTGCTGTACGTGGTTCTTTATTGACTTCAACTTTCTCTGAAACCAGTGCCTGATAGCGGGCTTTCTTCAAACTACCACCATCCAGAAACCCCTGCTGCATGCCTATTTCTTTTAAGGCAAGCTCATTAGGGTTGGATTCCAACTGTTCAAACACCGGATGCTGGCCAAGGCTATACCCCCAGCCCAACATTCTTTCCTTAACCTGACGACCATATTGGCCAAGGCTGTAATACAAATTCCACAGATGGCCAGCAAAGCCGTTGATGTTTTTGGCACGATAATCCAAAGTCAGTGCATCAATCAGCAGAGATGCAGGTTTTCTTGACCGACGAATCGCCATGTTCAAATATTTGGTTGCTGCATCATAACTCAAAGAGTCTTTGAGCAATTTCACACCCTGCTCCGGCTCCATGAAGGCCAAGACCGCACCTTTTTCATCATTGTTGATGCCTTTAAGCACAGCACTACCCACAACCAACGGTTGATGCGGTGCTGTATCTTGCGCAATATCGCGGGTTTTCTTCTTGAACGAAGGCGCTTGTTTTTTGGGAACTTCCGGCGCTTGGGAAATCGTTTTTTCGCCAATTTCCTCGGCGGTTTTTTTCACGTTCCAACCTAAGCTGTTTTCCGCCAACACGCGCAAGCCCAGATGGTTCGGATCCAATGCCAAACCGGCTTTAATAAAGCCTTCCATCTGTTCTCTATTCAACAGCGATTGGTATTTCATCAACGCATCGTTAACAGCATCGGGATTTTTGGCCTCAATCCACAGACCGACCAATTCCGAAACCAAAGACGTATCTGCTTTTTTGGTTTTCTCCAGATAGTCCGACAGCGATTCGGCTGCTTTTTCATAATAGCCGAATTGTTTGTATACATTAAATTCCGTTAAGGCATCAACGTCCTGCACAGAAACCTTGGTGTCATCCACCACGTTTGCGCTTTTAACGACACCCCAGTCCAGGTTTTCCTGCTCTTCCTGGTCTTCGTCATCTTCCGCTTCAACGGCTGCCGCTCTTCTGGCTTTCGATGAGGTGCGTTTTGTTTTGTCGTTCGATTGGGCGGCACCGGCTTTTTTTCGGCTGGCCATTATCGCAACAACGCCGACTGCAATCACCAAAATGGCAATCAGTCCCAACATTATCGGGTCATCCATACAACCCCCTTCACACAAAAATCAAACGATTTTTTCATTCTGTTTTCTTCCTTATTATGATATTGTTGCCCGGAAGGCGACATATAATAATTTGTGAGTTTAACATCATATCTACACAATCAACAGCTTTACATACAAACTCTTACAATTTTGCTTGATTTTTGTTGCGATTTTCCAAAATTTAACACGGTGGTTTTATGAATACTCCAACACCTTTGTCCTGGCTGCTGCAAGCCTCGCCGCAGCAGCTTTCTGCCTTTTGCGAACACAATCCCGCGTTGGTAACTTTACTGTTCGACTCATGGCAGAAATTCCAACAGGAACGTGCCGATTTGTTTGTGCAGGCTGCTTTTGCAACGGCCGAACCTTATGCGCCGGGCTTTTCACCCGATGATTTGAGCCACAGCCCGATAACGCCGGAAGAAATGGCAGAATTCCTGCGCGTGTTCGACAGCAAACAAACGCGCGGCCAGATATTTCCCCAAGACATTGAAATCAGAGAACAAGACTGGGAAATACTGGACTCGGAATAGGCGCAAAAGCGGTGCAGGCTGCTTTTGAGGGCATAAAAACCGTCAATCGATGCTGATGGCTTTATCGCCCAGCAAATGTGCCAAGGCCGCCAGCAGCGGTTCGGTCAGTGCGATTCGCCATTGCGGTGCGGGCAGCAGTTCGCCGTATGCGTGTTCGTTTTGATAACGGAAACGCAACCCGATGCGGCGCTCTTCTTCCATCTGCGTATGTGGCAGCAATAGCTGTGCCAGCGCGTCGATATCATGTGCAGGCTGCAATGTCAGCGTTAGGCAGTCGGCATAGGCGACCCGCGCCTGATTCAGTGTGCGGACGGTATTGGCATTGAGCCGCAGTTCGCCGGATTCGTTGCGGTATACGCGGCAGTCGCAAATCAGGATTTGGTCGGCCTGCAACACTTCGCGTGGCAATTCGGCCAAAATATCGCCCTGCACCAACACTTCCTGTTTAGCCTCGTCGTCTTCCAGCATGATGGCGAGCATTTTGCCGCGCTTGGTCATGATGGTGCGGATGGAGGTGGCGAAACCGGCAACACGCTGCGTGCCGTCCTGTTCGCTCAATTTTGCCAACGATACTGGGGCGACGCGGCGTACTTCTTCACGGTATGGCGAGAACGGGTGTCCGCTCAAATAAAAGCCGATGGCGGTTTTTTCTTCAGCCAGCTGCACGGCTTCGCTCCAAGCGGGTGCAGACTGCATTTGAATGTCGTCAATCACATCGTCAAACATATCGAACAAGCCGCCTTGGTTGGCCGACTGGCTTTTCTGTTCAGCGTTTTGCAGCGCCAAATCCACATTGGCCAGCAGCATGGCGCGGTTCGGTTCGAGCGCGTCGAATGCGCCGCCGCGAATCAGGGCTTCTACCGAACGGCGGTTGATATGTTTGCCCATGCGTTCGCAAAAATCCAATAAGCCTTTGAATGCGCCGTTTGCTTCGCGCTCTGCCACAATCTGGTTCACCACTGCCTCGCCCGTGCCTTTAATCGCGCCCAATGCATAGCGGATTTCATTGTTTGCATTCGGGATAAAGCGGTAGAAGGATTGGTTGATGTCGGGCGGCAGGAAGCGGATGCCGTTTACCGGGCGCTGCGCATCGTCAAAAAAGACTTTGAGCTGGTCGGTATTGTCCAGTTCGCTGGACATGGTGGCCGCCATAAATTCGGCAGGATAATGTGCTTTGAGCCACGCGGTTTGGTACGACACATACGCATAAGCCGCCGCGTGCGATTTGTTGAAACCGTATCCTGCGAACTTTTCCATGTAATCGAAAATTTCATCGGCTTTGGCGCGGTCGATGTTCTGCTTGGCCGCCCCTTCGGCAAAAATCTCGCGGTGTTTCACCATTTCTTCGGGCTTTTTCTTACCCATGGCGCGGCGCAGCAAGTCCGCACCGCCCAGCGAATAGCCGCCAATCACCTGTGCAGCCTGCATGACCTGCTCTTGATACACCATAATGCCGTAGGTCGGTTCCAGCACGGGTTCGAGCAACGGGTGCATATATTCGAATTTCGCGCCCTTCATCCGCGCTACAAAATCAGGAATGTTTTCCATCGGACCGGGGCGGTACAGCGACACAAACGCAATCAGCTCTTCAAATTTCGTGGTGTGCGCTGTTTTCAGCATCTGTTTCATGCCGCTGGATTCAAACTGGAATACGGCGGTGGTATTGGCATCGCGGAAAATTTGGTAAGCCGCTTGGTCGTCCAACGCAATGCGGTTCACGTCAATATCTTCGCCGCGCGTTTGGCGGATAAAATGCTGCGCCATTTCGATAATGGTCAGGTTGCGCAAACCCAAAAAGTCAAATTTGACCAGGCCGATTTCTTCCACATCGCCTTTGTCGTACATCGAAACGGGCGACGAATGCTCATCCGCCTGATACACGCCGCAAAAATCGGCAATCCGCCCTGGCGCAATCAACACGCCGCCCGCGTGCATACCCAAATTGCGCGTCAAATCTTCCAGTTTCAGCGCCAGTGTCAATAATTCTTCCGCTTCTTCCGCTTCAATCAATGTGCGGATTTCGGGTTCGGCTTCCAAAGCAGCCTGCAACCCTAACGGTTTGTTCGCTTCCACAGGCACCAGCTTGGACAAACGGTCGCACAGGCCGAACGGTAATTGCAGCACGCGCCCCACATCGCGAATCACCGCTTTGGACGACAGCGTGCCGAACGTCACAATTTGGCTGACCGCTTCTTTGCCGTATTTTTCGCGCACATATTCAATCACGCGGCCACGGTTGGCTTGGCAGAAGTCAATATCGAAGTCGGGCATGGACACGCGCTCGGGATTCAGGAAACGCTCGAACAGCAGCGCGTATTTCAACGGGTCAAGGTCGGTAATCTTCAGCGCATACGCCACCAGCGAGCCGGCACCCGAACCACGGCCCGGTCCCACGGGGCAGCCGTTCTGCTTTGCCCAGTTAATAAAGTCTTGCACAATCAGGAAATAGCCCGGAAAGCCCATCTGAATAATCGTTTGCAGCTCGAAATTCAGCCGTGCCTGATACTCGGGCATTTTTGCGTTGCGCTCCTCTTCTTCGGGATACAGCACTTCCATGCGTTCGCGCAAACCCTGATTGGCCAGCACGCACAAATAATCATTCAGCGGCATACCTTCTGGCGTAGGAAAATCCGGCAGGAAATTCTTGCCCAATTCCAATTCCACATTACAGCGTTTGGCAATTTCCAGCGAATTGGCCAATGCAGCCGGCAAATCGGCAAAACGTTCCGCCATTTCTTCAGGGCGTGCGAAATACTGGCTATCGGAAAAATCGTGTGGCCGCTTGTCGTCCGCCAGCACCCAGCCGCCGGCAATACACACACGGGCATCGTGCGCCGTGAAGTCTTCGCGCTGCAAAAACTGTGTCGCATGGGTCGCCACCACCGGCAAATCCAGCTGTTCCGCCAAGTGCACGCTGCCCGCCACCACCGTTTCCCATTCCGGCTTATCCGGCAAACGCTGCACTTCCAAATAAAAAGCCTGCTCAAACCACGCCGCATATTTTTGTGCAGCCTGCAATGCCTGCTCCTCATGCCCCGCCAGCAACGCCTGTCCAACTTCGCCCCATTGCGCGCCCGACAGACAAATCAAGCCCGAATTATCGCCTTCCGACAGCCATTCTTCCTGCAACTGCGGTGCTATCAAATCGCGGTGTTCGTCAGTGTGCGCCAATGTCAGCAACTCACCTAAGCGCACGTACCCCGAATGATTGCGAATCAGCAATAAGGCACGGAACGGTTGTGCAGGCTGCTTTGAATTGACGATGCGGACTTCCACACCCAAAATCGGCTTCACCCCAGCTTTCCGGCAGGCCTTGTAAAATTTGAGCAGGCCGAACGTGTTCATTAAATCGGTCAGTGCCACGGCAGGATAACCGTGTTCGGCGGCGGCTTTTGCCAGTTCGCCAATGCGGATAATGCCGTCTGTGATGGAAAACTCGGAATGGGCGCGAAGAGGGATATAGGGAATAGTGTTCATGAAAGGTGCAGGCTGCTTTTGAATTCAAAACGCTATTCTAACATATTGGCGAATTCAAATTTGCAGGCTGCTTTTTAGAGATTGATTACAATGAAGAATGAGCAAACGAAAAATCCCACCAAGCAAAACTTGGTGGGATTGGATTAGCTAAACGCTAAATTAGAATTTGTGTTTCAAGCCAACGCTTACAGTACCAGCGCGGAATTTCTCATCACCGCTACCAGCTTGAACGTAACCAACTTGGGCATTTGCTTGAGTACGTTTAGACAATGCGTAGTCAGCACCTACTACACCTTGGATGTAGCGGCCGTTACCGAACAATTTAGTGCCGTCTTCTTCTTTGATACCGAAGCCGTAACCAACAGAAGCTTTAACACGCAGTGGTTCAGTTACATTGTATGCAACAGTACCGGCTACTTCGTTTACAGTTTTCGCATCTTCAAATACGCTGTCTGCAAGTTCTGCACGTTTAGTGTTTTGGTAAGCAACACCAGCAAACCAAGGTTGTGCATCGTAACCAACTTGAGCTACGATTTGATGGCCGTTCACGTTTTCAACTTTACCAGAAGCGTTGGTTTTAGTAGATACACGGTGAGCGTAACCACCAGCTACGTCAGCAAAGAAACCTGCATTTTTGTAGTGCAGACCCAAAGAGTACACTGCTTTGTCATCTGCTGAGTAAGAAGCAACGCTTTGGTTGTTGTCGCTAGGAGTTACGGAACCTTCAACAGTGAAGCCACCGAAATCTGGGCTAACATAACGAACGCTAGTAGAACGTTTGTTCAATGCAGTGCCGCGAGTGAACAGACCCAAACCAGCAAATTCATTGTTGTATTCCCAAATATCCATTTTGTCATTGGTGTAACCAATGGCGTTGTGTTGGTGACCTACGGTTACTTGACCGAAGTTGCCTTTCAAACCGATGAAAGAGTCACGAGTACCGAAACCAGTTGAAACACCACCGATGTTTACTTTTTGTTCCAATTGCCAAATAGCTTGCAGACCGTTGCCCAAGTCTTCATGACCTTTGAAACCGATACGTGAACCGTAGTCAACGATTTGAGTACGTGTGCCGTCAACATCTTTGATTTTAGAAACTTCTACACCGCCTTTAATTTGGCCGTACAGGATTACGTCTGCCATTGAAGTTGCAGACAAAGTAGCCAATGCTACTGCAATTAAGGTTTTTTTCATGTTCAAGTTCCTTTTACTTGTTGAAAAAGGGATTGGCTTTCGCCAACTGTTGTAAAAACTTACTTCACTTGCCAAACAACTGGGTCTGGCGTTGTGGGTGTAATATAGCGATATTCATGTGGGTTACACAAGTGTTTGCAGCAGGCATTTACGTTGGGTTTACTTTTTTTGGTATTTTATTTTAACATAAACCAATGTTTTATTTGTTCTTTATTATATGTTGCAAAAATAATACAGTTTTCATTGGTAGCGCATTTTGTGTTGTTTTTTTGACACAGAATTAAGGTGCAGGCTGCTTTTTATGGCCTTGTTACGGCAATTTTAGCAGATATAAAACTTCCTACCGCAACAATAAATACCCTTGCCCTCAATTTTATCCCGCCAACCAAGACAGCCTGCACTTTCTCGTGCCCACCTATAATATAAGAAACCAACCATCGAAATCCTGAGACTGATTTAATCGGCCGTATCTTTTCATGTTAAACTTCGCGCCTTTATATTTAGACAGGCAGACCATGAATTTACTGGCGGTTTTGGCGCGGCTGAGCAGCATGACGATGCTTTCGCGCGTGTTGGGCTTTATCCGTGATGCGGTGGTGGCACGCGTTTTCGGCGCGGGCGCGGCAATGGATGCTTTTGTAGTGGCTTTCCGCCTGCCCAATCTTTTGCGCCGCATTTTTGCCGAAGGTGCGTTCTCACAGGCATTTGTGCCGGTGCTGGCGGAATATCGGCAAAACCAGTCGCCTGAAAATACGCAGCGGTTGGTGCAGCATGTGGCGGGGATGCTGTCGCTTGTCCTGTGCATTGTGACGGCGATTGGAGTTTTGGCCGCGCCGGTTGTGATTTGGCTGACGGCCAGCGGCCTGAACGACGGCACGCGCTTTGATTTGGCCGTATCGCTGCTGCGCGTGGTGTTTCCTTATATCCTGCTCATTTCGCTGTCGTCTTTTGTGGGCAGCATTCTGAATACATACAGCCAATTTTCCATTCCTGCGTTCACGCCGGTTCTGCTGAATATTTCATTTATTGTCTTTGCCGTGTTTTTGGTGCCGTATTTCGACCCGCCCATTATGGCGCTCGGCTGGGCGGTGCTGGCGGGCGGCGTGTTGCAGTTGTCGTTCCAGCTGCCCTGGCTGTTCAAACTGGGTTTCCTGAAAATGCCGAAGCTGGATTTCCGCGATGCCGCCGTAAACCGCATTTTAAAACAAATGGTGCCTTCCATTATCGGTTCTTCCGCCGCACAGATTTCGCTGGTGATTAACACGATTTTCGCTTCTTATTTGGCGGTGGGCAGCGTGTCGTGGATGTATTATGCCGACCGCTTGATGGAGCTGCCTTCCGGCGTTATCGGCGCGGCATTGGCCACCATCCTACTGCCCAACCTTTCCAAACATGCCTCCGCCAACAGCCAAGCGGAATTTTCCGCCCTGCTCGACTGGGGCTTGCGCCTGTGCCTGCTGCTGATTCTTCCTGCCGCGGTGGGGCTGGCCGTGCTGGGTTTCCCGCTAGTGGCCACGCTGTTTATGTACCGCCAATTCAGCGTGCACGATGCACAAATGACGCATTACGCGCTGCTGGCCTATTCGGTGGGGCTGCCCGCCATGATTCTGCCGCGCATTCTGGCTTCTGGTTTTTATGCGCAGAAAAACGTGAAAACGCCAACCAAAATCGCACTGATTTCGCTGGCATGCACACAGTTGTTCAACCTGATACTGGTCTGGAATTTGAAACATATCGGCCTGGCATTGGCCACCGCATTGGGCGCATGGGTGAACGCCCTGCTGCTGCTGAGTATGCTGCGCATCCGCGAGCTTTACACGCCGCGTGCCGGCTGGCGGCGCTATCTGCTCCGCATCGGCATTGCCTTGTGCGTGATGGCGGGCGGGCTGTATGCTGCACAGTCTTTCTTCCCCGTGGACTGGGGCAGCCTGCGCGGCTATCACCGTGCTGGGATTTTAGCGGCATTTATCGGCTTAGCGGTGCTGCTGTATTTTGCCACGCTGCATCTGCTGGGCTGGCGTGTGCGCGAGCTGAAACGCGTAGAACAGAAATAAACGGAGAAAGCAGCCTGCACACCTTAATATTAAAGGTATCGGATTTGAATGCAGGCTGCTTTTTGGATAAACTGGCACACAACTGGCTTATTTCAACCATGCCAATCGATTCAACCCAAAGGAATAGCGATGAACATCAACCAATTTCAAATCAGCAACTATGTAAAAAAACAAATCGACCAATATCTGGCCGACCACAAAACCACGCTACGCAACGCCATGGACAACGAACAGCAAAGCCGCGAACTGGCCGCCATCCTGCACACAGGTTTCCCAAAAATGGTGCAGAAGATTTATTCCCTGGCAAAATTTGAAAAATTCTTCTGGGAAAAACGCGACCTGCTGCACGAATATCTGGCCGCACGTTTCACATCGCTGGAACAACAAGCAGCAAAAAAAGCCAAATAAGCATTGAGCCGCGATAAAAAGCAGCCTGCACTTCCAACATTGGGAAAGTGCAGGCTGCTTTTATGACGTTATTCAGCGACAAACCGTCAGAACGGTTGTTTCTATATTATAGAAAAATGTAAATTGTATAATCGTTTAAAATCAATTAGTTGTATTTTAATATTTCAATTTATCGCATAAATATGTAAAAATAAAATGAAAAAGACCAAATTTTAGATCTTATTTTTTACACGGCGTTATAACCTCGCGCACATTTTGTCACTATTTCGCTATCGTTTTGTCATCGCGCAATGGCAAAATGGCTGCAAAGTGATATGCCAATCAACATCAAAACGCTCCATAGCAGCTCTGAACAGCAATTTGATAAAAGCATAAGGAATATCGAAAATACTTTACCGTCAAATTCCTTCCTATACACTAATCGGTTTATGTGAATCTCCGTTGCATAGCACAACCGCGCCAGAGCAGGTAAATAGCAGATATATAGACAACTGTGGGTAAGGATAAAAACAGTGACTGTATTTAAAAGCAGCCTGCACTTTGTACCAATGATTAAAGTGCAGGCTGCTTTGGAGATGACAGAAGCCTATTCTTCTTCAATCACGGTTTCCAAAACGGTATGAATGTTTCTGGGCAACTGCAAGAACGCACTCCACGCAGTCAGGGCGGTTTTAAACATCTTCAACGAGCAGCTGAGCACAGGGTAACCATCCTCTTCATCAAATTCATTGTGACAAAAAATGACTTTATCATGATGAAATTCCAGACAAAAATGCTGTCCACCGCCATCATCAAAAATCTCATTAGGGTTGGCTTCTATATTTTTGATAATTTCAAAATGTTTTTGTATATCGTCTGGTAAATAAATATCCCAGCTCATCGTGGTAGCAAGATACTCATATACTTTAGGCTCATAATTCTCATTGCCATGCTCATCTAGAAACTCACATGTAGCAAGCATATTGTTCTCATCCGAATAACGTTCTGAATCTAAATAATAACATTTCAATATGTGTTTCATTATTAACTCCTAATATCTACCATAAATAGGATATGCCGTTATTCTCGGTTTCGTATATCCTGTTATCCAAACACCTGATTCGGATTTGCCTTCCCATCGATCGCCTTTTACTATCCTTCTATTTTCCCATGCGGATGTTACCTCACGCTTAATCTGTATAAATCCCTGGCAGAGCGGCACGAGGACGCTCTGGCCGGGATTACCCGCCAACACCTGATCCAATACCGAACGCTGGGCGGCGCCGAATGTCCATATGTTTTCAGGTAGCCTGTTCCGAATACAGGCTACCTGAACAACATTCTCCGCAATATCCGACCGACTTTACTTCTTCTTCGGCGGCAGGATGCTGCCGGTTTCGGCGGCGCGCTCTTTCCAAATGGGCAGCCATTGGGCTACGCGTTCGCGACGTTTCTCGCTAATGGGACGAATCGTAGGAAAATCATCCTTGATAAACTGTTCCACATAATCAAAGTCCAGCAGGATGGCGCGGGCAATACAGTTGCCCAAGCCTTCGTATCCTTCTGCGGTAGACGGATTGGGAAATTCGCCATAAATCGGATAACCGGCCAGAAACTCCTTTTCGTCCGGATTGCTGAAATAACGTTCGACCAAATCCAAACCGCGTTCGAAAAAATCGCGGATATAGACTTCGGCATCTGGCAGGGTGTGCACTAATTTTTGATAAATCATGCAATGGTTATGAGCATCGGGGCTAAGGATTAACATACGAGCTGTCCATTTTGTTTGGAAATCCTGAAAACCCTCTTTAAAGATTTTAGTTACTGATTGATTGAAAACGCGGACATAGGGTTCTGCCGAAAGATGCAACACCCAACCCGGATCAATCCAAATCTCAGAATGCTTCAGTGTTTTATTTTTAAAAATGTTTGATTTGTATTCCCAACCTGGGTGCTGAGAAGCCAGGTAAATACAATAATTCTTTACATCTGATTTATTTAGCATAAATTAGTTATCCTTTATGGATTAGGGCGTATCAAGTAAATATTACGCGGTGTCGCACCATCCAAACCCGCATCTGCCGCCTTCGCTCCAAAGCTGCTGGCATTGCCTTCAATCGCCGCCCGGTAATTGGCTTCCTGTGAGCGTGCCAGCGTCGCATTGCCGGTTTTCATCTCCATTCCGGCAAAGCCCCTGCCGTCCAATACGATTTCGCTAACTATCTGATTGGTGCGCAGGTCGATGGCCTGATAGCCGGGTGGCACGGGGACGCTCTGGCCGGGATTGCCCGCCAACACCTGATCCAATACCGAACGCTGGGCGGCGCCCGGGCTGCTGATGGTTACGTTTGTATGAACACCCAACTGCTGTTTACGGAAGAATCCGCCTGTTGCCTCCACCGCTGTTTCATGAACCTGCCGGGCAGCCTGGATATGATGGTGGGCATGTCCGTTATTTTCGGCGCATTCGCATGAGAGGTTATAATACTATTCTGTGTACTCCCCTTCATATTCACTCTCTATGATAATCATACTATTGTTACCATCAGAGGTATAACTGGTAATACTACATCATAGCCTACATATTAACTAGGATCTTGGTGTTTCTAGCCACTTGTAATAAAATTCTTTTTGCTCGGAAACAGATGATATTAATTCTAGATCTGCCTTCTCAAATATTTTCACTATATTATTAGTGTTTTTACCCAGCTCATGTACGTAGGCTTTCAAACCCATACCCATCTGTCTTCCCATGCTGGATGGATAAACATCTTTTCTAGCACCATTGCATAAAATCAGTATGTTTTCATTCTCCAGCTCTTGTCGAATTAGGCATAATGCCTCAAAGAAATCAGTTGCTACTTTAGTTATTTCTTTATGTTTGTATTTTAGGGTTATTCTGGCATTCCTATGAGAATCAATTATTAGTTCTAATTCTGCTAAATCAAAAGAACCGTTTATATATATACATACCGATATTTTGGGTAAAGCTGTCATGTATTATTTTCCTTTATAATTTGGATTCACAATAAATGGGCCAATAAATTTTTGTGTTTCTTCATCCACCTGTCTTGCACCTTTAATATCATCAAAATTAATTTTGTCGGGTATAGCCATTTCTTGTTCATAAGGTTTTGGACTTTTACCTCCAAGAGTTTTATTGACATCAATTGCTGTATTAGGTTTATTGATTGTATAAACATAGCCTCCATTACTGTGTTCAGTAAATTCTCGAGCAATATTTGGTGTCATAGATGTACTTATGTAAGCACTATTTATGTTTGTTTCTGCATGATTTAATAAATCTCTATTAGTACCATTTGCAGTAAAGCCATAATCAAATATTTCATTAGGTTTCCTTCCATCACCACGGAATACATAAATTTTTCCATTATTAGATCGGGGAACCGCTATATTTTTATCGGTAGCAACCACAAATGAAGTTCTGCTGCTTGCATCGTGTGCTGGGAGTTGCGTCCTTTTGATAGGTCTATTTACTCCCGCCATCTCCCCGTCAACCGGTGACATCGTGCGTGCTGCAGTATTATTGCCGGCCAACGCATCCCCCGTAGCATGGTTCAGATGACCAACCTGATCTGCACCTACTGTTTCAACAGTCTTGCCGATATTGGCGGAATAATGTTTCAACAAGCCGACACCGCCGGCCGCCATATCTACTATGGTTGCCGTCCGCTCGGCGCTCATTCTACTCAATCCGAGTGCCTGTAATCCTTGAACCCGTAAGGTGGGGACCTGTTTTGCAGGTTCTACACCGAGATTCTGCCAGCCGTTATATGCATCATCCACACCGCCTACTACCAGAACGCCGCCTGTAATACAGCCAGCACCCGTCAGACATGCCCCTACCCCAGCTGCAGCCTGTCCTACTCCCATAGTAGCTTGTAATGCAGGAAGGGCATACATTCTCATGTAGGGTTTCGCATACCAAGGTTGGTTGGTGTATTGGTAGTTTTTACTACCCAAATATTCGTCTATTGCCTGGCGTTGCTCGTCGTCCGCAGCAAAATCAGCAATATCGCGAAGGTTCTCATATTCAAAGAAGCGCACATCTTTTCGTTCTTGATAGGGTGGCCGTTTACCCATGACAAGCACGTTAACTAATTCCGTTCCACCTGAAGCAGGGGGATTATCTTGTTTATGCTGAGATGATTGTTCGGTCGCTTGATTGGATTGAATACTCTTTTCGTATCCAAGATACCGATTGGCATCCATAACATAATTCCAACCTGCGGTCATTTTCTCCTTATCATTCAGGCAGGCTGCAGAATTGGGATTTTGGCAATTTTGTGCAGTATTTTCTCGGTTTGCCTGGCTTTTTTGGGCAGTTTCCTCAAAAAGCTTTTCAAGTGCCGCCTCCCTCTCTTGTTCGTCTTCGGGTAGCCGTTTGTACTGTTGCTGGAATTCTTGAATTTCTTCAATCGACAACCAGTTATTCTCCACCGAATTACGCGCATTCAAGCTCCCCTGCGCCACATCGGCAGGGGTGCTGCCCAATGCCGCACCCGCAGCCGTGCCAAACAGGCCCGCTATCGCCGTCACCGTCTCTTTTTGCTCGGCGCTCAGCCGGCTGCCGTCTGTTTGGCTGAACAGTCCGCTGATATATCCGGCAGCGGCTTCGGCCCCGCCGGAACTCAGGGCGCCGGCCAGGGGGTCGTTGCCGCCGGCTGCGGCGGTCAAGCCGCCGAGCGTGGCATGGGCCAGCAGGTGGCCGAGGCTGCCTTCGGCGTTGCGCCGTTTGAATTCTTGTCCGATGACATAGGATGCGGCAGGGGCGGCGGCGTTGGCGGCTATGCCGGCGCTGCTTTGGGTGGGGGCGCTCAGACCGGCACCGACCATATTGACGGCTACGCCGGCCCATTGCCATCTTTTGGCTTGTTGCCGTTCGGATTCGGCTTCTTTGCGTAACCGATCGGCGGTGGCATGGTCGCCGTTTTTCTCGGCAATGTCGGCACTGCGCGTCAGGTTCTCGGCTTCTTCTCGGTGTGCTTGGGCTTTGGTGGCGGCTGCGGACCAGATTTGTTGGCGGGTATGGCTGAAGGTCTGTGTTACTTCGGTCTGTGTGTCCAGTTCCCGCTGTACCTGTTCTTTGTCAAACCGGTTGTGCAGGCTGCCTGCATCGGCTTGGGCACTCTCCGTCGTCGTGCCGGTGGATACCTGGGCACGGGTTTCTTCCGCCGTCAGCCCGGTTTGCCGGATTTGACCCGCTTCGTCGGTGATTTGGAGGTTGCTCGTGTTGATGCCGCTGCGGGTAATGCTTTCTTGCCGGTCGCTGTCGTTGCCGTAGCCGACACCGTGGCTGGTGCCGTTTTTACCGGCAGTGTTGCTCAGGCGGTTTTTGTCGTCCGGCTGTGCGTCGCTTTTCTGGCCTTGTGTTTTGTTGCTGCGGCTGATACCGGCATCCATCCCCAGGCTTTCGCCTTGGTAGCGGCTGTGGTTGTGCAGGTCGCCGAAGCCGAGGGTGCCGGTGCTAAAGTGGTTCTTGCCGTTGTCTTCTGCGCTTTGGCTGGAGGTGATAAGGCCGCCGTTGAGCTCGGTATGCGCTCTGACATGGATTTGATAGCCGTCGTCGCCGGCATAGAGGCCGCTTTGTTCGGTAACGCTCCGGTGGTCGGCGTCCAGCTGGCTTTGGCGGTAATGGCCGTTGATGCCTACGCCGCCGTATCCGGCGCTGATTTGGGCGCCGCCGCTCTTCTGCCGGCCTTGGTAGGCGGCGGTGTCTTGTACGCTTTCGATGGAGAGGTTTTGTACATCGGCTCGGATGCCTTTGCCGGCGACTTGGGCGCCTCTGAGGGTGGTGTCGCCGCCGCTTTGGAGGATGGTTTGGCTGTCTTTGGTGCCGATGTGGCTGTGGCGGTGGCTTTCGCCTGCGCCATGGCCGTTGCCGTGGCCGGTTTGACCGCCGACGGTAATGCCTATGTTCGGTTTGCCGTCATATCGTGCGGTCGCGCCGACATTCCAACCGCTGCTCTGATGGCGGCTCTCTTCGTTTTGACCGAAGGTGGCCGACTGCAGCAGGATGCGGTTGTCGGCGGCCAACAGGGTGCCGCCGGCACCTTGAATGTCCGAACCGGTCACGGTGATGTTCGATGCTTGTCCCGCCCCGGTGGCGTGCAGGCGGGTTTTGCCGCCGGCGTTAATGCTGCTCTCTTGGACGCGGCTAAGGTCGCTGCGGATTTCGCTGCGGTTCTTTTGTTGCCCGTAGCCAACGGAGAGGCTGAGGTTGGAGGTGTCCAGCAGCCGGCCGCCTTTGTAACCGTCGATCAGCTGGTAGGCCTGCCAGCCGGTATTGGCGGCAGCCATGGCATTGGTGCGCCCGTGACGGCTTTGTCCGATGGTGCGGGCGCTCTGATATAGGTTTTGGGCGGCTTGCAGCGGGCCGATGTCGAGGGAGACGGTCAGCCCTTTTTGTTGGTAGGTGTGAATGTGTTGGTTGCTGTAGCGGTCATTAACGGCGCTGACGTCGATACTCCGGGCGTGTACGTCGGCATCGCCGCCGGCGGTGATGTCGCTGCCGCTTTGACGGTAGTGGCCGCCGGCGGTGATGCGGATGTCGCCGCCTTTGCTGGTCACACTGCTGCCGCTGTGAATGAGGGAGGTGCCGTCGTCATTATCGGTGGTTTTGCGCTGGCCAATGGTAAAGCCTAAGCCGCCGCTGCCCATCAATCCGGATTTGCGCTCTTCGTGGTATTCGTGGTCGGTATAGTGGTTTTGGGCGGCTTCAAGGCGGATGTCGCCGCCGGCATTCAGTACGGTTCCGTTCTGGGAGGCGGTATGGCTGCCTCGGAGGTGGATGTCGCCTGCTGCCTGCATCGTTACGTTGGCACCGCTCAACCGGCTGCCGACGGCTTCGTCGTGTTGGAAGCGGTATTGGTCGGTGTTCTTGGTGCTGGAGAGGATGCCTCGTGATTTGAGGTAAACGGCGGCATCCAACTCGGTTGTCTGCCGGCCTTCGCTGATGGTAATGTCTCGTCCTGCGCGCAGGGCGATTTGTCCGTTGCTGCTGTGAATGTCACCTTGACGGATGCGGATATCGCCGCCAGCAGCGAGTTGTACGTTGCCGGCGGTGTCGATCACGCTGCCGATTTCTTGGGTCTGGTGAATGTGGCGGTGGTTTTTGTCGGCCAAGCTGCCGTAGGCTTCGTGGTGTTCGGTGCGGACGGTGCCCATCTGCAGCTGGTTGCCGGCTACCAGTCGTGTGGTGCCGTCGGCGGCGGCATTGGACAGGGTGGCGGCATCAAGATGGAGGTCGTTTTGGGCATACAGGCCGAGTGTGCCGCCCTTGCCGGTCACGCTGATGCCAGCCTCGCGGTCCAGGACGGTATTGCCGTTGTGTCCGTCGCCCGATGTTTGGGTGGTGCTGCCAATGCGAATGTTGCGTGCTTGGGCGTTAAAGGCAGTTTCTGCCTGTGCCTGCCCTCCTTGAAAGACCAATTCATTGTCAGCGGCCAAACCGATGCGGCGGCCTTGTAACTGGCCGCTGTGGTGAATGTCGCGGGCATGAACCGACACGGATTCTCGCCCTGCGATGGTGCCGCTGTTGCGTAAGGTGCCGTTTTGCAAGGCCAACTGAATCTGTCGGGCGCTAATCAGGCTGCCGGACGGTTGCAGGCTGCCCGGCCGTACGACGGTATACACTTTGGGGACGAGTACGGTCTGCTCCGTACCGTCTGCCAAGGTCACGGTGTGGGCTTCCGGCCAGACGATGTCGTTCTCCAAGCGTTGAACCTGCTCCGCACTCAGCCGGATGCCGGGCACCAGCGCCAATGTCTTGGCGGCGGCGATGCCGTTGTCCATCAGGGCTTTGTATTGGGATTCGTCGTCGCTATAGCCGTCCAGCCGGCGATAACCGGTCAGTTGGTGGATTTGTTCGTTGATGAGCTTTTGTTCGTAATAGCCGTCACCCAGCCGTTTGTGCAGCCGTGTCGGGTCGGTCTGCAGTTGGCGCAACATATAGTCGCTGCCCAGCCAGCGGCGGTAGTCGCTAAAGCGCGGGTCGGTCTCTACCAGCCAGCCGGGACGGTTGGGGCTGATGTGGTACAGGCTGCTGTCGGGCAGACGGATGGGTACGTTGCCGGTATGGGCCACATTCGGTACATTCCCTGCCCGATTGGCGGTGCTGTGGTGTTGGCGGACCAGGGAGATGTTAGGGCCGAAATCGTGCTGGGACTCTTCGGTATTGCGGTACGGGTTATGGTTGCGTTCCTCACGGCGGTTTCGTCTTTTGCCCTTGTAAAATCTTCTTCTCGTCACCGAATCCCATTGGCTACCGACAGTTTCAACACGCCTTTTGCCCACGGTGCTTTCATTGGTAATTTCACCGTGATTCAAGCTACTGCTGTTCACCAATATGCCGCCAACCAGAATGTGGCTGTCTTTATTCAACCAGTCCTGTCCGGCAACTTCCAGATTCCCACCAATAACGATTTCGCCAGGACGGTTCTCGGTAATGCGTTCCTGATAAGTCTCGATATGGTAGTCGCGCACATGCCATTGGTTGGCGTCAATGGTGCCGCCTTGCTTCAAATGGAATCGGGCGATTCTTTGGTTTTTTTGACCTTGGGAATTGTCAAACCAACCATCTTTACCGGACTGATAATAGGTGTTTTGCCCTAAAATGGTGTACTCTCGGACTTGGGGGCTTTGTTGGGCGAGGTATTCTTCTGTTTTGAAATGCGCGTTGAGATTACGCAGCTCCCGCACCGCCATGCCGCCGCCTCCGGCCGCTTCGATGCGCGCGCTGCTGTTGGTCAGCTTTTGCGCCATACCGGCCGCATGATGGGACGCATCCAGGTGGCCGCCAACAAAGAAGGTGCCGGCGCTGGATATCAGGGCGCCTTCACGGTTGTTGATTTCACCGGCGCCGATGTCCAAACGTTCCCGTGCCACAATCGAGCCCGCTTGGGGCTGTCCTCCGACGTTTTCTTCTCGGTTGTTCAGGACGGACGAACCCAGTGCGATATGGTCGCCGTAAATCTTGCCGCTGCCGATATTGGTCAGTGTGCCGCCGGTATCGATGCGGGTCAGCCCGTGGCTGTTTACGACGCCGCGGTTGTCCATATCGTGTTCGGCCGACAGGTGGAGGTTGCCGCCGGATTCGATGATGCCTTGCGCTTCATTGCTCAGATGGCCGGCGCGGACGACCACTTGGTGACCGGCCTGCAAACGGCTGCGGTTGCGCAGTTTGCCCTGTGTGGTCAGGGTCAACTGATGTCCGGCTTCTATCGTTCTTTGCGCATCAAAATCGTCCTGTAGGGCAATCGCCAGCTGGTGGCCGGCTTTCAAGGTGCCGCTGTCGCCCAGTGATTTGGCCTGTATTTGGGCATCATGGCCGGATTGGATAATGCCGCCGGCATTCTCTATCGCCAATGTGTTGCGGCCGCCGTCGTGAATGGTCAGTTGATTGGCCGCGGTGATTTCGCCACCCTGGTTGTGCAGGCGGCCGGATAGCTGTACGGCAGCATCACGGGATGCCAACAGCTTACCCTGCCGGTTGTCGACTTCGGGACTGCGGATGTCCAGTTGCGGGGCCGCTATGGTGCCGCTGTTGACCAGTTTGCCGGCTGCATCGACCGCCACGGCACCGGCAGTGGCAAATATTTGCCCGCGGTTGCGGATCACTGCATCCGGATGTGTCGTCACCAAGGTGATTTTGCCGGCGTACATGCCACCCAATACGCCGGTATCGATCGCGTACGTCGGCGAAGCGCCGGAAGGGGACGGACCGCCGGCCGCCGTAGCAGTCCCTCCGTCGGCCGAAATGTCGTTTTGTCCGGCGATGATGCGTACGTCGCGACCCCATACCGGTGCATTGATGTGCGCCGCACCGGCCAGGATGTGCGTGTAGTCGCTACCCTGCGTGTCCAGCCCGCGCCCGGCCACCGATACTTCGCCCTGCCGCACGGCAAATCCGGCCAATGCGCCGCCTTGGTAATGCGGCTGCCCGGTGGTTAATAGGGCACGGGATGCGTTGATAAACCCTGCACCGTCCACCCGGATGCCCGCTGGGTTGGCTACAACGACCTCCGCACGGCGCCCACCGACTTCGATGTAACCGTTCAATAAGGAGGGATGGGACGAATTCACCTGGTTCACAATAATCCGCGCTTCGGCACCGGCCAACCAGGGATTGCCCTGTATCCAGCCGCCGAGTTGTGTCTGCGCATTGCGGTGGCTGTTATTCAGAATGGCGCCGCGCCCGCCGATATCGAAACGGGTATATTGATTGACGGAAACCCCCGCCGCCGTCGGAGTTTGGATATTGACCAAGGGAATGCCGTTGCCGGTTTGCAGTAGGGTCGGCTGTTGGCTGCGTGCAGCAGACGGGTCAACCGCAATGCCTTCTGCGGCGGCGGGAGAAGATGAAATAACGGCCGTCCCCAGCGCCAAAGCAAGCGAGAAGGACAGGACCGAGAATGAACGGGCCGCCATGCCCAACCGGGTCGCCGCCAAGGTGCGGTCTAAGGATATGGCCGCTTTGCCGGTGCCGCCGCCTTTGCCGTCACCGTGGGTGTTTTCTGCGACAACGACCAGACAGCCGCGTTTTTTATTGAAGATGGTTTTATGGAGGGTTTTGTTCATGAGGTGATCCTTGTCGAATCCATTCGGGCAAAGGCCGCCGCCATGCGGCGGATGCGGGCTAATGTGGAAAGGTGAATGTGCGTAAACGGAAGGTATAGTGGATTAAAATCGCAATGATACGGCGTTGGCTCGCCTTGACGTACTACCTGTACGCCTTGCGACTCGCCGCCTTGTCTCATTTTTATTTTAATCCACTATAAATAGGGCTTTAGAACGAATAGCTGACCTGAAACCCGGTCACCCATTTGCGGGTGGGGAAATAGTCGGGTTTGCGCAGCGCCCTGCCGGTGAAGAGGTCATAGTGCAGGCTGCCGCCTGCCTGGACCTGGCCGCGTACGCCCACCGCCGCGCCGGCCAACGTCTGTCCGAGCAGCCATTGGGCGGACGGGCCCGAAACATGGCCGACGTCCATCCCGATGTACAGCTGATGCCCTTGTTTGAACGCCCAGCCCAAATCATTGCGCCAATACCATCCGCGCTCGGCAGACAAACTCATTTCCCCATCGAATCCGCGCACGGTGTACCGCCCGCCGATGGCCAACCGGTCTTGGGGCGTGAGCGGGGTTTTGTTCCATTGGATATGCAGGCTGGTATCGTAGGCAAATGGCTGCCGGCCAATTTGAAAGGGAATGTTCACATCGGCCGACGCCGTCCAGATTTTCATGCGCGAGGTGCCTTCGTCAAACGCTTCTTCCGGCGCCCTCAGGGCACCGTTCATGCCGGTGCCGCGTTTGTAGCCCAGCCGGAAATCCGCGGTGCTGTTGCCGATATAGGCCTTGTGGGACAGTTCCGCCGACCAGCCTGCGGTTTTACGGCGCTGTATGCGGATTTCGGCATCGTCGATATAGCTTTGCGTCGTGCGTATCCACCATTTCATCCCGAAATGGAGTTTGCGTTTGGCATCGCGATAGAGCAGCCGGTTAAAGCCGAAATCGTAATGGTGGCTTTTGCCGTTATAGTCATAAGCTTCGTTCAAACCGGCCACGGCCTGGTGGTAACGGTAGCCGCCGTGGTTGAACGTCCACGTCCATTTGCCGAACGGAACGGAATAGTGGACGGCGTAATTGCGGCTGCCCCCTTGTTTTAAGGTGCCCGAAACGCTTTTTTCATCGGGAACGTTGCCGACGGAGCGGCCGTAGTTTACATAAAACAAATCGCTCAACCCCAAAGGGTTGTCGGCCGAGAAGGTCACGTTACCCTGGTATTTGCCCGTCGCTTCGCTGCCCGAGTTGTCCAGCCCGATGGTGAAACGGTACGGTAGGGTGCGTTGCCGCCATTGCACCACCACGTCGCTTTGGTCTGGCTCGCCCTCCACCGGGACGATTTGCAGATCGGCTTCGGCGGTGGGGACGCGTTTTAAGTTCTCCAGCCCTTGTTCTAAATCGCGCAGATTCAGTACGCGGTCGGCACGGGTGGGAAATTCGTTCTGAAATACGGCAATCCGCCGGGCATGTGTCTGTTCGTTATCGGCAGTATCGACCCGAATGGAGCGCAGACGCCCCAACATCAAGGACAACTGTAGTGTGCCGCCGCTCAAATCCTGCGGTGCGGCGAGTATGCGCGAGGTGGTGTACCCCCGTCCGATCAGCGTATTCTGCGCCAAGGTCATGATGCGGTTGATGTCCTCTGCATTCAAACATTGACCCTCCGTAAACCGGCTTTGCTTTAAGGCGGTACGGAGGGCGAATTGGAATTGGGCGGCGCCTTCGCCGGTGAGTTCCACCCGTCGGATGGGGAAACAGGGTTGTGTGGCGGCATCATGGCCGGATGTGGGGGCGGCCACCGGGGTTTCCCCGCCGTCCAAACGGACGTGGCCGGCAGGCTGCATGTGTTCGCGCAGCTGCTCTTCGCGTTGGCGCTGGCGCTGCTCTTGCTGCCGGGCGATGTCTTCGGGGGACGGGGCAGCTGGTGCGGCGGCGGGGAGGAGAAACAAGAGGGGGAGTAGGGATAGGGGGCGTAAGGACAGCGGTGGGAGGGGGTGCTTCATGGGCGGGCGGGGATGAACTAGGTCAAGGGCAACAATATTCAAAAATAATGGCGGCGGCGGGCCAAAAGCAGCCTGCACTTTAGTACCTTTGATTAAAGTGCAGGCTGCTTTTAAGCTGATGGCTTGTATAATAATAAAGGCTAAGTTATGACACAATATTTTTGTCAGGTATTCCAACCGTTGGATAGGATTTGTTGTTCAATCGACACATCGCACGGGTGGGTCAATGGAATTTCTCGCCAGCGGACGGTTTGGCAGCGGAACCGGTAATCTGCATCTTCGTCCGCATACTCGTCACTGTACCAATAAAAACCGTCATCCCGTTTTTCAAACCTCGCCTCATATATTTCAAAGGGCTGACGTAGATTAGCAGTTATGCCAGGCTACGAAAATGTAGATAACCAATTGTAAATTAAGCAATAGAGTTTAAAAGAAACTGCTTGAATTTTTTGTACTCCAAGTTACCGCCCGTTCCGCTGCCGATATTTTGGGCATTCAGCCCAACTCCGCCATTCTGTTCTACCGCAAAATCCGTATGGTTATCAGCCATCATTTGGCCTTGGCTGCCGATGAGGTTTTTGAGGGCTCTGTTTGTTTCTTAATATATCTTAATTCTTAATGAAGAAAAGGGATGGATGCCTTATTCTGCCTGCTATTGGTTTGGACTTTGTTATCCAGCAGGCACTTATTACGTTTTTTTGTCCCGAGATTATAAACGTATCCAACCATAGCACCCGTCCAAACTCTGATTTGAAAGGAACGCCATGAAGCGATTGCCGTCTGGCTGTTATTTGTGATGATATTGGTAGCGAGACTGGTATTTGCTTGGACAATCATTGCTTGTGTGATGTGACAGGCTTTTAGCTAACTAAGTAATATGAAACGTCGATAAGGTAACGATGACCTGACTGCAATTCCAAAAAAGGTCGTCTGAAACCCAAATCCGGATTTTCAGACGACCTTTTTTTCTACATCAATAACCGATGCTCAACGGGCAATCAATAGAAGCCTTCGCGCTCTTCGCGGGTGGAAATGTAGATGTTTTTCACCTGCGTGTAGGCGGCGAGCA
>ERZ1023282.165-NODE-165-length-36719-cov-5.574378_pt1 | contig 36719 bp, 35 predicted proteins | sample MGYA00521262_ERZ1023282 | MGnify/ENA primary metagenome ERZ1023282 (study PRJEB32759, sample SAMN07749867) | skin metagenome | biome: transportation; feature: city; material: polyester macromolecule | host: Homo sapiens | place: Hong Kong:KT line | collected... | reverse complement strand
TGCCGTTGTATGGGACAACAGGTGCGGCAAAACCCGATGGCGAAAAACGATACACGCCATTGGTATCGCCCAATGCCAGCACAAAATCTTCATAGCGGATTGCATCAACCACCGGATCAGCATATACAATATGAATCACAGCGTCATCAACATTACCCGCATCCAAATTGGCAGGCATGACTTCAACCGTAAATCCTTCAAATTGACCATCTTCAATCAGGTCATTGTTAATTGCATTTTCGATATACGGACGCACGACCGATTCCATATCGACTGTACCCAGTGGCGCATCCAACATCGCGCGGATGAGTTCGCCACGATTCTCCATATTGCGTGGCGCACCGGGGAATCGGAACTCAAGTTCATATTGGATAAGTTGTACTGCCCGTTGGCTATCAATATCATCTGCATCAATGACTTTCTTGTTACGACGAGCAGCAACCAAAGCAGCCTCATTCAAGACATTTTCCAAATCAGCACCAACAAAACCTGGTGTCTGCTGGGCAACTAGTTTCAAATCAACATTTTTAGCCAGCGGCTTATTCTTAGCATGAACACGAAGAATAGCTTCCCGACCTTTAACATCAGGACGGCCGACCAAGACTTTTCTGTCAAAACGGCCAGCACGCAGCAAGGCTGGATCCAATACATCTGAACGGTTAGTAGCCGCAATGATAATGATTCCTTCATTGCCTTCGAAACCATCCATTTCAATCAAGAGCTGATTGAGGGTTTGCTCCCGCTCATCGTTACCACCGCCAAGACCAACACCACGCTGACGACCGACTGCATCGATTTCATCGATGAAGATAATAGCAGGAGCTGCTTTTTTCGCATCTTCAAACAAAGAACGGACACGGCTTGCTCCAACCCCAACAAACATTTCTACAAAGTCGGAACCTGAGATACTGAAGAAAGGAACACCTGCTTCTCCAGCAACTGCCTTAGCAAGCAAGGTTTTACCAGTTCCTGGAGGGCCTTCTAGAAGAACACCAGCAGGAATACGAGCACCTAGTTTGGTGTAACGTTTCCGATCTTTCAAAAACTCAACAACTTCTACTAGCTCTTGCTTTTCTTCCTCGGCACCAGCTACATCCGAGAAACGAACCTTGATATCTTCTTTGTTAGCAGCACGCGCCTTATTGCGGCCGAAATTCATGGCACCGCGAGCACCACCGCCTCCACCTTGATTCATCATGGACATAAAGAAGAAGATGACAATCACAAAAGGAACGATGGAAGTGAGGATTGTAATCCACATTCCGCTTGAACTTTCGCGCTTTATGCTGATTTCAGTGTTATGCTCAGAGGCTAATTTTTGTAAATCAGAAATTGTAATATCTGACGGTAAAATAATACTTGTGAATTTTTCTACTTTAGAAATATTTGGAGTGAAAAATAAAATCCCTGTATCTTCTTTCGATTCCTGAGGTGTTTTGTAAGTACCTGAAATCTCGACGACACTGCCATTTGGCTGGTAGCTCATCTCTGTGACATTATTTTCCTTAATTTCCTTCACTAATTCTGTGTAATTGATTTGCTGACTGCGACCGCCAGTATCTCCTGAGAAGAAATACTGAAACCCTGTCACTAGGACAACAATAATCAGAATATAGAGAAATGGATTTTTTATAAAACCATTGTTTCGCTTATTTTTCATCTATTAATAGTAAACCTTTATTTTGTATAAACTTCTTCTTTCAAAATACCAATATATGGAATATTACGATAGTTCTCATTGTAATCTAATCCATATCCAACAACAAATTCATTTGGAATTGTGAAACATGTATAATCTGCATTGATTTCAACAATACGCCCTTCTGGCTTATCCAAAAGTGTAGCAATTTTAACTGATGCAGCATTTCTTTCCTTAAACAAATTGCACAGATTTTTCAAAGTCTGACCAGTATCAATAATATCCTCAACAAATAGGATATCACGTCCTGTGATGTCTTGATCAATGTCCTTAATAACATTAATGACACCTGAGCTAGCAGTACCACCATGGTAGCTGGAGACCAACATAAAATCAAGCTCAATATGTGTATCAATATGCTTGATTAACTCAGCCATAAAAGGCACGGAACCTTTTAAAATTCCAACAAAAATTGGATTCTTACCTTGGTAGTCTTTGGTTAATTGCTGACCAAGCTTTTTTGCAGCATCCACGATTTCATCATGGGAAATCAATATTTTTTTGATATCTTGTTCTAGCATAATTTTACCCATCTATTTTCTGAATATAAAGTACAGTACTCATTATATCACTTTTTAATGCCTTACTCAAATCACTGATAGCAATATTTAAGATTGCTAAAATTTGATGATTTTGTTCCACTATTACAGATGAATTCCGTTCTTCAAAGGAAACCTTCTTATCAATAAAAAGACGACGAAGTTTCTTGTGATGATCATTCAGCAAAATACTGTCTCCCTCTTTTCGGAAGCGAAGTGTCAGCGAAGTTTCACGCGAAACAAAAATTTTCTGGATATTTTTACCACTCAAAGGAATCCCGAATGAAAATCGATAATGCCCAAACTCAATCAGATTCTCAAATTCTAACAAAATTGAATCCATTTTTAAATCGGGCTTACGACTGATTTTTCTAATTTCAAAACGCTGATAATCTTTAACAAGCTCATAGTCTTTTTTCAAAGTGTGCTGATAATTTGCCTTAGTCCGAAGGATGTTTAAAACTTCCTCAAACTGCTGCTTGCTCAAATTCAGTCCAGGAAAATTTCCGAGATAGTTCTGCAATAGAAAACGTTGAACCTGGGGGATTTGCTGATGAAAGACTTGGACATTTTCTATATCTAAATCTCTGGTCAAGTAAGACAAAGCGGTCTGCCAATCTTCGATTTCCTTTCCCAGATACCGCAAAGAATCCTTAAATTGTGGATTTTCTTTTTCTAGATCCGGCAGATAAAGATTGCGAATTCGATTTCTGAGATAGTCATTTTGAAAATTACTGCTATCTTCAAAATGCTGAATATCTGGAAAGTCTGACTTATGAAAAGTAAGCAAAGGACGAATCAACTCCCCGCAAGCAAAAGACTGGACAGCTTTCATGCCGGACAGATGACGAAGTCTAGCTCCACGCAGCAGCCGCATAAAAACAGTCTCAGCTTGGTCATCTGCGTGGTGGGCAGTTACCAAAGCTGTATAGTCCCCCTCCTGCATCACTTTCCCGAAAAAATCATAACGGAACTGCCGAGCAGTATTTTCTGAAAAATTACCAGAAAAACTTGATGTAAAAATCTTTACACCAAGCTGTTCCGCAATCTTTACTAATGCCTTTTCTTCTTGATCTGACTCTGGCCGCTGTTTGTGATTGACATGAGCAATCGCAAGCTCAATAGCCAGTTCTTTTTGATAATCAATCAACAGCTGCAGCAGTGTCATAGAATCCAGTCCACCTGATACAGCAACCAAAACTTTTCGATGGTCTTGGAAATACTTTTTCTCCTGCATTTTTTTAAGAAATTCTTGCTTGATCATTTCAGGACTCCATAGACATCGTCTGCTATCTGGGAAATGGTATCATAGTTTGAATTATTAGTAAAAATGACAATGATAAAAGGGGAATCTGCATAGACAATTGCAGCATCGTGCTTAAAATCATAGGCGTCGCCAATTTTATGAGCCACTTTAGCGTCAATATTCTTAGAAATCCGCTGATTATCATAATTTGTCTGAGACAAGGCATCAATAATCATGCCATTTTGCTCATAGATAGCCTCCAAAACATTTCCAGCCATACGTGAAGATGCTTGTCTTTCTTCCACATCCCATTTCTTTCCAGCTATTTTGTTGATCGTCTGCTGAAAATGTTTATCAGATTGATTGGTCGCATAATAGCCCAAAATATTGTGGGCGACATTATCTGATTCTTTGGCCACTCGATTTATCAAATCCTGAACTGAATATTCCTTGTCATCAGCTGACTTAGCAATGCTGCCACTTCCTTCTGGTTCGTAAGCACCTGCAAAATCATTAACTGCTCCAATATACTTGAACTTCTGATCTAAGGAAAGTTTTTTCTGATCTAGCTGTTCCTGCACATAGTAAAGATAAGGCAGTTTTGTCACACTGGCCGAATACATCTCTTGATCTTGATTGATACCTGCTTCTTTGCCTGTGTCCAGCTGTTTGACATAGATAGAGTAGTCTGCTTTGTTATACTTACTGCTCAGAATTTCTTGAACTTTGTCCATTCGATTATCAGTCTCATCCAGAAATTCCATAGAAACCCAGCCCTGTCCTTCAATCTGGGCATAAGTTCCTTTGACAGTCTGGACAATTTGAACAATCGTTACTTTTGTATATGGAGCTAATGTTGTATTGACTTTTTTAGCTCCATTAACATTGGCTTTATCATAGAGAGTAAAGCCAGACTTCAGCCACATTTCTTGTTGGATATCTTCGATTGATTGAACAGTATCTTCGTAAATTGTGTTTTTGTCTGCTATCACAAACTGCCCGTTTTTCAGCTTAAAAATCGGAACTCCTTCTTCATTTACATAAAATCCTGTTATCTGGATTGGCTGGTCTGGAACTAGCTTTCCAGCAGTCTTACTCAGAATAGAATCTGTAAATGTAGGAGTTTCTTCATAAACATTAGGATTTGTCGGGATGCTGTCATAATAGCGTCCATACGTAGTGCTTGTAAAATGATATTTTTCTTCTTCGTCTAATACGAAATCTTTTTCAGTACTAATAACGGTGATACTGCTAAATAAAGCTGGCAGCAAAAATATCAATAACAAAAACTTACGCATGTTTTCCCCTTTCCTCTTGATTTTCTTGAAGTTTCAAAGCTTGATTTTTTTCAGCCAGTTCTTCTAATTTTTCATCAGAAAATTCCAAGAACTGCTCAATTGTTTTTAATAAATCTTCCATAACTACTGTGGCAATAAATCTGGGATAGTATAAATGTACTCACCCTCTTTTGAAAAAGAGTATTTAGCGCGTGCATACTTAGCCGCATAGCTATCATCTTTTAATTTGGCTGCTATATCAGATTGGTAGACCTTTTCTTCGCTGAGCGCTTGATATTTCTCCTGAAGTTTAGAATACTGTTCACGACGCTGCAGCAAGGTTTGATAACTCTGGTATAAATTATAGGTAGGTAGAATAAATAAGAGAATAACCAAAATCAGAACCCAGCCCATAAAACGGTTGCGTTTCCGCCGTTCCTGATCCACATATCTGCGGCGTTGATTTTCATCTTGAATAAAACGATTATTGAGTTGGACGATATTTTTAGGCATCTTCTTCTATCCTTGTTTCACTGACTATTTCGTACATTTTAGCTGCATCTTCTTTTTTAGTACTGTCTTTCATCTCCAGAACCTTTACAGTCAAGAGTTTATTACCAAAGCGTACTTCAACCAAGTCATTCACTTTCAAATCTGTTGAGCTCTTGGCCAAGATACCATTAACCTTTATCCGACCCTTGTCAGCTACTTCTTTAGCCACTGGACGTCGCTTGATAATCCGTGACACTTTCAAATATTTATCTAATCTCATCCTATTACCTCATTTTCTCTTAATTTATTATTCTACCATTTTTTGAGAAAAATAGAGCTTAAAAAGCCAAACTTCACTGAATTGTAACCTTTATTCTGCCTTGCGCTGTTTAATTTCTAGCATCTTTTCTCCAAAATTAACCAGACCTTCTAAAATCTCATAATCTTTTTTGTTCCTCACATCAAAAATTACTTCAATTAAACCATTTTTTTCTCCAATTCGAGCCTTTAAAGTTATCATCGAAAGTGCTTCAAAATAGTCCTGTGTCAGATAAAGTTGCTGCGAAATCTTCTCAAAATGAATAATTACTGCATTCTGCTGGCGTTCCACTGACTTTACAAATGCCTGATCTAAATAAGACTTAGCAAGTCCAATCTCCAACAGATAGGCTACAACATCAGGATATTCCCCAAAACGATCAATCAATTCATCCTGTAAATTTTCATAGTTTACACGGCTGTCAATCTCACGAATTCTCTTATAAATTTCAATCTTCTGTCTTTCATCAGAAATATAGTCACTAGGCAGATAGGCATCAATCTGCAGATTAAGTTCTGCATTGCTCTTTTGACGTTTATTTTCTCTACCCTGCTTTTTAGCAATGGCCTCTTCTAGAAGCTGTGAGTACATCTCAAAACCAACAGAATCAATAAAGCCAGATTGCATGCTTCCTAGAATATTGCCAGCCCCTCGAATAGACAAATCTCGCATGGCAATTTTAAATCCAGAGCCTAACTCTGTAAATCCTTTAATAGCCTCTAGACGCTTTTCAGAAACTTCTGTTAAGATTTTATCTGGTCTGTACATTAGATAAGCGTAGGCAATCCGATTGCTGCGGCCAACCCGTCCACGAAGTTGATACAAGGTTGACAGCCCCATGTGGTCAGCATTTTCTACAAACAAAGTATTGGCATTTGGGATATCAACCCCAGTTTCAATAATGGTTGTAGTCACCAAAATATCGTATTCTCCATTGATGAAATCCAGTAGAGTATTTTCTAAACGAATCTCACTCATTTGACCATGAACATAGCCTATAGAAGCTTCTGGGATTAACTCTCTTAATTCCGAAACTTTCTGTTCAATTGTGTCAACCTTATTGTAAAGGTAGTAAACCTGTCCACCTCGGTCTATTTCACGTAAGACAGCTTCTCGAATTACTGTAGGATTGCTTTCTAAAACATAGGTCTGAACAGGATAGCGATTGGTAGGCGGGGTCTCAATGACTGACAAATCGCGAATTCCCAGCATAGACATATGAAGAGTTCGAGGAATAGGAGTTGCTGTCAAGGTCAGGACATCAACTTTCTTTTTCAATTCCTTTAATGTTTCCTTGTGCTTAACTCCAAAACGCTGCTCTTCATCAATGATGATTAAACCTAAATCCGCAAATTCTACATCTTTGGATAAGAGTCGGTGGGTTCCAATAATAATGTCAACTTGTCCCTTCTGCAACTTCTCCAGAGTCTGTTTTTGTTCTGCCTTACTCCTAAAACGGCTGAGTACGTCTACATTGACCGCAAAATCATTAAACCGTTCTTTAAAGTTAGTATAGTGCTGCTGGGCTAAAACCGTTGTTGGTACTAATACAGCTACCTGTTTATGATCGTTGACAGCCTTAAAAGCAGCCCGCATAGCTACTTCTGTCTTCCCAAAGCCAACATCACCAACTAAGAGCCGGTCCATCGGACGGCTGCATTCCATATCCTTCTTCACTTCCTGAATACTTCTTAGCTGGTCTTCTGTTTCAACATAAGGAAAATCATTATCAAATTCCTCTTGATTAGAATCATCCGCTGAGAAAGCAAAACCTTTTAGCTGGCTGCGTTCAGCATATAGTTTAATCAAATCATCCGCAATATCCTGAACCTGATGCTGAACTTTTTGCTTATTCTTCTGGAAACGACCGTCATTTAGCTTATTTACCTTAGGTGTTTTTCCATCGCTGGCAACATACTTTGATAGGAGATCAATCTGGTCAACTGGAATCGAAATACGATCAGAATTTTGATATTGAATCGTCAGATAATCACGGTGGACACCAGAGATTTCAATCGTTTCTATTCCCAGATAACGTCCTATCCCATGAATATTATGGACAACATAATCCCCTTTTTCTAGCTCATTATAATCTTTCAGTCGTTCAGCATTGGAGATATTTTGACGCCGGATTTTTCGTTTTATTTTCTTGTGAATAATTTCGTACTCTGTAATAAGAACAATTTTCTCATCTACGAAATTAAAGCCTTGGACAAGATTTCCTTCAATAAGCTGAACTGCATTTTTGTGAATCTCAGTTTCTTTTATATAGTCTAAATGAATATCATATTCCTGTAAATTTTTATGTAAACTTTGTAAACCTGCCGAAGAATTTGCTTGTAAGATTATTGTATAGCCAGATTTCTTATAACGATTAATTTCTTCCTTGAGCAAGGGAAACTGACTGAAAAACTCTTGCATTGGATACTGATTAAATTGATACAAAGCATCAAATTTCAGATTTCCCAAACCTTTTTGAAAGCTTGAAAAGAAGGTTGCTGGTTTATATTGACGATAATCTTGGTATTTATCTGCAAAATATTTTTGACTTGATAAAGCTTTACAATTTTGTAAATCATCTGTCAACAAACTAGCTGTTTCCAGTTCAAATTGAGCATGTCGATCCACAATTTTTTGAAAATCATCAAAAAACACAGGGCTATGAACAGGTAAATAGTCTAAAATAGTCCACTCTTTCTGATAAAAATAGGAAAGGAATTTACGAATATCTGCATGATGAAACTCCTCTTTGGCACTGATTAGTAACTCTTCTAAGTAAGATTTCAAAGCAGGATCAATAGCTTTTTCTAAAATAGCTTCCAGATTTTCTCGTCCTCGAGCATAATCTTTCTCAGAAAGCAGGATATCAGAAGCAGGTTTAATCAAAATACTTTCTATATTCTCAATTGAAGTTTGATTTTCTGGATTGAAAATCCGAATTCCATCAATTTCATCTCCAAAAAACTCCAGTCGATAGGGAGACTCTGCTGAGCGCTCAAAAATGTCTAAGATATCTCCTCTTAGACTATATTCTCCCTGACTTAAAACTTGAGACACCTTCTTGTATCCTGATCTTGACAACATCTTTACAAGATTATTTAAGTCATATTCTTGTCCAATCGTCAAATTTATATTGGTTATTTTAAAATCAATGGGATCAGGCAAGAGTAATTTGCTAGCCGCAACATTAGTAACTAGAATTCCAGACTTTTGATCATCTATTAAAAAGTTTAGAGAATCTAATCTTGAAAATATTTTTTCCTGTGACGCAAAAACAAATTCTGCTATAGGAGTATCATCTGCTAAGAAAGTATAGACCTTGTCTTCTCCCAACAAAGAAATCAAATCACTAGCCAAACGATCTGCTTCATTTTGACTAGAAGTCAGCACAAGGATTTTATCAGCTTCTTCTAATCCAGCCGCTATAGTGATTGCTTTTGTTGATGCAGACAATCCCATTATCAACTGTCTGCTGCTTTTATGGAGATTTTTCTTCCAATCTGAAATTTGCTGGTTTTGACAAAATAAGTCAATCAGGTTCATTTTATTATCCATTGTATTTCTGCATTGTTTGTTCAAAATTGCCTGACTGTAAATAATAATTTACAGCATTGTCAACCTTATCAAGAGTATTCAAAATTGTTATATAAGCATCTTTATCAAATTTTCCTAGAACATGGTGAATCACTGTCATGCCTTCTTTTGGACGGCCAATACCTATCTTTATCCGTTTGAACTCTTGACTTCCAATGTGTTTGATAATAGATTTAATACCGTTATGACCACCAGCTGAACCCTTGCTGCGCAAACGAATCTTACCAACTTCCATATCCAAATCATCATAGATGACCAATAAATCCTCTATATCTAAACCATAGTATGCCAGTAAAGCTTGAACGGCCTTTCCGCTCTCATTCATAAATGTAGTTGGTTTGACAAAATAAACTTTTTCACCATTTAGAAAAGTAGAGGCAATATCTGCTTGAAAGATTTTATCAGCTGTAAATTTTAAATCAAGATCTTTACAGATCTTGTCAATTAGCATAAACCCAACATTATGTTTGGTTTCAATATATTTTTCTCCTGGATTTCCCAGACCGACTATTAACTTTACCATTTTTCTCCTTTATAAATGCCAAAAGGGCTGGAAAAAATTTTCCAACCTAGAATTTTTAAACTTTACAAATACTTTACACATTAAATCTAAATTCCATGATATCGCCATCTTGAACGATATATTCTTTTCCTTCTTCGCGCAAACGTCCAGCTTCTTTAACTGCTTTTTCGCTGCCATAGTGCACTAAGTCATCATAAGACATGGTGACTGCTCGAATAAAGCCTTTTTCAAAGTCTGAGTGAATAATGCCAGCTGCTTGCGGAGCTTTCATTCCACGCTTAAAGGTCCAAGCACGAACTTCCTTTTCACCAGCTGTAAAGTAGGTTCCAAGTCCCAACAGATGATAAGCTGCTCTGGTCAGTTTATCCACACCTGATTCTGTCAAGCCGATAGCTTCCAGAAATTCTGACTTATCTTCATCATCCAATTCAGAAATTTCTTCCTCTGCACGCGCTGAAATGACAACAACTTCAGCTTTTTCTGTAGCTGCGAATTCACGAATTTGCTTCACATATTCGATGTTATCTGGTTCTGAAACTTCATCTTCACTGACATTGGCCACATAGAGAACTGGCTTGGTCGTCAACAGAAAGAGCCCTTTAACAATTTTCTGCTCTTCTTCTGTGAATTCAATTGTCCGAGCTGACAGACCATCTTCAAGAACAGGCTTGATTTTCTGCAAAACATTAAATTCTGCTACTGAATCCTTATCTTTTTGGGTACGAGCCATCTTCTCCACACGCGCATAGAGTTTGTTGATACTTTCTAAATCTGCCAAAATCAATTCCAGATTAATGGTCTCAATATCGGCCATTGGATCTACAAATTCAGACTCACGGCCCTGTTCCCGCATGACATTTTCATCATCAAAGGCACGCACTACATGGACGATGGCATCTACTTCGCGGATATTGGCCAAGAATTTATTTCCCAGTCCTTCGCCTTTTGAAGCACCTTTCACAATACCAGCAATATCAGTAAATTCGAAGGTGGTCGGAACTTTCTTCTGTGGTTTGATGAGTTCTGTTAATTTATCCAAACGTGCATCCGGAACTTCTACCCGACCGACATTTGGATCAATGGTCGCAAAAGGGTAATTAGCTGCTTCTGCACCTGCTTTTGTAATTGCATTAAATAAAGTTGACTTACCAACATTAGGTAAACCAACGATTCCTGCTGTCAAAGCCATTCTTATCTTCTCCATTCATCTTTTCAATCCAAACCATTATACCATAAATCCTTATCCTAAACAGCCGATTATAGTTATTTTTTCTAGCTTTCTTTACAGAAATGTAAAATAAATTGAAGAAAAAAATGTTATAATATAGCTAATATTCTTATTAAAGGAGTCCCTAATGAAAAAGAATACTTTCAAAACACTTTTTCTTTCTTTCCTTGCGGTTTCCGCTTTGTTTGTTTTAGCTGCCTGCAGCAGTCCTAAAAAAGCTTATTTCCAGCTGATTGACCAAAATACTAAGCAAGATAGCCGCATCACTGTTGAATACAAAGGTGATGAGCTTCTTATAAACGAAACAAACAACACCTTCTACTATAAACCAGTTGGCTTGACAAAAGACACTGCTAAAGAGCAGACAGAAGCCTATGCTAAATCTATTGAGGGTATCAAAGGATTAACTCATAAAATTGAGTACAAAGATGATTATTTAACTGAAAAACTGACAATCGATTTTAGCAAAGCTGATATTGAAGAACTACAAAGTAAACAGCTTCTTCAAACATCTGGTAATCAAAAAGCAGATTATATCAGTTACAAAGAAACTGCTAAATTACTCGAAAAAGCAGGTTATAAAGAAGTTAAAGACGGTAAATTTGAAGATCTTAAATAAAAGTAAAATGGATAGGACTTAAAAAGTCCTATCCATTTTTGATTGAAAAATAAGAAAATAAAATCTAAATCTGATCTTCAGCAATGCAAATTAGTTTTCCACAATAGCATTTACAATGAGTTTTCGTCTAATCAATTATTTTCTTCATTTTTCTTTCAAAATCGTGACGACTCATCATCACAAGATGTTCACAATTGGTGCAACGGATTTTGATATCTGCACCAACCCTTGTGATTTCCCAGCGATTCGCCTTTTTTCCAGTCGCTTTTATGGTGCAGGCATGGGGCTTTTTCATTTCTACAAAATGACCAATTTCATACATTTTTTTCTCCTTTCAAGGAACTATCATAGTCCAGGAAGAAAACTTAAGCATCTATCATACTTTGTAAATGAAAAGAGCTTAGGACCAAGAATTAAAAATCTGTAACTTGGCCCACTGCTTTTCATCTTAATTAGTTCTGACAGGTGTAATCAGCTGAATAAAGTTTTCTGTGTCCTCACTTGGTACCAAGGTGAAAGGACGGACAGATGAGATAAAGCTAATCGTTACTTTTTCACTGTTAATAGCCTTCAAAGCATCAATCAGATAAGTTGGATTGAAGCTAATGGTCAAATCTTCCCCAGTGACACTTTCTGTATCAATTTCTTCGTTAACACGGCCGACCTCTGGTGAATTTACATGGGCACTGACAATACCGCCTGCAATCTCCAGTTTAACTGTTCCATTCTGTGTGGCATTAGACAAGAGACGAGCGCGTTCCATAGCTGCACGTAAATCAGATGTATTAAAAGTAAGGACACTTGTAAATTCAGTCGGAATCAAACGATCTGTATCTGGATAATTTCCTTCCAATAGGCGGGTATAGAAGCTAATATTTTCGCTTCTGAAAAGAATTTGATTGTTAGCAAAGAAAACCTCTACCGTTTCAATTTCATCGGTAAAAACAGCCGTAAATTCCCGTAAAGAGCGACTTGAAATAACTACGTCGAAATTATCTCCGTTTTTCTCCAGAGTAATTTTCTTTTGACTCATTCTGTGGGAGTCTGTCGCAACAGTCTTCAAAGAACGGTTATCTGTCAAAACAAAGTGAACACCAGTTAAAATTGGACGGCTTTCCTGAACACTGGCTGCAAAGGCTGTTTCGTTAATGACATCTTTAAGAATTTTTGTTTCAAGAACCAAGGGATTGCTGACAGAAATTTCCTGGATTCGTGGATACTGGTCAGCGTCTTTTCCTTTCAGGGTAATTTCTGATTTGCCGCTAGTCAAAACGATTTGTTTTTGTTCAATTTCTTTAAAATCCAAAATAATATCTGGCAGGCTGGAAACAACATTAATAAAGAAAGTTGCTTCTAATAAAATTGAACCTGTTGAGTTGACAAGCAAGCCTGCATTTTCATTTTGAGTAGAAATAAAGTTTTCAATCGACACTTGTCCATTCGATCCGATTAAAGTGATTCCTTCTTTGGTAACATCAATTTTCACAGTAGAAAGAATAGGAATTGCATTTTTATGGCTGATAGCCCTTTTAGTAGTATTTAACGCTTGTAAGAAGAGATTTTTATTAATAGAAAAATGAATCATAGGATCTCCTTTTTATTTATTTATGATTATAAGATTAATAGTAATAGTAGTTTATGTGAATTCTGTGGAAAAATAGCTTGGTCCTTATTCTAACAAGTTTTGAGACTTGTTCACAAAGTGTGGATAAGTTTTGAAAAAATTCTGTAGTTTTCCACACGCTATTTAATTTTATTCTTGATGCTTTCAATTTCTAAACGTAAATTGTCGTCTGATTCAATCATAGTTTTGATTTTTCCATGTGCATGGATAACGGTCGTATGATCTTTTCCGCCAAATTCACGACCAATTTTAGGCAGACTGTTATCAGTCAGCTCACGAGTCAGATACATAGCTACCTGTCTAGCTAAAACGATATTTTGTACTCGACGGCTGCCTTTCATCTCTTTGACACTAACACCATAGAATTTCCCAACTTCAGACTGAATCTTATCAATCGGGATAACTGTTACCTGGCTTGAATCCTGCTTGCGTGCTCGAATAGCTTCTGCAGCGATATCAATAGTGATTTCCTTCAGATGACGAACTCTAGCGATGAGACTGATGTCATTCAAAGCACCTTCCAAGTCGCGGACATTGGAATCGAACTGTCCTGCAAGATATTCTAAGGTATCATTCGGGAAAATATAATCCAAATCTTCAATTTTGTTTCGCAGAATTGCAATTCGTGTTTCAAAATCTGGCGGTGTAATATTCTGAGTTAATCCCCATTTGAAACGTGTTACTAAGCGTTCTTCCAAATTGTCTAAATGATCAGGACTGCGGTCGCTGGTTAAAACAATCTGTTTATTTTCACCATGAAGAGCATTGAAAGTGTTGAAAAATTCTTCCTGAGTTGAAACTTTTTTTCCTCCCAAAGATTGAATGTCATCAATCAGCAGAAGATCTAGACTACGATAGATTTTTTTAAAGCTATCCATCTCTCCCAATCTTAAATGTTCGAGGAAGTCATTAATAAAGGTTTCAGCTGGTATATACTTGACACGCGCATCTGGAATATTTTCTAAAATCTGATTGCCAATAGCATTTAATAAATGAGTTTTGCCCAGGCCAGGTCCTCCATAGATAAAAAGAGGATTATAGGTTGTGGCTAGATTCTCAGATACCGCTAAGGCAGCAGCTTTAGCCCAGATATTTCCGTCTCCCTGAACAAAATTGTCAAAGGTATATTTTGACTTTAAGCCAGTATCAATAGGTGGCAAGCTTGGCTGAACAGTGCTGATTTGAGGACTGGTTACTGCAGATTTTGGTGTATCAATGTTAGTTTCTTCTTCAAAAATATACTTTCCAGCAATCTGATCATTAAAAATCTCAAATCCTGCAGTAAGAATAACTCCTACTAAGTTTTGCTCCCAAAATAGTTGTTTTACTGGACTATCTAGGAAAATAATAGCTTGTTTTTCTTCAACTTTGACAAGCTTGGCTTCAGCAACAAAGAAATCATAAGTTGTCTGTTTTAGCTGAGCGTGAGCCAATTCTAAAATACGATTCCAAAAGTCCTGTTCTTTGGTCATAACTTCCCTCCTTTTCTATAATTTTCTGATTCATACGCATCTTATTTTATCATAAAGGCTTAAAGTTTTCCACAAGAACTGGAAAAGAATTCACATTGTTAGTTGAAGTTATCCACAGAATGTGAATAAAGTTAAAATTTCTTATTTTAATAGGCTTCCTAATTGATTTAACAGTGGATAATCTTGTTATTTTTAAAAAAGAAAATAACAGTTTTATTTAAAACTGTTTATAATTCTTTGATATTCTTCTTCGCTTTCAAAAGGAATAATCAGCTTTCCTTTACTCTGGTTTTTTAACTGAATAGAAACTTTCAGACCGAGAATTTTTTTAATTTTTTCCTCTTCAGATTTAGCAAACAGTTCTTTATTAGGTTTCTTTTTGAGACTCTTTTTTTGCTGGAGAAGTTTTTCAACCGCTCGAACTGATAAATCTTCTCGACAGATCTTTTCCAACCATAGTAATTGTTCCTCTTCTTTTAAGGGAACCAGCAGGCGAGCATGTCCTTGAGAAATCTCTTCTTCCTTGATAGCTTGACGAACTTCTTTAGCCAGCTGTAAAAGTCTGACAATATTGCTGATATAGGGTCTAGATTTTCCCATGATTTTAGCAATTTCATCATGTGTCAAGCCTTTGTCAATCAAATTTTGATAAGACTCAGCCTCTTCTATAGGATTCAAGTCTTCTCTTTGAAGATTTTCGATAATGGCCTGTTTCAGCATGTCATCATCAGATAATTCTTTGACGACAGCTGGAATCGTTTCTAGGCCAAGAAAAGAGGCAGCTCTAAATCTCCGTTCTCCTGCTAAAATTTCATAACCAAAAAGTGAAGATTTCCGAAGAATGATTGGCTGAATGAGACCATTTTCTTTGATTGATGCCGCTAATTCTTCAATCTTTTTTTGTGAGAACTCTTTACGAGGCTGATAAGGATTGGTTCGAATGTCTTTGAGTGCAATATATTGAAAGTTTTCCATTTGTATATAGAATAACACACCTTTACGATTGTGTAAAGGTGTGTTGACAATCTTGTAAATAGGTTAATTTGAGCTTAACTCTTTTGTTGATTTAGTGAGTTTGATTTTGACTGTTTGAGATTTACCATCTCGATAATAAGTAATCTCTACTTCATCTCCAATACTATGCTTGTAGAGAGCAGACTGAAGGTCACTAGTGGATTCCACATCTGTATTATCTACTTTTGTAATGATATCATTTTTTTGAAGCTTGCCATCAGCAGGCATTCCTTGCTGAACAGAGCGAACAAGAATACCTGATTTCACTGAAGCAGGAAGATTTAATTTAGAAAAATCAGAAGTTGTCAGATTAGATAAATCCATCATTTGAATTCCTAAAGCAGGACGTGTGACTGTTCCATTTTTCTCTAATTGATTGATAATATTTACGACATCATTAGATGGAATCGCAAATCCCATCCCTTCAACAGAAGTTTGGCCATTTGTCGAAATTTTACTTGAAGTAATGCCAATTACTTGCCCTTGAATATTAATCAGCGGACCGCCAGAGTTACCGGGGTTAATGGCAGCATCTGTTTGCAGTGCAGTTGTTGAAATATTTTCACCATTTTCAGATTGTAACGTAACGTTTCTGCCTAAACTAGAAATAATTCCTTGTGTTACAGAGTTAGCGTATTCTGTTCCAAGAGGGCTTCCGATGGCGATTGCTGTTTCACCAACTGTCAGAGAACCAGAATCTCCAAATTCAGCGACATCAGTTACTTTTTCAGAGCTAATTTTAACGACAGAGATATCTGAATAAACATCTGATCCGACTACTTCACCTGGAACCTTGTTTCCATCAGCTAGCAAGATATCTACATTGGTTGATCCGTTCAGAACGTGGGTATTGGTTACCAGATAGGCTGATTTTCCATCTTTTTTATAAATTACGCCAGAACCTTCACTGGAGATTTGTGATTCATCGTTGGAAGATTCATCATTGATAACGCTGCTAGAAGATTCAGCATAAGTAATTACTGAAACAACCGCATTTTGAACCTTTTTCACAGCTTCTGAAATGTCTGTAGAGTTTTTATATGAAGTAGTTACACTAGTTGTCGAATTTCCATTCATTTTTACACGTGAAGTTAATAATGTAGTAACATAATTTCCTAAACTTCCGCCGATAAAACCTACAATTAATACTGCAAAAAGAAATAAAGCCCTTTTGATGGCATTTGAAGAATTTTTCATGTTTTCCTCCTTGAATTACAATTGATGAAATTATATTTAGACAAACTTAATTATAACTTAAATCCTCTAAGTTTTCCACACCTTGTGGGAAACTTAAAAAAACTGTTGATAGACATTAGAAAATACACAGATTAGCCGATTCCCAGATAAATTTTACTTGTTAATAAAGTGTGAAGTATAGATGAATATGATAGAATAAACTTATGAAAATAAAACTTGTAACAGTTGGAAAACTGAAAGAAAAATATTTAAAGGATGGAATTGCTGAATACATGAAGCGTCTCAATCGATTCTGCAAGATGGAAATGATTGAGCTAGCGGATGAAAAAACACCTGATAAAGCTAGTGATTTAGAAAATCAGCAGATTCTTGAAAAAGAAGGAAATAAAATTCTGGCTAAAATCAATGAGCGTGAATTTGTTATTGCTTTGGCAATTGAAGGAAAGCAATTTCCGTCAGAAAAGTTTAGTCAGCTCATGATGGATACTACAGTGCGTGGCTTTTCTGATATCACTTTTGTTATCGGAGGAAGTTTAGGTTTATCTCCTGCAGTAAAAAAGCGGGCAAATCTTCTGATGAGTTTTGGAAAATTAACCTTACCTCATCAACTGATGCGCCTTGTTTTAATAGAGCAGATCTATCGAGCTTTTATGATTCAGCAAGGGAGTCCTTATCATAAGTAATCTTGACGGCAACCCTATTTTCTGATAGAATGAGATGGTATTGGTCTCATAGCTCAGCTGGATAGAGCATTCGCCTTCTAAGCGAACGGTCGCAGGTTCGAATCCTGCTGAGATCAGAAAGGTAAAAAATGCGAAGTATTTTACAATATTTCGTGTTTTTTTCTTCTATTTTTTTGGTATAATGTCATTTTGGGGATAAAAAATGACATTTCAGGGAAAATTGTCACTAACTCTTTTTATTTTTCTATAATGATAAATGTAAGGTGACTTACAAGATAAAAAGACAGGAGATAGTTATGAAAATCTATTCTTTTCAAATTGCTGCAAATAGCAATTCACTTGTTCAAACCTTTTGGGATTTAAGAGGTGTTCCAAATCCATGGGGTTGGATTTTTGGAAGATAAGAATTTTAAAGTTTAGGGGGAGAAATTTATGTCACTTGAAATAATCGGATTAATTATTCATCCTTTTATTAATGTAGCTGCATTTTTAGTGATTTTATCAAAAATCACTAAAATTAAGCATACTCGCTTTTTTGTGGCTGTTTGCTTTGGTCTTGAGATTATAATTCCGTTTATAATTGCTTTTTTAGGACACATATTTTCATTTTCTAGCACAATTCCATCATATACACTGTCATTTTTTCTCCCTCTATTTATAGTTTGGTATTTTTGTAGAGTTGAAAAAATTAAAAAATATCAATCTTTCTTACTTTCCTTCTTTTTATGTTTGTCAATTGATAGCTCTACTACTTTCTTTTCAGTTATTATTTCATCTGTTTTAGGAGATGATTTTGTAGCTCAGTACATGGGCTTGTTTCTGACATGTATCAACTTAATATCCTTGTTCTTTATGGTAAAGGTTATTGATATTTTTGATTTCAGAATAGATTATCTTAAAAGAAGTTTCTTTAAATCTCAGATTCTGATGATTAGTAGTTTATATGCGATGAATTGGCTGATTTTAAATCTCTCTCACTGGATTAGTAATATAAAGCATTTCAACAGTTTTAGCAGTATGATTGCTACTATTTGTTTCTTGGCCTTTCTTTCTACCTTGGTGACATTCAAGGACAGCCGTGAGAAATACGAGAAAGAAGAGCGTTTGCGCCAAAAAGAATCTGAACAGCTTCGACTTCAGGAATATACTGATGAAATTGTGAGATTGTACTATGAAATCAAAGGGTTTCGTCATGATTATGCTAGCATGCTGACAAGTATGCAAGTAGCTATTCAAACTGGAGATATCAAGGAAATTGAGCACATTTATCAAGAGGTCTTGGCTGATGCAAACTTGAACCTGCGTTCAGATAAATATACAGTTTTTGATTTGAATAATGTAGGAGATTCAGCTTTAAGAAGTGTCATGACTGAGACAATCTTTCAAGCGCGTGAACATCAGATTCAGCTGACTTTTGAAGTTAAGGATAAAGTGGAACGCCTTCCAATCAAGTTGTTAGATCTGGTCAGAATTGCTAGTATTTTATTAAATAATGCTATTGAGAGTGCCATTGACAGTCTAGAAAAAATTGTCCATGTTTCTCTGGTTCAACTGGATGATAGAACCATTTTTGTTGTTCAAAATTCTCGTAAAGAAGGAAAATTGGATTTGGAAGAACTCTATCAGCCAGAGTTTTCAACTAAAGGAGAAAATAGAGGCTATGGATTGAATAATATCAAGGAAATTTTAGATAGGTATGAATTTATCACTCTTGATACACAAATTGAGCCAAACAATTTTACACAGATTTTAACAATTAGGAGATAGAATTTATGAAAGTGTTAGTTTTAGAGGATACCGTATCTCATCAAGTCAGGATGGAAACGACATTAGCAGAAATTGCTGAGGAACTTGGAATTGACATCCAGGTTCAGGTTACAGGAAAAATCAAAGAATTCAAAAAATATATTGAAAATGGAGATGTTAACCAGCTTTATTTTTTGGATATTGACATTAAGGGGGAGGAAACAAAAGGGCTGGAAGTAGCTCAATTTATCCGTCATCATAATCCTTATGCCATTATAGTTTTTGTAACCTCAAAATCTGAATTTGCTACTATGACTTTTAAATATAAAGTATCAGCACTTGATTTTATCGATAAAGATATCAACAATGATGCTTTTAAAAATAGAATCAAAGACAGTATTCTTTACACTAAGAGTACACTGATTGAAAATACCAATATGGTAGATTATTTTGAATATAGTTATCGTGGCAATGATGTTCGAATGCCTTATAACGATATTTTGTATATCGAAACGACAGGGAGCTCTCATAAACTTCGGATTGTCGGTAAAAATTTTCTCAAGGAGTTTTATGGAACGATAACAGATATTCAAGAAAAAGATCAGCAATCTAAACGATTTTTTTCACCACATAAATCTTATCTGGTTAATATTGGCAACATTGTTGATTATGACAAGAAAAATCGAGAAATTATTTTTTACGAAAATCATCGCTGTCCGGTCACTCGTTTAAGAGTGAAGTATCTGAAAGATATTTTCGAAAATAAAGGGAAAAGAGTTGACAAAGCTTAAAAACCTGATATAATGGAATGTGTTCTGAAAGAGAGCATACCATATGGTCCGTTGGTCAAGGGGTTAAGACACCGCCTTTTCACGGCGGTAACACGGGTTCGAATCCCGTACGGACTATTTTGGAGGATTACCCAAGTCCGGCTGAAGGGAACGGTCTTGAAAACCGTCAGGCGTGTAAAAGCGTGCGTGGGTTCGAATCCCACATCCTCCTTTTGTATTAACGCGGGATGGAGCAGCTCGGTAGCTCGTCGGGCTCATAACCCGAAGGTCGTAGGTTCAAATCCTGCTCCCGCAACCAAATTCAAAACCGTTTATCTTGAAACAAGGTAAACGGTTTTATTTTTTGCCTACCCTTACCGCCTGTGCGGCACATCGGGTATAATCTCGCCAATTTTATCCGACAACTCGATGGCGGCGTATCATGTCTTTTATTCAAGCAGACGATATCATCATCCACGGCACCACCAGCAACGGCAAAGTGTTCCGTCCCAGCGATTGGGCAGAACGGCTGTGCGGCATCTTATCTTCGTTCAATAAAGACCACCGCCTGTCTTATCACGAATGGGTGCACCCCGTTTTGATTGACAAAGTGCGCTGCGTTGCCATTTCGGCGCAATTGGAAACCATCGACCCGGGCATGTTCCGCTTTTTGATGGATTTTGCCGCCGACAACGATTTGCGCATGATGCACGGACAGGATTTTATGGGGGAACAGCAGCCTGCACCCGTGGCCGAAACCACGGCTGATGTGCCGCAACCGGCAGCGCCCGATGCAGCCTGCACCGAAGCCCCAGCGGAAGACGGCAATATTGCCGGCTGCGTGTTGCGCGAAATTCCGCCCGGCGAAACCGCGTCCGCATTTGCCGCATTGAGCGTGCTACGCCCCGCGCTGACCGACATTAACCGCTTCGTGGAGCAGGTGAACAAAGTGCAGCGCGCACAGGGCTACCGCCTACTGGGTATTTTTGAAGAAGGCAAAGCCAATGCGGTGGCGGTGTGCGGTTTCCGCGAAGAAACCAATCTGGCCAGCGGGCGACATATCCATATCGACGATTTCGTGACCGTGCCGCAAGCCCGCCGCCGCGGTTATGCGCAACGCTTGTTGCAGGAAGTGCACCGTATCGCGCAGGAAAACGGCATCGCGCAACTGCATGTGGACAGCAATGTCAGCAGCGAACGCACGGCGGCGCACCGCGTATATTTCCAAAACGGCTTTGAAATCAGTGCTTACCATTTCATCTGCACACTCTGCAACCCATAATTTCCACACTTAAAAGCAGCCTGCACTTCGTACACGACCTTTGCCGCCAAGTGCAGGCTGCTTTTGCATTCACACGGACACCGCATCATGACCACTTCCATGTATATCCTGCTGGCACTCACGCTGCTGTTTGCCAACCTGCCGTTTCTGACGCAGCGCGTTTTGGGCTTCCTGCCCGTGGCGCGTAAACATTTCGGCTACCATCTGATTGAATTGGCCATCGGTTTTGCACTGACGGCAGTTTTTGCCTATATTTTGGAAAGTCGCAGCGGCTCGGTACACGAACAGGGCTGGGCGTTTTATGTGGTGGCGGTGTGCCTGTATTTGGTATTTGCCTTTCCGGCATTTGTGTGGCGTTATTTTTGGCATTCGCGCAATAAGGAATAGCGCCGCATTGAATATAAAGAAAAAAAAGCAGCCTGCACCCGCAGAAGCCCAATAACGGAGGAGACTCTTGTTGGCATTTCATCAAGAAGACATTCAAACTTTGGAAGAATACCTGCACCCCTTTCCGCGCATGGAAGATATTTTCGTGCCAGAACAGTCGTGGCTGAAAGCGCACTTTCTGCCGCTGATTTCCATTGATTTATCGGTGCTGAACCCCGAATGGCAAGGGCAGACGGTGCATATGATTACCCCATTCGAGCCGTATGAAGGCTTAATCGGCGATGAAACAGAAGCGCACCACAACGAATTTACCGCGCCCAACTGGCTAGCCTTCCGCCTGCACGAAGACAACCGCTACGAATTTCTGGGCAACGAGGGCTTTTTTATGCGCAGCCCCGTCAATGATTACGGCGGGGAAATGGAAGAATATGTGGAAGAAATGCGCGATTGTCACCAAAAAAACCGTGCATATTTTGAAAAACACGGCATTTTAGTGAATTTCCGTTGGCTGGAAGATGGCGAGGATCCGGAACGCGAAAACTTTTTGGACGAATTGGGCGGTGGTTTTAGGTACGGAAACTGGCCGGAAACCGCGGAGATTCCGGAAGCCTTTACATTAACCCTGCCGCCGACCAATATGAAGCTGGCCGATTTGGACGAACTACCCGACAATGGCATTAAAATCGCCCATAACGGCAATCCGTTCCACTATATCGCGGGCGTGGCGGGCTATAATTATTGCAGTTCGGGCGCAGATATGATTCTGCTGATGTATGAACCTGTCAGCCGTATCGTACTGTTTACTTTTGATTATTCCTGATGATAAAAAGCAGCCTGCACTTCCCAATCGGGGTGCAGGCTGCTTTTTCTTCTTCATTCATCCCACTCAGAACGAATGCTCCAACGCAATGCGAATCCACTCGATCAACGAATCGGGCAGAATGCCCCACACCAACAGCAGCAACGCATTGACAGACAGCACGCATTTCAGCAGAACGCTGTCGCTCAAAGGCGCATCGTCGGTTTTTTCATCAAAATACATCGTCCGTACCACGCGCAGATAGTAGAACGCGCCGATGAGCGACATCACCACGGCAAATACTGCCAGCCACAGCGCCCAACCGTATTGCGCCGCCACCAGGGCTTTGAGCACGGCAAATTTCGCATAAAAACCCATCAGCGGCGGAATGCCGGCCATGCTGAACAGCACCAGCAGCATCACAAAGGCATACCAAGCATTGCGCTGGTTCAAACCGGCCAAATCGGCAATGTTTTCGCATTCTTTGCCTTCGCGGCTCACCACCATCAGCACGCCGAAGCCCGCCAAACTCATCAGGATATACGCTACTGCGTAATAAATAGCAGCCTCCACGCCAATCACGCTGCCCAAGAACGCCAGCAGGATAAAGCCCATGTGCGACACGGTAGAAAACGCGAACATCCGCTTGATGTTGGTCTGCATGATGGCGGCCAAGTTACCCACCAGCAGCGACAATGCGCCAAGTGCGGCAAACACCAGCTGCCAGTCGCCTTTTTGCAACGCAAAACCTTCCACCAGAATGCGGAACGTAAACACAGTTGCCGCGATTTTGGGCATGGAACCGACGAACGCGGCCACCGAAGTCGGCGCACCTTGATACACATCGGGCACCCACATATGGAACGGCACCGCACCAAATTTAAACGCAATCGCCGCCACAATAAACAGTATGCCCAATTTCAGCAGCCAGCCGTTCACATGGCCGTCCGCCGCGGCTTGTGCAACGGCGGCAAAGTGCAGGCTGCCTGACGCGCCGTAAACCATGGAAATACCATACAGCAAAATACCCGATGCCAACGCGCCCAAAACAAAATATTTCAGTGCGGCTTCAGATGCCTGCACGCTGTGGCGGCGCAACGCAATCATGGCATACAGCGAAAGCGACAGCAGTTCCAAGCCGATATACGCCGTCAGGAAATGTGCGCTGCTGATCATCACGCTCATGCCCGCTGCCGCAAACATCGCCAAGGTATAGTATTCGCCTTTGAACATTTTTTGCGCTTTGTTATACGGCTTGGCATACACAAACAACGCGGCCGTACCCAAATACACGGTCAATTTGGCCAACTGCGATACGCCGTCCACCAGATAAAAGCCGTTGAACGCCTGTGCAGGCTGATCTGTCCACACAGCAATCTGCGTGAACGCCGCCGCCAACATGGAACCGATGCTCAAATAATGCGTGATATAGCGGTTTTCATCGCTGGTCCACAAATCCGCCAGCAGCACGCCGAACAACGCACACAACAATACAATTTCAGGTGCGGCAGCACTTAAATTCAAATTCATTTCCACGTTGCACCTCAAATCTTACTTTGCGCGATTTGCGCCATTAAATCGTTGGCCGCCTGATGTACCACCGCGATAAACGGCTCGGGATACAGGCCCATGCCCAACACGGCCGCCGCCAAAATCGCCAGCACCGCAAATTCGCGGCAGTTGATGTCTTTCATTTCAGCCACGTGCGGATTGGTAATGTCGCCGAAAATCGTGCGTTTGTACATCCACAGCGTGTAGCTCGCGCCCAAAATCAGCGTTACCGCCGCCAGTGCGCCCACACCCAAGTGGTAATGCACCGCGCCCATAATCACCATAAACTCGCCCACAAAGCCCGAAGTGGCCGGCAAACCGGCGTTCGCCATGCCGAACAGCATCATGAACGCGGCAAATTTCGGCATCACATTCACCACGCCGCCGTAATCGGCGATATTGCGCGTGTGCAGCCGGTCATACATCACGCCGATGCAGAAGAACATGGCGGCAGACACGAAACCGTGCGAAATCATCTGCATAATCGCGCCTTTGAAGCCCCAAGCTTCAGGCTGGCCGTCGGCCATAAACATAAAGAAGCCCAGTGTAACAAAACCCATGTGGCTGATGGACGAATACGCCACCAGTTTTTTCATGTCGGTCTGCACCAGCGCAACCAAGCCGATATACACCACTGCAATCAGGCTCAACACGATAATCGCAGGCGCGAAATAGCGCGAAGCGTCGGGCAGAATCGGCAGTGCGAAACGCAGGAAGCCGTATGCGCCCACTTTCAGCGTAATCGCCGCCAGCACCATCGAACCGCCCGTCGGCGCTTCAACGTGCGCGTCCGGCAACCAGGTGTGCACGGGGAACATCGGCACCTTCACCGCAAACGACAGGAAGAATGCGACAAACAGCAGCTGCTGCACGCCCAGCGGAATGTTTTTCAGGTTCTGCAAATCGGTAATCATGAAGCTGTCGGCCTGCGCGCCCAGATAAATCAGCGCAATCAGCATCAGCAGCGAACCGGCCAGCGTGTACAGGAACAGCTTCATGGCGGCATACATGCGCCGCGCGCCGCCCCACATACCAATAATCAGGTACAGCGGAATCAGCATGCCTTCAAAGAACACATAAAACAGAATCGCGTCCCGCGCCGCAAACGCGCCGTTAATCAGACCCGTCATGATAAGGAAGGCCGCCATATACTGCGCCGCGCGTTTTTGAATCACCTGCCAGCCTGCCAGCACCACCATCAGCGTAATGAACGAATTCAGGATGATGAACAGCACGGAAATGCCGTCCACACCCAGCGCGTAGTTCAGGTTCAGCGCGGGAATCCACGCATGCAGCTCCTGAAACTGGTAGCCGCCGCTGGTGCGGTCGAAATGCGTGAACAGCGGCAGAGTAACGGCAAAGCTGGCCGCCGCGCCCAAAAACGCCAGTATCCGCGCCAGCGGCGCACGCTCGTCCGAGCCTGTCGCCAACACCAGCACGCCTGCCAGAATCGGCAGCCAAATGGTTAGGCTGAGTATGTGGTTGAAAAACATTGTGTTACCTGTTTGGTTGGGGAGTTATGGAAAAAGTTAAATTTCTGGGTATTTCAGTAATGCGGGCAGGTGCAGGCTGCTTTTATTGCCCGCCCTACTCGCTGCCTTCTTTTTCAATCACCAGAATTCGTGCTTCGCCGCAGGGATGGGCAACGTGTTCCGCGCCGATGCCTGCGTGGAAAATGTCGCCGCTTTTCAGCCGCACGATGTGTTCTCGTCCGTTTTCGCGGTAATGCATATCCACTTCGCCGTCCATCACGGCAAACACTTCTTCGCCGTCGTTGATGTGCCAGCGATAAGGCTGGTCTGTCCAATGCAGGCGCACGGTAATGCCGTTCATATTGGCAATATCGCGGGCGCCCCATGCGCGTTCAGCGGCGAATTCGGCGGAACGGATAATGTCGATGGCGGCCATAAGGCATTCCTTCGGGTGCAGGCTGCTTTTGGTTTTTAGGCAGCCTGCACTTTATTTAAACCACAAATTCCAGAAAAACGCGACAATCATCACCAGCAGGCCGAAGACCATGGTGGCGGCGTAGGTGTAAACAAAGCCGGTCTGCATTTTGCGTACTTGGGCGGCGATGCTGCCGACGGCGCGGGCGGCTCCGTTCACGATGCCGTTGTCAATAATCATGGTGTCGCCAACTTTCCAGAACAGGTTGCCCAGCACCCGTGCGCCGCGTGCGAACACGGCAAAGTAAATCGCGTCCAAGTAATATTTGTTTTCCAGCAGCCGGTAAATCGGTTTGCAGGCTGCCTGAATTTTGGCGGGCAGTTGCGGCGCGGCGCAATACAAGAACCACGCAGCGGCCACACCGCCAATCGCCAAATATAAAACGGGCGATGTGATGCTGTGCGTTACCATGGCCATTGCGCCGTGGAATTCTTGCGCCATCTCGTGCATCACGGGGTGGGCGGCATTGTCCACAAAAATCACATCTTTGAAGAAGTCGCCATAGAGCATGGGCTGGATGGTCAGATAGCCGATAATCACGGACGGAATCGCCAGCAGCATCAGCGGCAGGGTAACGACCAACGGACTTTCGTGCGGATTTTGGTCGGGGGCGAGGCCGTGGTGGTGGCCGTGGTCGTCATGCGCATGATGGTCGTGCGCCGCCTCGCGCCAACGTTCTTTGCCGTGGAACACGATAAAATATTGGCGGAAGGCGTAAAACGCGGTAACGAACACGCTGGCGAGCACAGCGAAATAGGCGAAGCCACTGCCGGGCAGGTGGCTCATTTTCACGGCTTCAATAATGCTGTCTTTGGAATAGAAACCGGAGAAAAACGGTGTGCCGATGAGCGACAGGTTACCAATCAGCATGGTGAGCCAAGTAATCGGCATATATTTGCGCAGACCGCCCATGTTGCGCATGTCTTGGTCGTGGTGCATGCCGATGATGACCGAACCTGCGGCCAAAAACAGCAGGGCTTTAAAGAAGGCGTGCGTCATCACATGGAACATGGCGACCGAATAGGCGGACACGCCCAAGGCCACGGTCATATAACCCAGTTGCGACAGGGTGGAATAGGCAATCACGCGTTTGATGTCGTTTTGAATCGTGCCGAGGAAGCCCATGAACAGCGCGGTAATCGCGCCAATTATCATGATGATGGACAACGCGGTGGTGGACAATTCATACATGGGCGACATGCGCGACACCATGAACAGGCCGGCAGTCACCATCGTTGCGGCGTGAATCAGCGCGGAAATGGGGGTCGGGCCTTCCATAGAATCGGGCAGCCAGACATGCAGCGGAAACTGTGCGGATTTACCCATTGCGCCGACAAACAGCAAAAGGCAGGTAACGGTAATCAGGTCGGTGCCCAAAAATGGGACGTTCTGCACGTTCGGTAAATAGGCAAACACGTCCGCATAGTGCAGGCTGCCGCCGAAATACGCCAGCACCAAACCAATGCCGAGCACAAAGCCGAAGTCGCCCACGCGGTTCACTAAAAAGGCTTTCAGGTTGGCAAAAATCGCGCTTTCGCGTTTGAAATAGAAACCAATCAGCAAATAAGACACTAAACCCACTGCTTCCCAGCCGAAGAAGAGCTGGATGAAGTTGTTGGACATAATCAGCATCAGCATGCTGAAGGTAAACAATGAGATATAGCTGAAAAAGCGTTGGTAGCCGACTTCTTCGTCCTTCATGTAGCCGATGGTGTAGATGTGCACCATGAGCGAAACGCTGGTTACAACGACCATCATCATGGCAGTGAGACTGTCCACCAAAAAGCCGACCGAAAAGTCCGTGCCGCCCATGGTGAGCCAGGTATAGACGTTTTCGTCAAACTTGGCGCGCGTACCGTTGATGAAGCCCCACAGCACCTGCGCGGACAACACGGCGGAAACGCCCACGCCGAGGATGGTCGCCGTGTGCGCGCCTTTGCGGCCGATTTGGTTGCCGAACAGCCCTGCCAGCAGGCAGCCTGCAAGCGGGGCAAGGGCGATGAGTAGGTAGAGAGTCATGTCGGTCATTTTGGGTAAACCTTTTTGATTTGGGGATTTTATTTTTCAGGCAGCCTGAAAACCTAGCAAGAAATACTTGCACTCATAATGGATTCAATAATCAATTTTCTAGGCTGCTCGCCAGCTGCTTCTGCAATCCATGCCTTTTGTTCTTGGCTAAATCGGCATACAAATAATTTGGGGGTATTTAACGCATTGATTACAACAGCCAAACGATAATCATCAGCCTTCTGTTCAAAAGCTTTGTACTCGTTTGGGGTTAAACCAATATTAAACGTATTACCTGATAAACCTTTCACTTCAATCTTCAGTAATGTTCTGTCTGCTTTTGCTTCTAAATCCCAACCGCAATTATCTTTTTCCACACTATTAACTGTATAACCTAGCCCTTCAAAATGGTTACGACAGATTTCAATTGCCGCTTGTTCTACTTGAACTTTTTTCTCTTGGTCTTTGGCATACGTCCGTTTGCCTTTCAGGCAGCCTGAATCAGACTCTGGTTCATACTGCTCAATCATTTGGGCAACATTATCTATAAATTTTTGTACGTCTGTGTTATCACTGTCGCCATACCAAACATTGCTCTGCCCCAAAAATCCTTTAATATCCTGAGCCCGCGGTACAACCATTACACGCGCATCAATCGGCAACAATACGGCTTGTTCTGCTGGTGCTTTAATAATATAGCTACTGATACCATTTTCTTTTTGTAACTCAGGTACGTTATCAAACGTTTGAAATGTTGCAAATACAGTTGCATTGCGATACCAGCCAACAATCTTTGTACCTAGGCTTTTGTTGTCACTATGATGAGTAGCAACCCAAACAACGGTTACTCCTGATACGGAAATGCCGTTGTTATTTTTATCCAAACGTTTCAAGTCAATCGTTTTTGCTACGGGTTGGACATAGCCATATAAATAGCCGTCATCAGGATTAGGTGCAAAATTGCATACCTCATGCCCCATGCCTACTCTTTTGACATACTCACCACCGCCTCGAATCCGGTCATCAGCAGTTTGTCCGCGATAATTTTCCATCCAACCAATATTACAGAATAACATTGCCATTGTTGTTCCTTGATTAAATTTATTTCTAGGCCGATCCAAAAGTGCAGGCTGCTTTTTGCGGTTTCAGGCTGCCTGAAAACCGCCCTACCCTTTCAAGCTATCCAAATCGGCAATATCGATGGATTTGCGGTTGCGGTACACCAGCACCATAATCGCCAAACCAATCGCGCTTTCGGCGGCGGCCACGGTCAGCACGAAAAATACGAATACCTGCCCTGCTGTGTCGCCCAAATATTGCGAAAAGGCGATGAAGTTGAAGTTCACGGCCAGCAGCATGAGTTCGATGGACATCAGCAGCACGAGCACGTTTTTGCGGTTCATGTAAATCCCCATCGCGCTGATGCCGAACAGGAGCGCGGCGAGGACGAGATAGTGGGTCAGCGTAATCATGCTTTGGTCTCCAAATTTTCGGCGGGTTCGGGCTGGGTGGTCGGGGTTTGTACCACGCTTTCCATTTTCACGAGGCGCATACGGTTTTTATCGGCGGACACTTTAACCTGTTCGGCCGGGTCTTGGCGTTTGGGGTTGTTCGTTTTGCGGTGTACCAGCGCAATGGCGGCCACCATGCCGAGCACGAGCAGCACGGCCGCGAGTTCAAACGGCAGCAGATAGGCGGTGTAAATCTGTTTGCCCAAATCGCGCACGTTGCTGTAATCGGCGGGGATGTCTTTCATCAGGCCGAACTGGTTGAGCGCGGTGTTGGGGGCAAGGAAGATGGCAATCAGCAGGGCGGCCATCAGCACGCCGACCACCAGCGCTGCAGGGGCGTGCCGCCAGAAGCCTTGGCGCATTTCTTCCGCGTCGATGTTCAGCATCATCACGACAAACAGGAACAGCACCATCACCGCGCCGACATATACGACCACGAGCGTGATGCCGAGAAATTCGGCCTGCATCAGAAGCCACATCATGGCGGAGGCGCAGAAAGTGAGCACCAAATGCAGCGCGGCGTGCACGGGGTTTTTGGCGGTTACAGTTTGCAGCGCGCCGTATAGGATGACGGCAGCAAACAGATAGAACAGGATGAGTTGGAAAGTCATGGTTTTGTACTTTCTGGGTTTGGGTGTTTAAAATCTTTGCGGGTGCAGGCTGCTTTTTGCAGACGGCCTATCCGCTCCGCCATCAGCGGTATGGCGCGTCCGCCGCTTTGCGTTTGGCGATTTCTGCTTCGTATTTGTCGCCGATGGCCAGCAGGATGGGCTTGGTCATGTGCAAATCGCCTTTTTTCTCGCCGTGGTATTCGAAGATGTGGGTTTCCACAATCGCATCGGTGGGGCAGGCTTCTTCGCAGAAGCCGCAGAAGATGCACTTGGTCAGGTCGATGTCGTAGCGGGTGGTACGGCGGGTGCCGTCTTCGCGCTCTTCGGATTCGATGTTGATCGCCATGGCGGGGCAGACGGCCTCGCACAGTTTGCAGGCGATGCAGCGCTCTTCGCCGTTCGGATAGCGGCGTTGGGCGTGCAGGCCGCGAAAGCGCACGGATTGCGGGGTTTTTTCTTCGGGGAAGTAAATCGTGTCTTTGCGGGCAAAGAAGTTTTTGAGCGTTACGCCCATGCCTTTGACGAGTTCGCCGAGCAGGAAGGTTTTGAAGAAATTGGCCATTTTGGTTTGCTCTTTCGGGTTGGGTGTTCGGGGGTGCAGGCTGCTTTTTATCTTTTGCGGTGGCAGCGTCTGCGCCGTTCAGTTTTCTGCGTATTGCGCCAAACCGGGGGCGGTTTTGGCAGGGATAAATTCGGTAATTTCGTAATCGGCAATGCCGGCCTGGTGAAACGGGTCTTCGCCGATAATGCGCTCTATCTCGGCGCGGCTTGCGGCACGGGCAACGATAATGCCGCCGGTGCGCGGTTCTTTGCGCCCCGAAAACAGGAATGCGCCGCTTTGGTAGTGTTTGTCCAAAAACTGCCGGTGAGCGGCCAGATGCTGTTCCACTTGTTCGAGCGGGGCGGTGTAGGTCAGGGCGATGATGAACATGGTGGTGTCCTTGTTGTGCGGGTGCAGGCTGCTTAGCAGATGGTAACGACAACGTTATGTTTGTTGGCCACACATTCGCGGTAGAAATCCAACAGACTTTCAAAATGCACCGTCAGTTCCTCTTCCAATTCATCGTTGTCTTCTTCCCAAATGCTGGGATAAATGTCATTTCTTTCCAGCAGTGAGAATGGGGTTTCGGCCAGTTTGGCAGAGAAATCCACAGCTTCCATGGCGGCAACGACTTTGGGCAGCATATCGGCGGTAATATAAGTGTTAAACAGTTCGTCATCGTCCACCAATTCTTGGTCGCCCACGATGGCAATGCTCAACAAATCGTCTTTAATCGGGTCGCCTGCGCCCTTTCCTGTCAAGATGAAGTGTAATGCGTCCCACATTTTATCCACATCGGTAACGGGCACGCTGTCGTCTTCGTCTTCTTCCTCAAAGGCATCAAACAAATCATCAATGTTTAATTTTTTGAGACGCGCCAACTGTTCATCGTTATAGGCGCGGTATTCGGCGGTCATGCCCATTTTCTTCTCCAATTCAGACGTTTGGGTATATGCAGGCTGCTTTTGGATTTCAGGCTACCCTTATTTCCACAAACTCAGCGGCGACACCATCCACGCTGCCAGCACGGCGATGGAAATGAAGCCCACGGGAATCAGCACTTTCCAGCCCAAACGCATGATTTGGTCGTAGCGGTAGCGCGGGAAGGTGGCGCGAATCCACAAATAGCCGTACAGCACGAACGCCATTTTGGCGAACATCCAAATCGGGCTCGGCGTGCCGATAACGCCCCAGCTTTGCGGGAAGGGCGAAAGCCAGCCGCCAAGGAACATGATGGAGGTGAGCGCGCCGATTAAAATCATGAAAATGTATTCGGCCAGGAAGAACAGCGCGAAGGCAAAGCCGGAATATTCCACATGGTGTCCGGCCACGATTTCACTTTCGCCCTCCGCCACGTCAAACGGCGCGCGGTTGGTTTCGGCCACGGCGGAAATCAGGTACACAAGGAACACGGGGAACAGGGTAAACCAGTTCCACGAGAAAATGGAACCGCCGGCAATACCGCTGCTTTGTGCAGCCACGATGTCTTTAAAATTCAGGCTGCCTGAAACCATAATCACGCACACCAGCGCGGCGGACATGGCGATTTCGTAGGAAATGGTTTGCGCCGAAGCACGCATTGCGCCGAGCATGGCGTATTTGGAGTTGGAAGCCCAGCCGGCGATAATCACGCCATACACGGACAGGGACGTAATCATCAGAATATACAGCAGGCCTGCGTCCACGTTGGTCAGCACCCATGTGTCGGAAAACGGCACGACCGCCCACGCGGCAAACGATGGGGCAAGCGCCATCATCGGGCCGATGTAGAACAGGTATTTGTTGGACGAGCTGGGGCGGGTCACTTCTTTAAACAGCAGTTTCAGCACGTCGGCAAACGGCTGGATTAAGCCCCACGGGCCGACCACGTTCGGGCCGACGCGAAGCTGCATGAAGCCGATGACTTTGCGCTCGAAATAGGTCAGATACGCCACAGTCAGAATCAACGGCAGCAAAATCAGCACGATTTTGACCAAAATGGCGACGATTAGGCCAATCGTTGCGCCTGTTTCGCCCATGCCGAGCGTGGTGGCAAATAGGGTTTGAAACCATTCTTGCATGATTATGCCCTCGTCAATTTAATAGTGTTCATCAGGCCGCCGAGTTGGGCGTTGGCCGGATGGTGCGGCAGGTGTACCACGTTTTCGGGCAGCGTTTTGTCGGCGCGCACGGTAACGTTGGCGGTGTGGCCGTGTTGTTCGGCCAGCACTTCGTCACCGTCCACCAAGCCGAGCATGCCCAGCGTCATAGGGTGTACGCGCGCTTCGGGCACGGCAGCGTGTTGGGTTTGCTGCAAAGATGCGGCACGGCGCACAATCGGGTCGGTGTGGTAAATGCCCACGCCGCCCACGCGCACAAGTTTGTCACCATTATTGAAAGCAGCCTGCACTTGCCCGTTGCTGAAATTATTGAGTTTTTCAGGCAGCGCATCTGCATTACCCAAGGCTTCCACCAACACGTCTTCGCTGCTCTCGAAGCCGAAGCCATCCAGCGCGAACAGGTTGCCCAACACGCGCAGCACTTTCCACAGTGGTTTGCTGTCGCCCAGCGCTTTGGTAACGCCGTAGAACGACTGCAAGCGTCCTTCCATGCTGATGAAGCTGCCGGAAGTTTCGGTGAACGGCGCAATCGGCAGCAGCACGTCCGCCACGTCCAGCAGGGTGTCGCTTTCGTATGCGGTAAACGCCAGCACGCTGCCCGCCTGTTTCAGGCTGTCCACGGCTTTGCCGCCGCCCAACACGTCCGCATCGGGTTCGACATTCAGCAGCAGCACGGCTTTTTTCGGTTGGGCGACCAAATCGGCAATCGCCACTTGGTTGAAGCCCAGCACGTCTGCGCCCACGCTGTTGGCCGCCTGCGGCAAAATGCCGAAGCGCGCGCCCAATGCCAATGCCGCTTTCTGCGCCGCATGATAAATCGCCGCGTAATCCGGATGGTTTTGCACTTCCGCGCCCAAGACGATGGCAGCGCGTTCGGCGTTTTGCAGGCTGCCTGCAACGGCTTCGGGCAAGTTGTTCAGATAATCCGCCCAAGTATTCGGGTGGCGCACGTCCTGCGTCAGCAGCGGCATGTGCAGTTCTTCCGCCTGTGCGGACAACACGCTCACCGCCATGCCGTTTTTCGCAGCGCGGCGCAGGCGGGCTGTCAGCAGCGGCTGTTCTTTACGCAGCACTGCACCGACCACCAGCACGGCATTGTTGTCTGCCAGCTCTTCAATCGTTTGGCCGAGCCATTGTGCGCCTTGCAGGCTGCCTGAAAGGCGGCTGTCGCTTTCGCGCAGGCGTGCGGTGGTGGCGTTCACGCCCAGTCCGTCGGCCAGTTTTTTTGCCAGATACAGCTCTTCCACCGTGTTCATCGGGTTCGCCCACACGGCGATTTGGTCTTTGCCGTATTCGTTGCCCACGCATTCGAGCGTGTGGCGCACATATTCCAGCGCAGTCGGCCAATCCACCGTCTGCCATTCGCCGCCGTGTTTGATTTTCGGCTGCGTCAGGCGGCTTTCGTGATTCAGGCCTTCATATGCGAAACGGTCTTTGTCCGACAGCCAGCATTCGTTAATGGCTTCGTTTTCGCGCGGCAGCACGCGGCGCACGGTGTCCTCGACGTCCGCGGCGAAGCTACGCCGCCCCACCCCGTCGGGGTGCGGGAACCAGCGGCCGACGAACACCTCGCCACCCTCGTACGACGCCCCCGTCGGCGTCAGGCGGTCCGGCGCGCCGGCCGGGCCGAGATGGATGAACTCCAGACCGGCAGGCAGGTTCTGCTCGAGCCGCGAGCCGAGCTCCTCGTGACGTTCGGCGCCCGCCGCGGGATCCCAGCCCGACATCAGCCCGACGGCGATGCCGGAGCTCGTCATCCACACGCGCAGGGCGGGCGCTCCCCCGCTGCTCGCGGGCAGCAGCCACGTCGAGTGCGAATCGCTGCGGTAGGCCGCGCGCGAGGACGCCTCCGTCCGGGTCTGCAGGCTCGTCTCGGCGAGCTTGACGCCGGTGGCACGCTCGAGCTGCTCGTGCAGGCTGCGCGCGACGAGCGCAGCATGACCGCGCAACTGCAGCGCCAGGGACGCGGCGCGTGCCTCCGACTCGCCGTCCGGATAGCCGACTCCCTGCTCGAAAGAACGGTGCAGTTGCGTCGACTCGGTCGCCAGCGCAGGCAGCGCCGCGCCGAAGCCGACGAACGACGGCTTCTCGCCCAGCGCCGTGACGACGCGCTGCGCCCGGTAGGCGCCGGCGGGGCTGAACGCACGGCACAGCGTCACGAAGTCGACGTAGCGCTCGGCGTGCGTGAGGTGGCGCCCCATCCACCCCAGGGTCGCGAACGCGTCCGCCCCACCCGGCCACAGCACCGGCCAGTCCCCCTGGCCGGAGGTGGCCCACACGAGCGACAGGAACGTCGGCACGCGCGCGAGATCAGGCCCACCGGATCCGATGACGTCCTCGAGACGCGCGATCGACGTGCCCGCCTCGTCGAGCGAGGTCGGGGTGACGAGCACCTTCGCCAGCACGTCCTCGAGCTCGCCGAGGCGGTCCTCGCAGTGCGCTACGACGCGCGGCAGCCAGTGCCGCGCGAGCGCGCCGGCCCCGACATATGGGCCCGGCCGCGCGCCCCACTGCGCGAGGGCCTCGGCGAAGCGCTCGATGTCGGGGCGACGGATCATCGCCTCGACGTCAGCCCTCAGTTCGACGTCGCGGGCGTGCGCGAGCGCGTCGAGCTGCTGCCACGACGCGACGAACGCGGGGTCGGCCTCGACGTGCTCGGCCATGAGGTCGTACGTGCTCCGCCACCGACCCAGATCGGTCTCGCGCTGGCCATCCGCAGCCTCGTCGGACCACGTCATGGGGGCTTGCATCACACCGTCACTCCCGGCACGGCGAACCCTCAGCGAGGGCCGCCGTCACCTGCGTCGAAGGGGGCATTCGGCGACGCGGAGCCTGCGGCTGCGGCGTCGTCGGTTCTGCCGGTCAGTCTAGCCTGCGACTCACCCTTCGGACGGTGTGCGTCCGGTGGCTCGAGAGGACGTCCGAAGGCGCCGGCGCCCACGCGATGGCGCGGGTACGCGCTTCGCGTGGGCGGTTCGTGGGCCGCTGACGCTGCACTCGTACACCGTCGCGGGACGGGTCGCGGCAGGTCGGTGCGGCTCAGCGCACGACGCGCAGCCTGATCGTCTCCGGCATCGCGCGCAGCTGGTCCAGGACGGCGTCGGGCAGCTGGGAGACGACGTCGGTGACGACGTAGCCGGTGTCCGCGGCGGTGTCGAGCATCTGACCCTCGATGTTGACGCCGTGCTCGGCGAGGATGCCGTTCATGCGCGCCAGCGCACCCGGCACGTTCTTGTGGAAATGCACGATGCGGTGCTGACCCGGGCGCTCGGGCAGGTTGAGCGACGGGAGGTTGACGTTGAGCGTCGTCGAACCACGCTGGACGTAGTCGCGCAGCTTCGCGGCGACGAACCGTCCGATGTCCTCCTGCGCCTCCTCCGTCGAGCCGCCGATGTGCGGCGTCAGCACGACGTTGGGGATGCCCTGCAACGGTGAGTCGAACGGATCGCCCTTCTTCTTGGGCTCGGTCGGGAACACGTCGACCGCCGCACCGGCGATGTGACCGGATTCGAGATGCGTCTTGAGCGCGTCGTAGTCGACGACGAAGCCGCGCGAGAGGTTGAGGAACAACGAGCGCGGGCGCATCGCGGCGAACTGCTCGGCGCCGAAGAAACCGGCGTTGCCGGAGCGCCCGTCGACGTGCAGCGTGATGACCTCGGCGATCGACAGCAGCTCCTCGAGCGACGAGCAGCGTGTCGCGTTGCCGAGGGCGAGCTTGTCGTCGGTGTCGTAGAAGTAGACCTGCAGGCCGAGCATCTCCCCGACGACCGACAGCTGCGAGCCGATGTTGCCGTACCCGACGATGCCGAGCTTGCGGCCGCGGATCTCGTAGCTGCCCTTCGCGTCCTTGTGCCACACCCCGTCGTGCAGCGCGCGGTCCTTCCCGCTGAGGCGGCGCGCCATCATGATGATCTCGGCGATGGCAAGTTCGACGACCGAGCG
>ERZ1023282.161-NODE-161-length-37636-cov-4.709507_pt1 | contig 37636 bp, 26 predicted proteins | sample MGYA00521262_ERZ1023282 | MGnify/ENA primary metagenome ERZ1023282 (study PRJEB32759, sample SAMN07749867) | skin metagenome | biome: transportation; feature: city; material: polyester macromolecule | host: Homo sapiens | place: Hong Kong:KT line | collected... | reverse complement strand
CGCCAAGGACCGCCCCCCAACCGCCAGAAAAACTCCTCTTTGCATCAACCTGGACACCGAAAAAAGAGCCCGTTCCACTGTGGATCAAGGCACCATCCTGTAGCCCCAGCGCGCCCCGCAATGCTGCCGGCCGATCATCTTCAACCTTTATGCGCCTAAGCGGAACACCCTCTAGCAACCGCTCGCGGTCTCGGTTCGCCTGATAGCCAGCCAGAGCGAAATAGGCGGGAACGCGGGCAAGTTCGCCCGGAGCAAGATCTGCTTTGCCTGCGAGAGCCTTCAATCCAACGTTGATCTCCGAGAGCGCTGCATAAATGTCCGTTGTCACATTGGCAGAGCCGACCTCGACACGGATATCCGCAGCTGGCGAACTCAACGCCAAACGGCAGCGCGTACCGCCTCCATCAACCGCCAAAACCCACTGATCCGCGAAATCAATCATATAATACCTATATAATACCTTTTGATAAAATCAACAGAAAAAGAGATACCACACTCCGAATTGGACATAGATTTTCTCACCCAACCTCTAATTTTGATTAACTTCTGGACAAATGGTATTATAAAGGTATTATAGCGAAAATTTACGGAGGATCGCGTGCCTGAGACAGCCACGGAAAAACTGCACAATCTTGCTTCTGGATTGGATTCACGTCCTTCAGAGGACGTTGCAGCGATCCTTATTGATGGTCAGGTCTCGGCCGCTCAGGCAACCTCTGCAGCAACGGAAATCATCGTCGCAGCAGCCTACGACATGGCCATTTCAATAAGCACCGGCGGAGCCCTCTACTATGTCGCCGCAGGCTCGTCAGGCTTGATGGCAGCGGCTGACGCGATGGAGCTTGGCGGTACATTCGGCATTCCGGAGCATCAGGTCCAAATCCTTATGGCAGGCGGCGTTCCCACATCCGCGCATATGCCGGGCGACACGGAAGATGCGACGGCCGGCTTGGCTACAGATCTCGCAAAACTTTCGAAAAACGACACGATTATTGTCGTCTCAGCCAGTGGCTCCACGCCATACACACTTGAGGCAGCACGTCTTGGAAAAGAAGCCGGTGCGACCGTAATCGCGATCGCCAACAACCCGAACGCGCCGCTTTTTGCATTGAGCAAACACACCATTTATCTGCCAACCGCGCCCGAGGTCGTCTCCGGTTCGACCCGCATGGGAGCAGGAACGGCCCAGAAGATCGCTTTGAATGCGCTTTCGACACTGATGGCCCTGAACCTGGGTCACATCTACGACGGCATGATGGTGAACTTGCGCGCTGACAACATCAAACTCCGGGATCGTGCCGAGCGGATGGTGGCAACGATCACCGGAGTTTCTGATGGAGATGCCGCCGGTGCACTCAAGTCAGCGGATGGCAATGTCAAGACAGCCTGCCTTTTGGCCGCTGGTGCCAGTTCGATCGAGCACGCAATCAGTCTTCTGGAAAAAACTCGCGGGCATCTGCGCCCAGCGCTGGAACAAATCCGGGCGGAGACCCGGAAGAACAAACCATTTCTTCAAACAGAGGGGAAAGCATCATGAAATTGAGAACCCTGGGCATTGCACTTGCAAGCACCGCACTGATGACAACTGCCGCGATGGCCGAAGATGTCACGCTGACAATTGAAAGCTGGCGGACAGATGATCTGACTTTGTGGCAGGACAAGATCATCCCGGCTTTCGAAAAGGATAATCCTGGCATCAAGGTCGTCTTCTCTCCGACAGCTCCGACCGAATACAATGCAGCGCTGAATTCAAAACTCGAAGCTGGCAGCGCGGGCGACCTGATCACCTGCCGCCCGTTTGATGCCTCCCTCGCACTCTACGAAGCCGGTCATCTGGCTGCGCTTGATGACATGGACGCAATGTCCAACTTCTCCGATGTTGCAAAGTCCGCCTGGCAGACCGACGACGCCTCGGCGTCTTTCTGCGTCCCGATGGCCTCCGTCATTCACGGGTTCATCTATAACAAAGATGCTTTTGAAGAGCTTGGCCTTGAGGTTCCAACCACGGAAGCCGAATTTTTCGCGGTTCTGGATAAGATCAAGGACGACGGCAGCTATATCCCGATGGCCATGGGCACCAATGACCAGTGGGAAGCAGCCACCATGGGCTACAACAACATTGGCCCAAACTATTGGAAGGGCGAAGAAGGCCGTCTCGCACTGATCAAGGGCGAGCAAAAACTGACCGATGAGCAATGGGTTGCCCCTTACGCAACGCTTGCAAAGTGGCAACCTTATCTTGGGTTCGGCTACGAGGCACAAACCTACCCGGACAGCCAAAACCTCTTCACACTCGGCCGTGCGGCGATCTATCCCGCCGGTAGCTGGGAAATTGCCGGCTTCAACACGCAGGCCGATTTTGAAATGGGCGCCTTCAAGGCACCTGTGAAAGCTGACGGCGACACCTGTTACATTTCAGACCACACAGACATCGGGATTGGTCTCAATGCGGCAAGTCCGAATGCGGATGCTGCCAAGACGTTTTTGGCTTGGGTTGCCAGCCCCGAATTCGCATCGATCTTCGGCAACGCTCTACCGGGCTTCTTCCCCCTGTCGAAAACGCCCGTTGAATTGGAAGACCCGCTTGCGAAAGAGTTTGCCAGCTGGCGCGGTGAGTGTGAGTCCACCATCCGGTCGACCTACCAGATACTGTCACGCGGCACGCCGAACCTGGAAAACGAGACCTGGGGCGCAAGCGTGGCTGCAATCAAGGGGACCGAGACACCGGAGGCGCTAGGAGCGAAGCTTCAGGAAGGCCTATCCAGCTGGTACGCACCGCACCAATAAGCCTGTCCCATTCTAAACAAGCAATCCGGGTAGCCATCTGGCTACCCGGGTCGGAACCGGAGGCCGCATGAACCGCCCCCGCATACGCTGGCATATTGCCGTTTTCCTGGCACCCGCTGTGCTGGTCTATACGACAATCATGATCTTGCCGCTGTTCAACACCCTGCGTCTGGCGCTCTACAGCCGGATCGACCAGGAGCGGATTTTCGTCGGCCTGCAAAACTTCATGACGCTGTTTGGCGATCCGGTCTGGGCGGACCAGTTCTGGAATGCAATCGGCAACAATGTCTGGTTCTTCGTGATTCACATGCTTGTGCAGAACCCGATCGGGATCGCACTTGCAGCGATGCTGTCTCATCCCAAACTCCGTTTTGCAGCGCTCTACCGTTCCGCAATCTTTATCCCGACTATCCTCTCATTCGTAATCGTTGGCTTTGCGTGGAAACTCATCCTGTCTCCAATCTGGGGCATCGCCCCGACAATGCTGGGTTCTGTCGGTCTCGGTTTCTTGTACCAGCCCTGGCTCGGCAAGGAAGAGTATGCGCTAACAACCCTGTCGCTGATCTCCGTCTGGCAGTTTGTCGGCATCCCGATGATGCTCATCTATGCCGCGCTTCTAACCATCCCGGAAGAGATTTTGGAGGCTGGGGAGATTGACGGCATCACGGGCATGACCGCTTTTTGGAAGATCAAGCTGCCGCTCATCCTGCCATCGATCGGGATCATCTCGATCCTCACGTTTGTCGGTAATTTCAACGCTTTTGACTTGATCTACGCCTCGCAAGGAGCCCTCGCCGGCCCGGATTTCTCGACCGATATCCTCGGCACCTTCTTCTACCGGACATTCTTCGGCTTCCAGCTTCAGCTCGGCGATCCACATATGGGCGCCGCGGTCGCGAGCGCCATGTTCGCCATCATTCTTGTCGGCGTCTGTGTCTACCTCTTCGGTATTCAGACACGGCTCCGCCGGTATCAGTTGTGAGGTCAAGACCATGAGCCAGGCCCGCACAAATCCCTTCAATTCTGTAGCCATGCACGGCGCGTTGATCCTCTACACTCTGATAGCGCTCTTCCCAGTATTCATTATTCTGATCAACAGCTTCAAAAGCCGGAAATTCATCTTCCGGGAGCCTCTTGCCCTGCCAAACGCCGAGAGCTTTTCAATGATCGGCTACCAGACGGTCATGAAACAGGGAGACTTCTTTCTCTACTTTCAGAACTCGATGATCGTGACCGTGGCATCGCTGTTCTTCATTCTGCTCTTCGGCGCGATGGCCGCCTTTGCTCTCAGCGAATACCGCTTCCGCGGCAATATGATCCTTGGCCTATATTTGGCGCTCGGCATCATGGTTCCGATCCGGATCGGGACTGTTGCAATCCTTGAGATGATGGTCTCCAGCGGGCTGGTCAACACGCTCTGGGCGCTGATCCTTGTTTACACGGCCCAAGGTCTCCCGCTCGCGGTTTTCATTCTTACCGAGTTCATGCGTCAGGTCTCTGACGACCTGAAAAACGCTGCTCGCGTCGACGGCCTCAGCGAATACACGATCTTCTTCCGGCTGGTTCTACCGCTGGTCCGGCCGGCCTTGGCAACCGTCGCGGTCTTCAACATGATCCCGATCTGGAATGATCTCTGGTTCCCATTGATCTTGGCACCTGCGGAAGAGACCAAGACGCTAACACTCGGCAGCCAGGTGTTCATCGGGCAGTTCGTAACCGACTGGAACGCGGTTCTCTCCGCCCTGTCCATGGCAATCCTTCCGGTACTGATCCTCTATGTGATTTTCTCTCGCCAGTTGATCCGCGGCCTAACCTCAGGAGCAGTCAAATGATCCGTGCTGTCATTGCGGGCCTCGGCAACATGGGCCTGTCCCACGCTCTCGCTCTTCATAGTCTTCCCGGCGTGGAAATCATTGGCCTCATCAATCGCTCCCCAGTCGAGCTCCCTGAGGAACTGCAGTCCTATCCCCGCCTGAAAAGCTTCTCAGACGGATTGGAACTGAAGCCGAATCTCGTCGTGATCGCCACCTACTCCGACAGTCACGCAGACTATGCCTGTGCGGCCATGGAAGCCGGGGCGCATGTGTTCGTCGAAAAACCTTTGGCCACGACGGTGTCCGATGCCGAGCGGGTTGTTGCCAAGGCGAAGGAGACAGGCCGCAAACTGGTGGTTGGTTATATCCTACGTCACCATCCGTCCTGGATCCGTCTGATCAAGGAAGCCCGCGGCCTCGGCGGTCCCTTTGTCTTCCGCCTCAATCTCAATCAGCAGTCCTCCGGCGCGGAATGGGAAACCCACAAGGCCTTAATGCAGACCACAAGTCCGATCGTGGATTGCGGTGTGCATTATGTCGATGTCATGTGCCAGATCACCGACGGCAAACCGCTTCGTGTCCATGGCATGGGCGTAAGGCTCTCCAATGAAATCGCCGAGGACATGTACAATTACGGGCAGTTTCAGGTGGTCTTCGACGACGGATCCGTTGGCTGGTATGAAGCTGGCTGGGGACCGATGATGTCGGAAACCGCCTTCTTTGTGAAAGACATCGTCTCACCAAACGGTTCGGTCTCCATTACTGACGGCAACAAGGGCGCTTCAGCAGATATCAACGGCCATACCAAGGTCGGCAGCATTCTGGTGCACCGGCCAGACGGGGATGTGTCCATCGATATGCCCGATGAACCCGGCCACCGGGAGCTTTGTGATGCAGAGCAAGCCTACATGGTGCGTGCCATTACAGAAAACATCGACCTGAAACGTCACATGCAGGACGCTGTTCAATCTCTCGCCATTTGCCTAGCGGCGGACGAAAGCATCCGCACGGGCCAACCGATCACCCTAGGAACAGCGCAATGACCGCTCTTTCTCTCAAAAATGTCTACAAATCCTTTGGCGCTGTTGAGGTTCTCAAGGACATCAACATTGAGGTTGAAGAAGGTGAATTTGTAGTTTTTGTCGGACCATCTGGTTGCGGCAAATCCACGTTGCTGCGGATTATCGCCGGATTGGAAGACGCCAGCTCAGGCGAGGTGAACATCGGCGGGAATGTCGTCAACACCACCCCGCCCTCGAAGCGCGGCATCGCCATGGTGTTCCAAAGCTACGCGCTTTACCCGCATCTCAACGTGCGCGGGAACATGTCGCTTGCCTTGAAGCAGGAAGGCCATAGCAAGGCAGAGATCACGAGCCGAATTACGGAAGCAAGCCGCATGCTCAATCTGGAAGACTATCTCGACCGGTATCCATCAGAACTCTCCGGCGGCCAGCGTCAGCGTGTGGCGATCGGGCGGGCGATTGTCCGCCAGCCGAAGCTGTTCCTGTTTGATGAACCGCTGTCGAACCTTGATGCTGCACTCCGGATGAACACGCGGCTGGAGATTGCCAACCTGCACCAGCAGCTCGGCACCTCCATCGTCTATGTGACACACGACCAGACCGAAGCAATGACACTGGCCGACAAGATTGTCGTACTCCGGGCCGGACGCGTTGAACAGATCGGCAGCCCGATGGAGCTCTACAACAATCCCGTCAACCAGTTCGTGGCAGGTTTCCTTGGGTCTCCGTCAATGAACTTCCTGCCGGCAGAAACCGTAACACCCGGCGACACCCGGACACTCGGGATCCGGCCGGAAGATCTGGTTCTGTCCGCTGAAGGCCCGATTAGGGCAACTGTTCAGCACGTTGAACATCTGGGCGGGGACACGAACGTCATCGCGATGACCGGAGACAAACAGATCACCGCACGGTTTTTCGGACAGCATGACATACCCGCAGGCCAGCAGGTCGCACTCGGGTTTGCGCAAGAAAAGGCCCGCTACTTTGATGCGAACGGTATGCGCCAGGCCTGAGATCAGAACAACGCCTCAACTTGCGAGGTCGCCATTCTGCCGCGCCCATACCAAGAGCTCGTCAGATGGCATTGGCTTCGCGATGAAATAGCCCTGAACAACATCGACACCCAACTCAGCAATGAGGTCCCATTCCGCCTGTGTTTCGACACCTTCAGCGACCGTGGAAAGGCCCAGCTTCTGCGCCAATGACACGCTGGATTCGAGCATTGCGCGGGCTTCTTCGTCTTGGGGAGCGCTGTCAACGAACGCCCGGTCGATCTTCAGCTCGGTAAATGGAATGCGTTTTAACTGCTGCATTGACGAAGCGCCGGTGCCGTAGTCGTCAATGGCAAGTCCGACGCCCTTCATCCGTAAACGCGTAAGGATCTCGAGCGGCGCTGCAACATCCTCCATGATCCGGCTTTCGGTCACCTCGATGATGACGGAATGCGGATCGATGCCTTCTTTGGCGATCGCCGCAATGACAAGATCGAACACCTCGTAACGGGTCAGGGAGTCGACGGAAAAATTCACTGCCACCTTGATGTCGAGCCCCTCTTTTTGCCAGGTAGCTGAGGCAACCATCGCCTTCTCGAACACCTGACGCGTCATTTCGTCGATCAGACCATTTTCTTCAATGACCGGAACAAACGCAATCGGTGGAATCAGCTTTCCATCTTCACCGCGCCAGCGGACCAATGCTTCAACACCTATCAATTTCCGGTCCGGTACTGCGACCTTCGGCTGGAAAAAGACATCTATCGTTCCGCTCTCCAACCCGGCTTTGATTGTCTCAAGCGGAAGACTTTCAATCGGTCCGCGTCTCGCAGCGGATTGTTGGGCAACGTGCTTGTCGAGCAAGACCTTCAGCGGGTCGGGTTTGATCGGCTTTTGAATGGCCCCAAGAACTTTGAGCCGATGCGCCTCAGCAAGCTGCGTTGCTGTTTGCAGGATCCGCTTGTCCTCGCCGCTCACCAGGATAATCGCGCAGGGCGCATCCCGTTCGGCAAGGTGGCGCAGAAACTCTAGACCGTCCATGCCCGGCATGTTCAGGTCGCAGAGAATGACATCGGGCGCATGGGCTTCCACAGCGTCCAGGCCCTTGGCACCGTCCTCCGCCGACAGGACCGTGTCATATCCAATTCTGGTCAGTATCTTGGTCGTTAAGGTCGTGATGAACGGGTCATCATCGACGATCAAAACCTTGGCCATGCCCATATCAGGGGTCCAGTTCTCGTCAAAGGTCGGCAATGTGGGCCGCAATCTGCTGCATTATTGGCCGAAGCTTTGGAAACTCCACGTTAATGGCGGCCCAATCGTCGGATTTTCCGGCCTTCTCTAGACTCAAACTGAGATCAGCGAGTTCATTAGCGCCGACGGCCCGCGCAGAGGACTTGAGTTTATGACCTGCCGCGCCAACTGCAGCCGCATCTTGTGCTTCAACGGCGTCTGCAATTTCTCCAACAACATGCCAGGCAGGATCAACAAAATCAGTCAGAACCTCATGGATAGTCTCACGGTCATCGCCAAAGATCTCTTCCAACGGCGACAGGTCAATCGGCGCATGTTCGGCGGTGTTCATTGGTGAAACGACGGCGACGGCCTCACCGTCTTGGCAGCCAATTTCTGCAACCACATCAACACGATTGACCACTGCGTGCGGCAGCCAGCGCTTCAGCATGTCCTTGAGTTTTTTCATCTCAAGCGGTTTGGGTAGAAAATCATCCATGCCGGCTTCGAGACACCGGTCGGCTTCTCCTTGCAGCGCATTTGCAGTAATTGCAATGATTGGAACCCGGGGTGATCCATTGGTCTGGTGCGCACGGAATTGCCGTGTCATTTCCAATCCGTCGAGCTTCGGCATGTGCACATCTGACAAGACAATGCCGAAACGTCCGGATCGCATCGCTGCCAGCCCAGCCTCACCGTCTTCCGCAACCTCGCATTGGTAGCCAAGAAGCCGCAACTGCCGCTGGATGACATCCTGGTTTGTCTTGTTGTCCTCAATCACCAGAACCAATTCACCGTTTGCCATAGCTTCGTCTACGCTCGGCGCGACGCATCCGCCCGCCTCAACAGAAGGAGCATGTCTGATAGCACTGGGTGAGGCCCGGCCCATCGCTACACACAGAGCATTCAGCAAGTTTCGGCGCGTAAGTGGTGTGGCAGGCACCACGGTCGTATCCGGCAACTCAAAGGGCGTTCCGAGATCGGCCATCCGGCGTTCGATCAAAAACCGCGTCTGCTTGAGATGATCATCGGCGCGGAAACGCTCCCGGAGATCCGCTCGGGCCGTTTCCTCATACCCGAGACCCAACAAGACAGTATCGTATGGAGCCGATCTTTCATGCGCCTTAGCTGCTCTTTGAAAAAGAAGCTCCGGCTCGCTCACAAGGTCAACGGAAATGCCTGAGCAACAAAGGTACCTCTCAATGAGGGTCCACCGGGTCTGATCATCAGGCACAAGTGCCAGAACCTTCACACCCGCCAGATCATGGCCAGTTTCGACACCTGCCTCTTCTACGATCTCGTGTGTCAACGTGACTGTGAATGTGCTGCCGTCCCCTGGAACACTCTCCACGTCGATTGTTCCCCCCATCATGTCAACCAAGCGCCGCACAATGGTCAGCCCCAGACCCGTGCCACCAAACCGGCGGGTGGTGGACACATCGGCCTGCTGAAATGGTTGGAAGAGGTTTGCTGTCTGTTCCGAGGTCATACCGATCCCGTGATCTTGCACTTGGTAGCGGACGGTAGCTTGGCCTTCTGAAATCTCATGCAAATCGACCCGCAACGTGACCTGGCCAGCCTCAGTGAACTTCACTGCATTGCCGAGGAGATTAAACAGGATCTGGCGCAGCCGGACCTGGTCTCCTGCAACTTCGGCCGGAATCCTTGGGTCGCAATAGGCAATGAAATCCAGCCCTTTGGCACAGGCGTTCGGCCCCATGGTTTCACCAACGCCCTCCACCACATCAAGAATGGACATGGGGATCATTTCCAGATCCATCTTGCCGGCTTCAATCTTGGAGAAATCAAGGATGTCATTAATGATGGTCAGAAGCGCAAAGGCAGAGTCCCGGACAGTCGAGGCCATTTGCATCTGTTCGTCATCGAGATCGGTATGCGTCAACAGATCAATCATGCCGACAACACCATTCATGGGCGTGCGGATTTCGTGGCTCATGGCGGCCAGAAACATGTCCTTGGCCTTGGTGGCACTTTCGGCCTTTTCTCGTAGTTCTTCGGCACGCTTGCGGTTCGCCTCGGCCTTTTCCATCATGTCCAATGTGGCCTGACGCGCCTCTTTCAGCTCTTCCATTTGCCGAAGCAGCTGATGCCGCGCCGCAACCCGTTCGGTGATGTCGGAATAGGTGCTGACAAACCCACCACCCGGCAACGGCCCGCCCTTGACCTCCATGTAGCTGCCGTCCGGGCGCGCGCGTTCAAAGGCATGTTCCTCGAAACACCGCACTTTCTGCATCAAGTCCTGAACAATCTCGTCCACATTTCCAGGCCCGAACTCACCGTGCTCGGCGTCAAAACGAATGAGAGCTTCGACGCTTTGGCCTTCGAAAACCAGCTCGTCAGGGTAATGGCGCATGTCGCGGAACTTCTGGTTCCAGGCGAGAAGCTTCAGCTCCTCGTCGAACACAGCAACGCCCTGGATCATGCTGGAGAGTACGCTTTCGAGCAGTCCGTCCCTGTTCATCCGCATGCTCCCTAATGCCCAATTCGATCAATCCGTCAGGCTCAACCCAGCATGGACCCGTTCGATCAACGCCAGCGCCTGGCGTTGGCATTTGTGCTCCATCAGCCACGTGAAAACGGCACCAGGCCCGGCTTGCCGCAGGTCTTCCGGCGCAACGATCAAAGCCAAGTCCCGGAGTTCACCGTCGATCGAAACCATCAATCTTCCATCCGCCGCGAATTCGTTCGGCAGCGCCATCACGTGTTCGTCCACCGGCCAAGCGACATCCGTCAGGCGGCCCGCGCTGCTGCGAATAGAGATATCTGCGCCCTGTCCGGCATCCCGGCGCCATAAGGCCACAGCATCCGGCAAGGTGCACCGTGGACCGGAACTGTCGACGCTGACATGCCAGATGCTCGGCGGCACCATGAACGCACCATCAGTGACCCTAGATGCGCCCATGACATCGGATCGCGCGTCCGGATCACCGACAAGTGCAAGGACCGCCGACCAACCCGCGGCGTCACTTTTTTGAATTGAGGCCTCACTATTAGCCGCCGGTTCACCAGAGTACGGCCCCTCGAGGACCTGCATTTCACCGCTTTGGGATAGGAGAGTGAGTTTGGCGCCCTCCGGCAAGTTGATTGCCTGCCCGGTTACCAATCTCGTTCCCGGCGCGATTTCGTCTGTACCGCTCACCGCGACAACAACGATTTCCGCATGTGCTGGAAGCAACATCATCGCCAATGCTGACAGGCAAATCCAAAGTCTTTTCGCCATCTTCACTCCTCAGGCGCTGGTGAAGCGTCACTTCTCCGACAAGACAACCTTCGTGCCAGACAGCCCTTTTTCCAACCGGGCCAAATGAAACCGGGACGGCCCGTCATCTGACTTGATAGTCAAAACCCGTTCAAAAAGGGTTTTTGCAACCTCTGAATCTTCGTTCAGCTGATCGTAAGCAGCGATGTAATCCTTAAACCAGATTTCCTCGGAAACGCTTTTGGGACTTGGTTCGAAACAGCCAAGGGTCTGCTGCCGCCCCTTCAGAACAACTTCGCCGAGGGGCCGGAAGACAAAATCAGTACTCCCGTCAAGCCGGTCCAGAACAGTCTGACTAACGCAGATGCGAGAGCCAAGATATTTATTGGCGCCTTCCAATCGTGCCGCTGTGTTCACCGTATCTCCAATCCCGGTGTAATCGAAGAAACGGTGACCACCGAAATTCCCGATCACCGCATCGCCGCAATGCGCCCCGATGCGGGTCACGCCCAGCGACACACCCTGGTCCAACAAGGATTTCCGATACCGCTCCGCGGTCTGATCCAGCTCGACAGCGAGGGCGACCGCCTTCGTTGCTTGCCCCGGATCATCTTCGGGTGCCCCCAGGAAACAGACCACCGCGTCGCCGATTAGCTTGTCGAGCGTTGCCCCATGACGGAAGACAACGTCACAGACTTCATCCAGATATCCATTCAGGATTTCAGCGACATGATCCGGCGGCAATTCCTCTGAAAGGGTCGTGAACCCAGCCAGGTCGGTAAAAACATACGTGACCAAGCGCTTCTCGCCGCCCAAGGCAAGTTCAACCTCACCCGTCGACAAACGTCTGACCACTTCCGGACTGACGTATTTCTCAAAAGCCGACACAACGAACGCACGCTCCAGCCGGTCATGCCGCCATCGCACAAGAGCCAGCAGGAAAACACTTGCCGATGCTGCGGTCACAGGGCCGAGAACCGGGAGCAAAGCGGTCCCCGCCTGCATCAGTCCCCAAGCCGCCACCACATAAAAACTGAGGCAAATCACGAAACCTGTGAAAAACACCTTTGGCTGCCTGAAGATTGTAAAAACAACGGCCGACACACCGGCGAAAAGGACGAGCAACCCAATTGACTGCGCAAAGGTTGGAACCGCAAGCGCGCGTCCGGACAACAATTGCGCCAGCACATAAGCATGGATCTCTATGCCTGGCAGGTCCCCAGCCTCGACACCCTGAAGGGAGGCCAAAGGCGTCGCATGGCGGTCCGTGCCCGGAAGATCCGTTCCAATCAGCACATATTTGCCGGAAAACCAGTCTTGAGGAAGAAAGGCAACGGTATGGGCGGGGTAGTGCGGGAACGGCCCCGCCTCATCAGCCGAAAGCGTGGGATACAAGATCCGGCTGTCAAAAGGCGTCTTTTCAAAACGCTGATTTGCAAGCGCTTCTGTAAATAGCGGTGTCGCGCCATCATTGACGGGCAGATGGCGCAGAATGCCATCTGCATCGTCTCTCTGCAAAATCACAGACCCCGGTTGCCGGCGCTGCACTACGGAAGACAGATAAGCAGCTTGTTTTTCCGTCAGAAGACTGGCGGGGACGGTCGCTAGCACAACAGGGGCCTTAAGGTCATCGAGAATCCGAAACAGTCGGGCGTCTTTTTCCGGTTCGCTCGGGCTGTCAAACAGCACGTCGATGCCAATCCCTGCCGGTCTGGCCGCATCGAGGGAGACCAGCAATTCGGCCAGAAACCTGCGGTCTATTGGAGAGCGGTAAGGTAAAGAGGCCAACGTATCTTCTGTGATCGTAACAATCACAATATCCGTATCGGAGACTTGCTCGCTGGGCATGAACTCCAAGACGGCAAGGTCGCCAACTATCGGGTCTAGCCGGCTGGCAACCGGTATCGCAATCAGCACTGCAAGCAGCGCTGCGCAAACTGCACTGCCCCATCGCCCCAGAAAACTGGTTTCAGGTCTGCCGGGTGGCGACGAGGTTGTCATCGCGCGCCGCCAAATGTGTTTTGCCAGTCGACAGCTGAGAACACCTTAGTTCGGTGCATCAAATCGTTGGACTTCTGATTGCGTGCCATCAGCATAAGTCAACTGCACAGATATGAACTGCGTCGGCTTCGGAATGGTCGCATGAACGGTCGACCCAGGCCCGCTGGAAGGGATTGCATGCGGATTGTCAGGATCGCAAGCACCGATCTCAAACGTCTGATCCGGCGCATCCGTATCCAATCCATAACGCACTTCATCAATGGCGCACCGGTAGCTGATCAAATGGGTGAAATAGACCAGCCGCTTGCCGTCATAGTCCCGGTAGCTGAGCCAACCATTCGGCATGCGTTCAAGGATATCTTTTTGTCCTGCGATAAGGGCCAGGCCCGGACTGAACTTGATCTGGAACGGTCCCTGTTCTTCGCCGCGAATGTCGGTGTATTTGACAACGATATCCATTTCGCCAGCATTGCCCGGCAGCTCGATCATCGGATAAGCGATCGGCCGGCCAGTCGTTGGATCCATGGAATTCGCCATAAAACCGGTCGACTTGAAATCCTGATCCGGCAGTTTGACGAAGATCTCTTGCGTGCGGTCGGCGATCGCCAGATTGATCATCCAACCCTGATTGCTGCGCATGGCATTGATTTTGACCGGATTGCTGAGGGCGGCGGTGTTCATGACCGACAAAGCGGCCAAGCGTGTCTTGGCATCTTCCTGCCATTGGGCCGCCATCTGCTGGTCGATGAAGTACCTCAGGAACCGTCCTTCATCGACGCGTTCCTGAAATTTCTGCAACAGCTCCAGTTCCTGCGTCTTGTCGGCGAGCGATTGCTGACCAACGCGCGCCGCAGAAAAATCCTGGCTCAGAGCGTAGTAGGCAGGTGTGAAATCCGGATATGCATCAATGAACGCAGCCAAGCGGCGAACGCGTTCCTCGCGCTCTTCCAGCAAGATCTCGGCGAAGAGTGTTGTTGGATCGCGCCGGCCTTGCGAAAAGGCATTATAGACTTCGCGCGCGCCTGCCCGCCCCTCCTGAATTTTCAACACCGATTGGAACCGGACATGCGGATCGACTTGCGGTTCTCCGAAGGCGAAGTATTTCAGATAATCCTGACGTGCTTTGGGATAATCGCCTTTGATCTCCCGCAGACGCGCATTGGCATAAAACTCATGCGGACGCTGCGGATTTTCGACCAGCAACGACCGGCTCTGTATCTTGGCAAACAGTTGCTCGATGTCTCCAGATGCCCCTGAGCCGATTTGGGCAAGCCTTGCCTTGGCAAGTTCAGAGAATGCCCCTTGGGGGAACCGGTCCAGATAGGCCTGGATCTGCTGGCGATCATCGGAGTCTTTGACATCGTTCCAAAACTGCAATTCGACTTGAATGGCATCAGCACTGAGCGGGGCTGCCGATTGTGCCCCGGTGTCCTGCGTTACTCCGCCAGGCAGTAGAACAATATCTTGTGTCAAAGAGGAATGGTCCCAGGGCACCTGTTCGCCGCCAGTTGCCTCGACCACTTGCTGGCGAACGCGCTTGAAGACCGTTTCAATCGACGCGCCAGGAACAAGCATTTCACGGGCAATTGCAGCGGTGTAAGGGCTGTTCAATCCAGCTCCGTCTGTCGCGGTGCTGCCAGGGGCTGTTGCAAAGGAAATGAAGCTTCCGCGCGGTGTGCTGGTCAGAAGGGAGAAACCACCGGCGGTCCCGCCCGCAGAGCGTGTCAGAGCTGTGTTGCGGCACGCATCCAGGATGACGATGTTGGCGCCTTCATGTGAGCTCTCAACCGCGGTGAGCACCCAATCGACCGAAAGAGCCTCAAACTCGGCATCAACTTCATCCCGCAAATCCGCTTCAAGCGGCGCTAGATAGTTCTTTCCACCCGCTTCAAACCCGTGCCCAGAATAATAAAAAGCCGACAGGGAGCCCTTCGGCGCTGCTTTCAGTTTGTCGGAAAAGTCCCGGACCGAGCGTTTCATGGTGCGCAAGTTGGCATTCAACACGAGCTCTACCGTAAACCCGGCGGATCTGAGGCTGTCCGCTACGAGCGCGGCATCATTTGCCGGATTTTTTAGCGCAGTCAGTGTCTTACTGTCATAATCGGCATTGCCAATGACTAAGGCGTGCCGCTCACTTCCAACTGCAGAACCGCATATGGTCAGAATAAGCACAAACGCCAGAAACATGGTGTTTTTGAAAAGACTTCCCGGCAATGTCTGGGCCATCTCACGCCTCCGTTGACGGATATGTTCCGATAATTTGATATGAGAAAGAACGTAACGTCAATTGTAGGCGCCTGCAGTGCCCGACCTTTTTAAAAATCGACATCAACCGACCCGCCAACTGTGTTGAGCCGACAGCTCATGTCTTTATATCAGGACTCTATCTATTGAAAAACGCTTTCGTTTTCGCAGCGAGTTCTGATTTTGAATGGTAAGTGCACCCGTCAATAACCTCCAGATCACCCACCTTGTTCAGAGTATGCAATTTGCGTCCAGGCCACAACGGTCCCGGTGTCAGCGTTTCATGGACCGACTGCTGAAACGTTGTCGGGCTTAATTCGTCAACACGGGCAAAGGCAAGTGCCGCACCATAGCCGTGCCGGCAATCCTGAACCGGGCGCCATAACTCTCCGCCCTGCGAAAAGAACCGTCCTGCTGGCCGAGCGGCGCGGTCATCAACGAGGACAGGATTTTGCTCGTGGGCATGCCAAGGGCCCAACAAATCATCTGCATAATAGACGCTCAGACAGTCGGAATACCCGCCGACACCGTTTCGGGTGACGGCAAACATCCAGAACCGCCCCTCATACTCAATGATGGTCGCATCTGCCGCTTCTACGCCAGTTAACAGCACAGTGTGCCGCTCCCATTGGCCGGGAAATCTTGCTGCCCGGTAAAGCACGACTTCATTGTTCGTAGAACTTTCCGGGATCATCCAGAATTCTCCATCCCGTTCAAAAACAAAGGGATAAGAAAGATGCCACGGTTCTTCCAACACCGTTGATACTTCGCCGACCGGACCGTCTTTTGTCATCTCCACCATCGAGATGACACCCTTTTGGGTTTCGTGCGGCAGGGCTTCGAAAAACAGATAATATCGGCCATCCGTTTTGATTGGAAAAGGATCAGCGAAGAACGTGTCATGCGGGCTTTTGAGAACGTGCCAAGGCTCTCCGCTCAGGTCACGGGTGCCCGCAACGCCTTCACCGTCAACAAATCTCCAGCCCACCCTCCAATGGGACGTGTAGAAAAACGCTCTGTAGACAGATCGGATCAGCGTGATCGCCGTTTCCCGCAACAACCGGATCAGGACCTGTTTCTGCGTGACCGCTTGAAGTGCCTCTGCCTTCATTGGTGTGCCGTGCGCGTGAGCCCCTTCAACGACCTTCTTGATCAGAACTGCCACTCTCGAATAGACGGCGTCCATGGCCCCACTTAGCCCGGTCGCTGCTTCGAGCGAGGCGGTTCCGCAGGCCGCGACAGTACCAGCTTGTCGATCGATAACTTCTATGAGTGGCGTCCCTTCGCTCATCAATGCAGAGAAAAGGGCTTCCTCACCGCAAGCTCCGTTGTATCTGACTTCAAAACTCTTGGAGCTTCCGTATTCACTCCCACCGGCGGTGAGATCGAAAAAAAGATCAGTATCTTTTCTGCTTGTCTGAGGCAGCTCTGAAGGGTCCAGTCTGCTCATACCGGAGAACGGATCTGCGCCAAGAATACGTTCCTCAAGCTGAAGGGCCGTTTTCAGTTCCCTGGATACTGGAGGCGATGGCTTTATCAGCTGATAAACCACTTCATCTGATTGAGACGTCTTCAAAAGCTCGGTTAGATGCAGCAGCCACCGTCGGCACCTGTCCTTTTCGACAATGATTTCGACCTTCATGAGACGGCCATGACCTGTTGCTTGTCCGCAGACAAGTTTTTGCCAGTCGCAAGGGTTTCGTATGCATCCACCATAGCATTCAGCGAATACCGCTCTTTCAAATCACCGCTTCGATCACGAAATGTCTGCGCCACTTCGTGATCATTCAACATCGTGGCGATGGCACTCGCAAATACTTCAGCGTCCATAACGTCAACAAACAGAGCACATGGTTTGCCATTGGCTTGAAGCACTTCCCGCAAGACCGGCAAATCGTTGGCAACAACGGGAATGCCCGCCTGTGCGGCTTCAATGGCTGCAAGCCCGAAACTCTCCGCAGCAGACGGAAATGTGAATACGTCCAGACAGGCGAGAAATCTGCCAATTTGGCTGGGGGCAAATTCGCCCAGGAAATGAACACGGTTCGTGATCCCGAGTTTGACGGCTTCGTTTTGCAAACGCGCAAAATCCGGCCCCTGACCTGCGATCGCGAAATGCCATTCCGGCCGCTTAGCGAGGATGGCTAGAACCCTGTCTATTTGCTTGGCAGGGTTCAGCCGTGCGGATACACCAAGAAGCGGCACATCGTAAGGCAAGCCAAGTTCCTCACGTGCCGAGGTTTTGTCCATCGCCCAGTCTTTGGTTTCAAATCCTTGCGGTATCAAATCCAATCGCGACAAATAGCGGTTTGGGTAGCGGCCATAAGTATCGAGCAAGAAGTTGGAGTTCACGGTGACCCGATCATAAATCCCGACTATCCCGAGACCCTTGTCGAGAAAGGCAACCACTGGATTGATCAAGCTAGGTGCCGTTACCTGATTGGCAACGATGACCGGACAGCCTGCAAGCCTAGCGACCGGTGCCCCGATCACATTTCCAAAATGTTGAAAGCAAAAGACGCAGTCTGGTTTGAAGTCCCGGATGGCCTTGTAAAGCGCGCCCAAAAAAGAAAAGAAACGCCACTTGGACGGCCGGGTTTGGCGTACGATAACAGTGTCCGGTGGCGCCGAAAAATCTTCCGACTTCTTGTAGAAGAAAAGGTGCTGGACTGTGTGACCACGGTTTGTCAGGTGTTCGCCGAGCAGACGGGAAACTTCCTGAGCACCGGCATTTTCCGCCTGGGTCTGGATGAAGAGAATGCGCTGCCCACTCATTCTCACGATTCCTTCGCGTTCATACGATCCGGCGCCAATCCGCCCAAAATACGGGTTGCCGTGACATTGTAACCAGTCGCAGTGCGAGACCGGACGCTGACCAGAACAGCCATTGCAACAAGCGAAACAGTCGTGGTCGTAGCTGCACCAACAATCCCAAACATTGGAACAATCAAAAAGAAGCCAGCCACTCGAATGAAAACGCTGAGCGCAACGATCCGCAGATAAGCCCCCTCATGCCCGGTCAACATCAAAACGGGCGCCGCCGGGCCTGTTGCTGCCATTGCGGCGCTGCCGAGACAAAGGATCACCAGAACATGATAGTAAGCCATGTACTCTGAGCCAAAGATCATCAGCAACCAGTGACCGGCAACGCCAACTACGAACAGACCGCCGACAACCGCAAGCGCTGTCAGGATGGCAAGGGTCTGCAGCAACCGCAGCAGACCGCCCTCATCCGCTTTGTAGTAAAGCTCCGGGAATTGCCGCATGGCAAACATGTTGAAGGCATCCGCAACGGACGCAAATCCGTTGGCAAGGCGCGTCGTGACGAAATAGGCGCCTGCGGCAATCGGATCGAGCAGATAGCCGACCAGAATGACGTCGAGATACTGATTGGAAGATTCCAGAATACTGGCGAACCAGAGCCGCGTAGAAGATGGCAGCCAGCGATCAACGGCGAACTCCGGTTTGGCTGCAAATATCTCCGGATACATTCGGCGCAGCACCCGGGTCAGGAAAAAAACCTGCAGGGCAATTGCAACGACTTTTCCGAGGACAATCAAATTGACAACAGATGTGACGGAAGAGCTCCAGTCAAAAACGAGACAGAAAATCAGCACAACGTTTGCAAACAGCAATGCGGTCAACTCTCTTTGCCCATCACCGACCAGTATGCTGACAATTGATCGGGCAAGACTGGAGAAAAACAGAAGGAAGACAGCAGCAGCAACAAACAATCCAGCGCTCAAGGCTGCCGCCCAATTGCTGTAGAAATAGACAAGCCCCGCCATCACTACCGCGCCCAGAGTTGCGCCCAGCGCCGAGATCAACAACCCAAACACGATCCCGCCTTTGGCAACCGAAATTCGCCCGGCGGCAACATTTTCGTTCCAGATCCGGATGATCAGCATTTCCTGGCCGAAAGCTGCGGCAACAGCTGCCATGGAAGCCGCACTGAAAAACAGCGCAAACTGGCCGAACTGCTCCTCACCCAACACGCGCGCGCTCAAGGTAAAGAGGGTGAAGGCCGACAGGATAGAGGCAGCTTTGACCATCATCGAGACGATCACGCCTCGAGTCTCCGACCTAAGGGCGAACGATGCCAGAGAGGCGAACAGGTTTTTCATGCCTATGGAACGAAGCCCTTTCGGATGGCTTGGCCAAGAACCATGCCATTTAGAGAAATCAATAGCCCGAGGGCGAGTGGCGAGAATAAAGCCTCTTCCTGAAAAATTCCGTTCACAAGAACGGTTAACAAAGCAAAACTCGCGGCAATGTGAAGAGATGCACCTGTAAAGGAAGCTACCCTAAGTGTTTGCCACCCGAGCCAGATGTATACTCCAAGTAGAAAGAACGCAGCTGGCCCCATTTGATAGAGCAAAACTCCAACCGCACTCTCGATTGCGACCGGCGTGCGCCCAGCGGCCTGATAAGCCGGCCAGTCCAGCTGAGAAAAGTCGGTACCAAGGTTGCCTCCCACACCAATGCCATGTCCGAAGGGGAAACCAAGAAAATTGTAAAGCCCGCCCATGAAGCCAAGCACGTGAAAGTCGCCGATCTGAAGCCCGACCAAAATTCCAGCGACGGCATAGAGTGCTAATACAAACCCAGTGACCCAAAAGCTCATGCGCGCGCCAAAGAGCTTGAATGCGAACCATGCTCCGAGCACTAAAATGAACAGAATCAAGGCGCCTTTCGCATTGGCAAAGACGAGCAACGGGAACAGCAACAACGCCATGATAACCGAACCACGAAACAGCGCGAAAACAAGCAGGAAAGCCACCGCGTAGGAATAGCTGATCGCATGCATGTTGGGACCCATGAGGCGGATAACCCGCAGATCCAGGCCATCAAGCAAGGGCGTGTTGAACAAATCGACCCGAAAGGTGTCGAGGAAACCCAGCATGACATAACCGGTTTCCCGCGCTTCCTGGTCCCAAGCAAGCGACAAACGCGCGGACCGCATGTCCAGCTCCCAGTAGCTTTCTCCCCCGGTGAAGTAGAGCCAATCCTCCCGGAATAACAGCTCGGTATATCCCATCAGAAGGAAGATCGTACTAACGATGAAAAGCGGTGTTTTCAGTCCGAACTCAAAGCGCCAAAATGTGATCAAGGCGATCTGGAAGATGAGTATCGGGGTCAGAATGTTCCGGAGGTAAATGACAGCGGGCGTCGGATTTTGAACAAAACCAATCAGAAAATAGAGAAATACGAACCCAACTGCGCCAAAGGTCAGGTTCATGATGAGATCGATGGACCTGTTTTGTCCGCGAAACCGGGTCCAGTAACTGGCGAAGAAAGCGGACCAAATCGATACGAGTATGACAAAGTTGTATCCTCGAATGATTTTGAATTCATCCGGGCCGCTGAGGTTAGACGAGACCATTGAAACAAAGAAATTCTGGAACAACAGTGCAATGATGACGCTGATCAATGCAGTGCGCGGCGCGTAGTTCGCAAGCAGAACACTGAGGACCAGAGCCATCGGAACCGCGATCAGCGGGCTTAAAATGTGCCCCGCAACCGGCAGTCCGATGAGCAAAAAACCACCTATTACTGCAGCCACCGAGCCCATCGGCTCCCGGCTCCAGTCAGGCCCCTCAGAAACCAGGCCATAGGGTTGATTTTTATCGACAGTTCTCACGCAAATACCAAGCTCTCCGGGGCTGTCGTACTATGCATTTCATCATACCGAAGGCGATTATGTTTAACGGATAGTTATTGATTGATTGCTAAGTTTTTGCCAGCCGACGAACCCGCATACGAACCACTGCGCCGAACCTAGTTTTGATTAGAGTGCTTTTCGATACGACTGGAGCGCCTTGACATGACCGCCATTCCAGGTGGAGCTTGGAACCAAGAGACTCCGGAAGGTCCGTTTTCACAAGACGGAAAACAGCGATACGGCGCATTCAACCAGGGTCTAATTGAGTTCTCGCAAATCATCGGCTTCTTCCGCCGGAACCTTTCGCGCATCACGATCATCACAGGCGTTTTGACAGCGATCGCGCTTGTCCTGTTCTCGCTTTATCCGTTCCCGTACAAAGCGACTGCGCTTGTTCTGGTTGACCCGCGCGAGCGCAGAGTGACGCTTACCGAAAACGTTTTGCCGGGCATTGGATCAGATGCCGCTTTCCTGGAAAGTATCGTCCAAATCGTTCATTCCGATGGGTTTCTGCGCCCAGTGCTGGAAGATCTGGATGCCAAGACCGATCCGGTTTTTGCGCGTTCTGTAGGTCCTGACGACCGGGAATTGCTCGCAGCCTTCAAGCGGCGTTTGCAAGTCAATCGGGTGGGCGCGACCTTCATTGTAGAAATATCGTTCTCATCCAACGACCCAGATAAATCCGCTCTTTACGCCAATGCAGTCGCGCAAGCCTTCGTAGACAGCCAGACCGATGCTTTGGTGACCGCGAACGCCACTGCAGCTTCGTCCCTGGAAGAACGCCTGAACGACTTGAGGTCAAACCTTGAAACTTCTGAAAAAGCCGTTGCGAGCTTTAAGGCAGAGAACGGCATCATCGGCGTCACTCAAGACAGCACATTGTTACAGCGTGAACTCATCACACTGAACGAGCAGATTGTTGCTGCAAAGGCCGAAACAGAGGCCATCCGTTCAAGGGTTGAAAAGATCAGCACAGGCGCGGGGCTTCCGTCCACGACCGAACAATCGGACGCGGCACAGCTTGCAGAGCTGCGCCGTGAACGAGGCCAAATCCTCCAGAACCTCTCCGAGTTCAGCCGGGTCTACGGCGACCGGCATCCTCGTGTCACCTCAGAGCGCAGCAAGCTGGCTGGAATCGAACGGCAAATCTCTCTGGAACAAAGCAGGCTTCTTGCGATCCAAAAAGAGCGGTTTGAAAGCGCCAACTCCACTCTTCAAGCTTTGACCAACGAGCTCAATCAGAGGAAACAAACGGCCCTTCGAACCGAACGCGCCATGGTTCAGCTTGCAAGCCTGGAGCGTGAAGCAACCGCAAACCGACAGCTGTATGAAGAGTTTCTGGCTCGGTTCAAGGCAACCGAAAAGCAGAGCGGTCTGGAACTCGGGCAGGCTCGGATCGCATCGCCGGCCTTGCCTCCGCTGAAACCAAACCGGCCAAGTCGGGTTCTTGCTGGGCTCGTTTTTCTGGTCTTTTCGGGGGGGGGCGCGGTTCTTTATGCGTTTGCACGTGAGATGACAGGTGCTCCTGTAGAGAAAAAACGCGCGTCAAAGACGATGTCTCAATCGCTGTTTGGTTTTGGGAGACGTAAACAGACCGGACGCAAATTCAAAGGAGGCCACAAGCGCTTTTCCGCACCAGTTGGCAGATTGAATGAGACCATTCAGAAGATGGGTTTTCAGGAGGTTCCCGATCGCCCAATCCGCGCACAAAGGCATGCCCGCGCGAGGGATCATGACCATCACCGGGCCCAGACCCAAACTCATGAAAGGTTCGATCCGAAGGAAACTGCGCAGTATCTGAAGCGCGGTCCGCTTCGGCGTGACGTGAAGACCCTCCAAAGCAGAGGGGCAGTCGTGGTTGTAAGCTCGCTTGAGCCGAACCTGGATCAGAGTGACGTCGTTCTCGGGATTGCAGCGCTTGCAGGACAGCGCGGGCTTCCCGTGTTGCTACTAACTGAGAACCAGAACCTGATTGACGCTCATCGGACAGCGCCCGGCTCCTTGGGCCTGCCTGCCGCTCGCGCACTTTCAATTGTTGATCCCGGGGAGATCGCAGCGAACCACTTCCGGAACCGGCGTTCTATCCTGGAGGTCGTTGAGGGCTTTTCAGTCAGCAACACAGCTCGGGATGCCTGCATGATCATTGACGCTCCTCCGGTGCGCAATCACGGCCAAGTCCAGCGCCTGTCAGAGTTTGCAGATCTGTTCGTCGTTGTAGAGGAAGAATTCGAACCGCACTCAATCAACGACGACCTTCTCTCTGGAATATCGTCAGAAGTGGAAGAAAAGCTACGTTGGGTAACGCTCTAATCTATTTCTGCCAACCAGCATTTCTGTTTGCTGAACGTTAATTCCCTGACGTTATCTTGCACACTGCGAAAATTCCGGAGCCTGGCAAATAGACAATGAGTCCGCAGCGTCCAAGACATACTCAGAGTGACCAAAAAAAACATGGTCAGTGGGACGCCCGGCAGCTCGCTCAGCTAGCCCAGTCCTATCATGTCGTTGAGGTTCTCGGTGGGCTACCAATCACATGGACGGATCGGAAGACCGCGGCCGAGACGCTGATCGCGCAAGCGCTCGCCAAGCGGGGTTCAGCCGAGAACCCCTATTATTCCACGTCTGCAAACGGACAAGTCATCGTCATGTGCAACGAGGACAATGCCGTGCGCCAGGAATTCCTCCAAGCAGACCAGATCCTTGCCGATGGGATGCCGATGGTTTGGATCGCTCGGATAAAACATGGTTTGCAGAATATCGAACGTGTCGCAACGACTGATCTTTATCACGACGTCGCGCTCGTGGCTCAAGATGTCGGCGCATCCTTCTATTTGCTCGGCGCCGATGAAAAATCCAACGCGGCGGCAGTCAGCAACACCCAGAAATTCTATCCCGATCTACACGTCGTTGGCCGGAGAAACGGCTATTTTGGGGCGAACGAAGAAGATGCAATTGTCTCGGAGATCAACGACCTCGCACCAGATATTTTATGGATCGGCATGGGGGTCCCCCGAGAGCAGCAGTTCGTATCTCGGAACCTCAAGAAACTGACCAATGTCGGTGTCATAAAGACCTCAGGCGGGCTATTTGATTTTCTGTCACTCAAGAATCCTCGCGCGCCGGAATGGATGCAAAATCTTGGTCTGGAGTGGCTCTACAGGACGATGCAGGAGCCACGCCGTCTCGGGCCCCGCTATCTTCAAACCAATCACAAAGCATTTTTTATCATGCTGAGAGACTGAGCGTATGTGGGTGCGTACTCTGGCAAGGCTTGTGCTGCCCGCATGCCTGGCAATGACTGCCTTCGGAGGTGCAAATGCCAGTCCACAAAATGCCGATCATTGTTTTTCCGCTCAGACCTTTCCGGCATTTGAAAATCCTGCGCTTCTCGAAGCGATGGCGCGCGGTGTGAACCTACCCAATTGGGATGCTAATGACATTGCTTACCGTCCTGATTTGAGCACTCTCAGGCTGCTTTATACAAACGGCTTTACGCACATCCGCCTCCCCGTTTTTCATAAAGCGTTCAATACGGGCGACTGGGGATCCGAGGATCTTTCCAAGTACTCCGACGAACTCTTGGCTATGTTGCAAAACCTGCTTGCCATCGGGTTTACGGTAACGGTCGATTTTCACCCGGACGGGACGTTCAACCACGTCTATCGAACGGCACCGGACGAAGGATACCGACGGCTCGAAGACAGCTGGCGCTATCTTTCATCAGTGCTGGAAGGCACCAATCCAGCAAAGGTCGCCGTTGAGTTTCTAAATGAACCGGATACATCGTCAGAAATCTGGGAGGACCACATCCGACGGCTCTCCAGCCAACTAAGGGAATGGCTTCCAAATCATACGTTCGTCGTTGGCCCACACGGCCCTATGCGCCACGAAAGTCTTGTGAACTTTCCGCCACTGACCGACGCGAACACCGTTTACGCAATTCACTTCTACGATCCATTCATTTTTACCCATCAGGGCGCCGATTGGCATCCGCCGGACGATACGGCACGCCTTGCCACTGGCGTCCCTTTTCCAACGATCAAAAACGATGCCCGGATCAAATCGCTGGTCTTCCGGCTCCAGGCGGAAGGGCATGACCAAGCCGCTGAGGAAATTCACCGGGTTTTCGAAGAACCATGGACGGAAGAAGACGTCCAGAACGCTTTTTCGACAATTGATAACTGGTCGCAGAAGTATGGGCTTCCTGTCGTCATAAATGAGTTTGGCGTTCTTTCCTATGATGCCCCGCGAAACGACCGCCTCTATTGGCTGCAGACAGTTACAACGGAAGCCGAAGCCCGTTGTATCGGCTGGACGCACTGGGATTATTCGGACGGTTTTGGCATTGTCGACCCGCGTACGCAAGCATTGGACGAGGACGCGACAAACGCCCTGCTCCACCGCCCGGCTTCTCGAAGAGCCGACTAGGAACCGCTGTCATGGATCATCAGAACATCAGTGTTCATTCCGGCTACCGGATCGAAGTCTGTAAGGAATACGATTTTTTATCCAATGAGTATTCAGGTCTTTTCGAAAGCGCGGCGGCAACGGCCTTTCAAAGTCCGCTTTGGCTTCATGAATTCTACAAAACCCTTGTCCCAGGTTCCGGCGCAGAACCGATAATCATGAAAATCTATCGCGACGGTCAGGAGCAACCAGAGGTGATTCTGCCGCTAGTGCGAGAAACGTATTTTGGAATTCAGATCATTCAACCGGCGGATCTTGGAGTGGCCGATTACAATGCGGTAATCGGATCGCCAAAAAGCCTGGAAGACGTCTGTGCTGTTCCTGGCCTCGCGAGCAAAATCCTCACGGCGATGAAGCCGTATCATATTCTGCTCTTCCGCAAGCAGCCACCGTCCACCTTTGACGCGTCGAAGTTGTTTTCCAAAGCAAGAAAAACCCCGAACATCAGCAGCTCCTATGAAGTCGAAATCGAACAGACGCACGAACATTGGCTGAAGACGCATGTCTCCAAAAACATGCGCAAAGGATTGAGGCGAAAGCTGAGTGGGTTCCAGAAAGACCACGGCCCGCTTGAATACAGCGAACTCTCCAATCAGGCTGACATCGAGAACGCATTCGAGATCATGCGGGATCTTCGCGCTGGCCGCTACGAAACAGACTTGTTTTCAAGACCGGAGTATTTCACTTTCTACCGGAACCTTGCGGTCAAGGGCGCTCAAACCGGCATGACTTCAACCTTCGTCGGCAAACTCGAAAATCGGATCATGTCGATCGATTTCGGCGTCCGTCACAAGGGCCGTTTCCTGTTTTTGCTGGCAGCTTTTGTCGATGATGAGGACATGAAGCGTTACTCACTCGGGCTGCTCGGCCTTAATGAAAAGATCCGGCATGAAGCTGATTTGGGGACCACGATTTTCGATTTCACAATCGGCGACGAGCCATACAAGCTCTCCTTTGGGGCAGAGCAAATTCCCCTTACAAATGTCACAGTCACAGCAGGCCCGATTGGCCAATTGGCATTCACCGCCTATCAGTCCCGCGGACCGTTCCGCAGGACTTTGAAGAAACTGATGCCAAAATTCAGCTGATGTCCTGGTTTGACCGCAGCATCAGCTGCGGCCTTTCCACGGAACGAGCCAGTTTTCAGCGCGGCGCATCAAGACATCAATGGCAAACCCAATCACACCGATCAATATGATCCCCATGATTACAATATCGGTCAGCTGAAACTTACTGGCTGCGACGATCATCTTGCCGGCGCCCTTTTCGGCAGCCACCAGTTCAGCAGCAACCACCGTCCCCCAACAAACGCCCATCGCAACCCGGGCACCGGTGAAAATCTCGGGCAATGAATTGGGCACGATCACGTGCCACAGGATCTGCGATTTGGACGCTCCGAGGGAATAAGCGGCATGAACCTTGGATATATTGACGCCCGAAACCCCAGCACGTGCGGCAATCGTCATAATCCAAAGAGCAGCAAGGAACAGGAGGATAATCTTGCCGGACTCGCCGATCCCGAACCAAATGATCACCAGAGGGATCAAGGCCAAGGGCGGCACGGGCCGCATAAACTCGACGATCGGATCAAACCACCCCCGGAACCAGCCGGACAGTCCCATAGCATACCCAAGCGGGATGCCGATCAGGCTGCCAAGAAGGAACCCAGCGCATACTCGCAGCAGCGACCAGCCCAGATGGTCAAGCAAGGTAATGCCCTGATAGCCATCCCCAAAGATCTCAACATAACGGTGCCAGACAGCCTCTGGTGATGGAAGCCATATGGGCTCCATCTGCATGCCCTTGTCCGGTGTGAAGTTCAGCGATCCCTTTGCTGTCAGCGCGACCGAACCATCTGCAACAGAAACCGGTGATCCAACAGCAATTGGCTGACCATCGATGGCGGTGATCTTGAAGCCTTCGTCCTCACGGCCCTCATCGTTACGGTTGACCCTGATCAGACCACTCCGCCAAGCGGCAACACTGTCGACATCGTTCTGCGCAAACCCACTGCTCGGAGCTGGTTCTGGCAGCTCCACATCCTCCCCGAGCTTGTGCACCACGACGGTCACAGTCGCGCTGTCTGTCTCTCCAGCGGCATTTTCTGCGGTGTAGGTAAACTCGGTGGTGCCCATATACGGTCCGGGCACATGGATTGGGGTCAGTTTGGAACCTGTGAAAGCACCCCAGATAAAGAAGACAGCAAGGACTGAGATAACGGAGGCGATCCGGTTTGCCTTTACGGCACTCTCGTCCCCAAAAGTCACGGTCTTCAAGCTTGTGAAATCGTTCCGGTGAACAATCCTGAGCGTGAAAAAATGAACGATGAAAAAGGCGGCCGCAAAAATCGCGATATAGGCAATGAGAATGGTCATTGGGCAGCCTCCGCACGGCCCATGATTTCCTCTTCCATTTCCCAAATCATATTGAGGATTTCATCGCGTGTTTCAGAAAAGCCCTTTTCCCGCTTCACCTCACGAAGATCTGCATTCACAGCACTGTCTGCAAAGGGAAGCTGATACTCCTTGTGTATCCGCCCGGGCCTTGGCGCCATCACCAGCAGGCGTTCACCGAGCAGAAGCGCTTCTTCAACCGAGTGGGTGATCAGGATTACGGTTTTGCCGGTTTCCTTCCAAAGCTTCAGAACGAGCCCCTGCATCTTCTCGCGTGTCAACGCGTCCAGCGCCCCAAGTGGCTCATCCATCAAAATGACATCGGGTTCATTGGCCAGACACCTTGCGAGCGCAACCCGCTGCTGCATCCCGCCTGAGAGTTCATAAACCGCTTTTTCCTTGAAGTCCTGAAGGCCGACGATTTCCAGGAGATGATCAGTAATCTCATCTCTTTCCTTCTTCGCCATTCCCTTCATTCGGGGGCCGAAATCGACATTATGGCGCACGTTCATCCATTCAAACAAAGCGCCTTTTTGAAAGACCATGCCGCGTTCAGGCGCCGGCCCTGTTACCGTCTCGCCATTCAGAACAACCTGACCGTCTGTTGGCGCCAGAAAACCAGCGATGATATTCAACAGCGTTGTCTTACCGCACCCGGAAGGACCAAGCACGGAGAGCAATTCACCGTCGTTTAGAGTGAGGGAAACATCTTTGAGCGCCTGGATCGAACTGCCATTTGGCAGGTCAAAGCGCATGGAAATATTGTCTAATAAAAGCGGCACTTCACTCTCCCGGTTGCCCAGCCTGGATGGGCAGCGGGCTTCCCGCCCGCTGCACCGTTTTCGCGAAACCGCAGTTTACATGTTGGCGGCAGCACCGAGCGCAGACGTGTCAACCGCGCCGTCATAGGAATCCCGAGCAGACGGGATGCTGCCGGCATTCACGAACACTTCCGCAACGCCCTTCATGAATTCCTGCGACCCGCCGCCGAGCCACTTGGCGCTAAGCTGATCTTCAACGCTCGGAAACACAAAGGTTGCCATGGTGCTCGAGGTGTCATCTTCGGACATACCTGCGTCTTTTGCGATTACAGGAAGCATTTCAGCAGTGTTGTCGCCCGAGTTCCACATTGCATTGGCATCGGCCGTCACTTTCAGGAACTTGGCCAGGGTGTCACTTTCCTCTGCGATAAAGTCTGCAGGCGCAGATGTCACATCAAAGACCAGAATGCCGAGCTCTTCCTTCTCCGCACCTGTAAGCAGGACATTGCCATGCTCTTTCATACGGCGGAGCGCACCGCCCCACCCACAGACCATGTCGAGGCTACCCTGGGCAAAAGCCGCAGCGCCATCAGGCGGTGCCATGTCGACAATATCCATTGTGCCGATATCGACACCGAAATGCTCCATCTGCTTCAAGAAGCCATAGTGAGCTGCCGTACCGATCGGAACACCGACCTTTTTGCCCGCAAGCTCGCTGGCGCTGTCCTTGTCGATTTCAAGCTTCTCAGCAACGACGCAGTTGTCGTTCTCCGAGTAGCTCACAGCCACATCGACGATTTGCAGGTCCTGACCGGCGGATGTCGCGACGACGAAAGGCGGCACACCCTGGCTGACTGCGATCTGAACATCTCCGGAAGCCATCGCTGCCGACATCGCGGTGCCTGTGTCGAAGGAAACCCAGTTCACCTTCATGCCCAGAGCTTCGTCATAGAGCCCCTTTGCCTTGGCGTACTGGAACGGCATCGGCCATTCTAGAAAATATGCAACTGTCAATTCCTCTGCTGCTGCAGGCTGGAACGCCCCCATCAGGGCCAGAAGCCCAACTGCACCACAAAGTTTCGATTTCAACGCCATGGTTCCACTCCGTTATGTTTGTGGGTCTGCCAAGCGCTAACAACACGTATTGCTCACAAGCGCGTTGGCATTTGGTGACCGTCTCATTCCACTGGGTTTCAGGCAGTTCTGCCGCTGCCTTTTGTTTCCGGAAAAAGCGTATGAGCTGCGATTTCAGCTGACAAGCAACGGAATCCCTCTGGACCTATAGCTGGCAAATCACTGGCCCTATTGCGTGATTGGTGGCTGTGCACAGTGGCGCATGATTGTGCATTGCGATGGGTTGCCCTCACTGTTTTGGCGGCGAACCACAAGCGCACGTTTTCAGCCGGATACCGGCAGGTTTTCCAATCAATTCTGGGGATGTGGCCATGGATGCTGTTCTTGCAAAAAACGACAATTCCGACGTCATTGCCGCCGACAAGGCGCACGTTTGGCATCATCTCATCCAGCACAAGACGTTCGAGACCGTAGACCCGCGCATCATCGTTGAAGGCAAGGGACTGCGCGTTTGGGATGCAGCCGGCAAAGAGCACCTAGACGGGGTCTCCGGTGGCGTCTGGACTGTAAACGTTGGTTACGGCCGGGAAACAATTGCGGAGGCTGTCCGCGACCAGCTTGTGAAGATGAACTTCTTCGCCAACACGCTTGGATCTGTTCCAGGGGCGCTTTTTGCCGAACGGCTGATCTCCAAGATGCCGGGCATGAGCCGGGTGTTTTATTCAAACTCGGGCTCGGAGGCGAACGAAAAAGTCTTCAAGATGGTCCGCCAGATTTCCAAGCAGCACCATGGCGGCAAAAAATCGAAAATACTCTACCGTGACCGCGACTACCACGGCACCACAATTACGGCTCTGTCCGCTGGTGGTCAGGGCGAGCGTTCGGCCCACTACGGTCCATTCACACCTGGATTTGTTGCAGTTCCACACTGCCTGGAATACCGCAATCAATATGACAGCGCTGAAGCCTATGGTGAGCGCGCTGCTGACGCTATCGAAGAAGTCATCCTCCGCGAAGGACCGGATACGATCGGCGCGATCTGCCTTGAAACCATGACAGCCGGCGGCGGTGTTATCGTACCGCCGGAGGGCTATTGGGAGCGAGTTCAGGAGATCTGCAAGCGGCACCAAATCCTGATCCATCTCGATGAAGTCGTCTGCGGTGTCGGACGCCTTGGAACTTGGTTCGGATACCAACAGTTCGGCATCAAACCTGACTTCGTTACAATGGCAAAGGGCGTGGCCTCCGGATATGCCGCAATCTCCTGCACCGTGACCACCGAAGAAGTCTTTGACATGTTCAAGGATTCGTCCGGTGATCCTTTGAGCTATTTCCGAGACATTTCAACTTATGCCGGTTGTGCCGCAGGTCCTGCCGCAGCGCTTGAAAACATGCGCATCATCGAAGACGAAGGCCTTCTGGAAAACACGCTGTCGATGGGCGCACGCCTGATGGAAAACCTGGAAGACCTGAAGGAGAAACACGCCGTAGTTGGCGACGTGCGTGGCCGAGGACTGTTTGCAGGCGTCGAACTTGTGTCCGATCGTGAGACCAAAGAACCGGCCGATGAAGCCAAGGTTCAGGCGGTTGCAGGGCACTGTATGGCCCAGGGCGTCATCATCGGCATGACCAATCGGGCGCTTCCTGGCTTCAACAACACCTTGTGTCTCGCACCGGCATTAATCGCGACTGCCGATGACATCGACCACCTCACCAGCTCGATTGATGAGGCACTCACAGCAGTGTTCAGTTAAGGATCGGAACCCGGCCAGTAGCGCGCGGGATATCCTTATTTGAAAAGAGCAAAAACCCCGGCTGCAGACCGGGGTTTTTCGTGAGCGACTGATTTTTCTGTTCAGACTTTCATACGGCTGCTAGTCGGGTCATAGAGCGGCTTGAGGCTCGCAGTTGCTGGCACGCGAGTGCCCGCAATCTCGATTTCATAGGCCGAGCCTAGAACATCGGCAGCGCTTTCCCCCTCACATGGCACGTAACCAAGACCAATCGCGGCGCCGAGTGCGTGTCCATAGGCACCGGATGACAGGTACCCGCAGACCTCACCTTCACGAAGGATCGGTTCCGCGTGGTAGAGCATTGGCTCTGGATCGTGCAGCTGGAACTGTACCAATCGGCTTTTTGGACCAGTTTCCTTGCGCTCCAAAACAGCGTCCCGTCCAATGAAACCAGGCTTGGAGGTTTTGGCAGCAAAGCCGAGACCGGCATCGATGACGTGGTCTTCGCAAGTTATGTCATGGCCAAAGTGCCGGAAGGCCTTCTCCATCCGGCAGCTGTCCATGGCGTGAAGGCCGCACAGTTTCAGCCCCTCATCCCGGCCCGCCTCCCAAAGCGTTTCGAAGACATGCGCAGCAAATTCGGTTGGCACATAGATCTCCCAACCAAGTTCGCCCACATAGCTCACCCGGTGGGCCCGGGCGAGTGCCATACCAATTTCAATGTCTTGGGCTGTCCCGAACGGATTGGTTTCGTTAGTAAAGTCGTTTGGAGAAATACGGCCAAGCAGCTCCCGTGACTTCGGTCCCATCAATGCCAAAACCGCTTCACCGGATGTCACATCGGTCAGCACGACCTGGTGATCACCCATATGACGCCGGAGCCACGTCTGGTCCGCCAATCGAGTGGCAGCTGGAGTGACCATCAGATATGCGGTTTCGCTCAACCGCGTGACTGTCACATCGGCCTCGATACCGCCAGCGGCATTGAGCATCTGTGTGTACACGATCCGGCCCGCCGGCACGCTCATGTCGGCGCCGCAAACATGATTGAGGAAACGTTCGGCATCCGGCCCTTCAACGCGGATCTTTCCGAAGGAACTCATGTCATATAGTCCGGCGCTTTCCCGGATCGCCATGTGTTCGCGGGCGCTGTTCTCAAACCAGTTCTGGCGTTTCCAGGAGTACTCATAGGCGCGATCCTGGTCGGGATCTGCGAACCAATTCGCCCGTTCCCATCCGGCCAGTTCTCCCATCACCGCACCTTGCTCCAACAGATGCCCATGGAGGGGTGTTCGCCGGATTCCGCGTGCTGTGGCTTTTTGCCGGTAAGGGAAATGATCAGCGTACAACAGCCCGAGTGTTTCCTTGGATCGTTCAAACAGATAGGTCTTGTTGCCCTGAAACGGTTGCATCCGGGAGATATCGACATCTCCGAGATCAAATGGCTTCTCCCCACTTTCCATCCAGGCAGCCAACGCCATACCGGCCCCACCTGCGGACTGGATGCCGATGGAGTTAAAGCCTGCCGCGACCCAGAAATTCTCAAGTTCCGGGGCGAGACCCAAATGGTAGGCATCATCTGGCGTGAAACTTTCCGGTCCATTGAAGAAGGTATGGATCCCCGCCTCGGCTAGCATCGGCATGCGTTCGACCGCAGCTGCAAGGATCGGTTCGAAATGATCAAAGTCTTCCGGCAGCTGGTCGAACTCGAACTGGTCGGGAATGCCGGTCATACCCCAGGGCTTTGCATTGGGTTCAAACGCCCCAAGCAGCATCTTGCCGGCGTCTTCCTTGTAATAGGCACACTCGTCCGGAACCCGGAGAACCGGCAGTTGCCCCAGGCCGTCGATCTGCTCGGTCACGATGTAAAAGTGCTCACAAGCATGCAGAGGAACGTTGACCCCTGCCATCCGGCCAACCTCATGCCCCCACATGCCGCCGCAATTGGCCACCATCTCGGCTTCGACAAATCCGGTTTCACCGTCTTGTTCCCAACTGACGCCGGTGGCTCTCCGGTCTTTGACCTCTATCCCGGTCACTTTGACCCGCTCCAGGATCTTTGCGCCTTTTTGACGTGCGCCCTTTGCCAGAGCCAGTGCGATGTTTGCCGGGTCGCCTTGACCATCAAGCGGCAGGTAGACAGCTGCGGTCGCGCCACTTGTGTTGACATGCGGATAGCGGTTCTGGACTTCGCCGAGTGAAATTTCTTCAACCTCCACCCCGAACGCCCGTGCCATGGAGGCCTGACGCAGAATTTCCTCCCGGCGTTCTGCGGTCAGCGCCATCGTAATCGATCCGCATCTTTTGAAGCCGGTCGATAAACCCGTTTCGTCTTCCAAAGAGCCGTAGAGCTCCTGGCTGTATTTGGCGAGACGGGTCATGTTCTGGGTTGCCCGAAGCTGCGCAATCAGGCCCGCAGCATGCCAGGTCGTGCCGCTGGTGAGCTGCTTGCGTTCCAGAAGCAGGATATCGCTCCAGCCTTGTTTGGCCAGATGGTAGGCAACCGAACACCCGATGACCCCGCCACCAATAATGACAACGCGGGCTTTTGAAGGAATGGCCATGACTTATCGTCCAAATCTGGATTGAAATAACTGACGTTTTGAAAGAGTGAAAATCACGCTTTTAGCCTGAGATTCTGCGGATCCCAGAGGGGTTCATCCGGCTGCACAGTGACAGGAAATCTTTGTCCGTAGACTTCGACTTCGAGATCCGTGCCCGCTTGGGCCAGATCCGCCCGGACCACGCCCAACGCGACGCAGGCATCTACGCGGAACCCGAAAGCCGAAGACGTGGTTTCACCGACGATGCTGCCGTTCATCCAGATGTTCGACATGTAGGGCGGGTCGATTTCCTCGCTATCGACAAGGAAAGTGACAAAGCGCTGTTTTGGACCTTGCTGCTTTTCGTTCAAGAGCGCGACCTTGCCGGGGAAATCTTCCGCCTTGTCCAGCTTCACGAACCGATCGAGGCCAGATTCCAATAAGGTATAATCCGTGCTCAAATCGCCTTTCCAGGCTCGGTAACCTTTTTCAATCCGCAAGCTGTTGAGGGCATACATGCCAAAGGGCTTTGCACCCGCGCTGACAACTGCGTCATAAAGTGCCGGAATATCGGCCATTGGCGCGTGAATTTCCCAGCCCAGCTCCCCTGCAAAACTCACCCGGTAAAGCTCGCAACTGGTCCCCGCCACTTCAGCTGTTTGAATGCTGAGCCATGGCAACTCCAGGTCGGCTATTGTTCCGATTTTTTCGAAAAGACCCCGGGATTTCGGCCCGGTTACGATTAGCGTCGAAAGCTCCGAGGTGATGTCGGACAGCTCAAGACTGTCTGGCAAATGTGCAGCCAGAATTTCCAAATCGTGCCATTGCGCGGATGCTGCGGTGATCAGTACAAAGTCGTCCTCGCCCTTCCGAATAATCGACATCTCCGTGTGTACCCGGCCGTTGGAGGTTGGAAAATAGGCGAGCGTCATCCTTCCAACTTTCGGTAGGCCGCCAGAGATACGGCCCCGCAACCAATCGGCAGCTCCGGCCCCTGACAGTTTGAACCTCGAAAATCCCGGAAGATCCAAAACCCCAACACCATCGCGAACGGCCAATGCTTCTTCGCGCACACGCTCGAACCAAGGGCCTTTGCGCATCCAGCTTTCTGTCGCTTCAATCGATGTGTCGTCGCCGTCTTTTGCAAACCAGTTGGCACGTTCCCAACCGTTGTAAACGCCAAACTGGGCACCGGAGGCTTTCAGTCTTTCATGCACCGGTGACAGCTTCTTGTCTCGCCCTTCCGGCCACTCAAAATGAGGGTAATGCATTGCGTATTCATGGCCGTAGACCTCCATGCCCTTGGCAACGCAATAATCGTGGTCGGTATAGTCCGTGAAGCGGCGTGGATCGAGGCCCCAGCAATCCCATTCGGTTTCGCCTTCAGTAATCCATTCGGTGAGGATTTTGCCAGCCCCGCCGGCTTGAGCAATTCCGAACGTGAATACACAGGCTTCAAAGGCATTTTTCACGCCCGGCATCGGGCCAATCAGCGGGATGCCGTCAGGTGCATAAGGGATCGGGCCGTTGATGACCTTTGAGATTCCCGACATGCCAAGCAGCGGCACACGGGCCATAGCGTCTTCGATATACCATTCCAGCCGGTCTAGATCGTCAGGATAAAGCTGGAAGCTGAAATCGTCCGGCATCGGATCATCCGGCGTTATCCAGTTTGCCTTGCAGTTCCGTTCATAGGGTCCAAGGTTCAGTCCGGTGTTTTCCTGCCGAAGGTAATAGGACGAATCCACATCCCGGAGCAGCGGCAGTTTCCGGCCATGCTCCTTGGTCCATGTTGCCAACTCGTCCATTTGTTCGGTCAACAGATACTGGTGGCTCATCACCATCATCGGCACGGTGCGCCCGCCATAGGGCTTGAACCACTCGCCAACACGCTGGGCATAGTACCCCGCTGCGTTGACAACATATTCGCAGCGGATCTCACCCTTTTCCGTTTCGACGATCCACTCGTCATTTTCACGCCGGACACCGGTCGCAGGTGTAAAACGCACCACCTTCTGACCCATGGCACGCGCGCCCTTTGCAAACGCCTGCGTGAGCTGTGCAGGATCCATGTCGCCATCTGTCGGGTCCCAGAAGCCACCCTCAAGATCGTGCGTTTCCATGAAGGGATAGGCGTCCTTCAGATCCGCGACCGACATCATATTAGTTTCGATCCCTTGCCGGCGGGCCATGGAGTTCGCCCGTTCAAACTCCATCATGCGGTTTTTTGAATGCGCCAGCCGGACAGATCCGGTCACGTTATAATTGATCGGATAGTCCACCTCATCACCCAAGCGCCGGTAAAGCTCGGTGGAATAGCGCTGCATGTTCATGACCGACCAGGAGGACGAAAAAGTCGGGATATTCCCCGCAGCGTGCCATGTGCTGCCAGCGGTGAGCTCATTCTTCTCCAGAAGGACACAATCGGTCCAACCGGCCAACCCGAGATGATAGAGAACCGAGGCGCCGACCGCACCTCCACCGATGATCACGACACGAGCTGTAGTGGGAAGGTCCGACATGGCTGGCTCCGGTTTGATTTGGGGTAGAGGCTCGATTAGGGCCTGGCTTCAAAGGGTTAGGTTCAAGGGTCAATAAACGGGCGGTGAAATGATCCAGACAGCGACTGCCGGTTCAGAATAAGGGTTTGCCCAGCGGTACTTGTTGCCGCGAATGCGGAAGGAATCGCCCTTTCGAATGAGAAACGGTTCGCCCTCGAGCCAGATTTTCAGCTTGCCAGACACCAGAAACGCGAGTTCCTGAGTTGGCCGCATGATTTCGTCGTTGCGTTCAGACCCTGGAAGAAACGTGGAATGAATGACCTCAAAACTGTCGGTCAGATCCGGGGACAGCAATTGCTCGACAAGTCCGGGAACTCGCTCACCGATCATCCGGCGATCGGATGCGCGAACGATTTTGCCGTCCTCCTTGGGGTTTGGTCCCTGCCTTGCACCCAATAGGGACGGCGGCACGTCAAACACGCCGGCCATGCGATCGATATCTTCGCTCGACAGTTTCGAAATGCCGCGCTCGATCTGACTGAGCCAGCCGACCGACTTACCGAGCCGTTCAGCAAGTTCTGCTAACGTCAACCCTTTTGTCTTACGAAGTGCGCGTAAATCCGCACCCAAATTGGCCATGACCGCCTCGCCAGCGTGAAATTATTTCTGAAAATTTCACACAGAAAATGAAAAAAGGAAAGTTTTTTTCACGACATCTGTTGTCGAATTGCGACATGCCAATGAGTTTGAGAGAATAAACATTCGCTATGCGATGAGTTTTTTTGTCTCGGCTGCGATCGTTTTCTCTTCTTCGGCCTTTACGATCCAGATCGGAACGGCTGAGCCAGACACATCAATGCGGAACCTGTTGCTCTGATTGGACTGCGGATCGCAGGTCGCACCAAGAAATCCCAATCCAGAAATGATCTTCTGGCGCACAACAGCATCGTTTTCACCAATACCACCGGTGAACGCAATTCCATCCAATCCGCCCATTGCCGCGATCATCGATCCGGCATGGCGAACAGCCCAATAGCAGAAATGCTCGACAGCGAAACGAGACGCGTCTGTCTCTGCCGCATGCAAGGCGCGCATGTCGGACAATCCCCCAAGGCCCAAGAGACCGCTCTTTTTGTTCAGGAGCTCTTTAGTGTCTTCAATTCCGTTTTCTTCGGCCAGCCGCAAGACC
>ERZ1023282.155-NODE-155-length-38328-cov-4.632874_pt1 | contig 38328 bp, 35 predicted proteins | sample MGYA00521262_ERZ1023282 | MGnify/ENA primary metagenome ERZ1023282 (study PRJEB32759, sample SAMN07749867) | skin metagenome | biome: transportation; feature: city; material: polyester macromolecule | host: Homo sapiens | place: Hong Kong:KT line | collected... | reverse complement strand
GGGTTGACGTTGATATTACCGCATACTCCAGAGAACTGCTGAACCGGCGAATTCAGCCGGTTTCTGAGCCGGATTTCTAAACTATGTTTAATTTGTAGATGACCCCGCCAATGCACACCTTTCCAGTCAGACGGAGACAGTTCCGTTAAACAGGAAACGGGAGAGCATTATGGCCCTGGCAATGGATTGGCCGCAGGCACAAGCAAACGAAAGTTCAGCCAACTCTGCAACTATTTTGCCTTTTGAGACGGACGGCCTGTGCCCGCAAAACCCGACACAGTCTCTCACGCGATATCAGTACTTCTTTGTTCCTTCGCACCAGAAGGAAGAAGATGATGCGGAATGCGTGACCAAGCCGGGAGCATTTCTACGGCTCGGATCCTATTCGGACATCGAGGAAGAAAGCGCACAGTCGGATAACGGAGTGGCGGCGTATTACCCATCCCGTCACATTGCGAGTGAAGCGGGCGATCGCGTCTACAAGAATGCAGCCGGTCCAAGGGCCGCACAAAGCTGCGGCATCACGATGGCCTGCGATGGCCGGGTTTTGATCAAGTCCGATGAGAAGTTCTTTGTCGAAACAACCGATCTGGTGGACATTCATTGCGGGAAAGAGATTGTCATCACCGCAGATACAGGCCCGATCACGGCCGAAACAGGCGACCAATTTTCTGTCGCCGCCAACAAGAAGGTGAGCCTTCACTCGGGCGCTTCTACCAGTGACAACTATGTCCCGTCCGGAAAAAACACCTCGGGCGAAAAAGGCGTCGAAATCATAGCGAACGAGGGCAACTCAAACGCATTCCTGGAAGCAAAAGACATTGTCACACACGCGCATGGAGCCAAAACAACCCATGTCGATGGAACGCAAACCAATGTCGTCCGGTCTGACACTTTGGACGACACGTGGGGCAACGCCAGATCGATCTTTCGCGGCAGCAATTTGTCCCTCTATTTCGCAGGTGGCCTCAGCTACCGCGCGAGCGCATCCCTCAACATTTCGACATCCATCGACTTGGACATGTTTATGACGCACTTCAAGTTCTCTATTTGTGACTTCGAGATGATAAAGTGGTTTGTCGATATGAAGGACGTTGCTTTCAAGACCGGAACAGTCCAATCAGAATTTACTCAACTTAAGAATCAGTTCCTGAACTTGTCGACAAGCACTGTTTTCTACGAGATAGACATCGAACACTTGAGCGTTAAAACAAAGCAGATAGAGACTGAGTTGGCTAACCTGAAAACTTCAATCTCAACAAATGTCCAGCTGTGACAGCACAGCGTTAGAACAGAACTTAGGCAGGATCAACCGTACGGCCGCGCCACAGAATGAACAGCCCGGAGAACACGATCACCGCACAGCCAACCAAGGTCTGAACATCCAGATGCTCGCCGAAAAAGACCACACCGAGGCCAACGCCGAACAAGAGGCGGGAATAACGGAAGGGCGTGACGATCGAAACGTCGCCAGTGCGCATGGCCAGCATCAAACTGCTGTAGGCAAAGACACCTGAGAAAACCGCAAGAGCCACATAGGTACCGCTCGGCATATCCGGCCAAACAAGCCCCTCACCTGACCAGATTGAGTAGCACACACCCGCAATGATCAGCGTGATGAAACCATAAAAGCCGAGAAGCGCTGTGCTCAGTGACTTCGGCGCTGCCCGGCTTGCGAGATCCCGGCCTGCAAACCCCAGCATTCCAATAAACGCCAGCATCGACAGCGGCGTGAAACTGTCGGCGCCCGGCCGCAACACGATCAGGACACCAATCAGACCGATGATGATCGCGGCCCAACGGCGCCAGCCAACCCGCTCGCCAAAGAAGATCATGGCCCCAAGTACGACAAAGATCGGCGTAGCCTGCAGGATCACCGTCGTGGACGACAATGGGGTCAGGGCCAGCGCCAGGACGTAAAACAAGCGCCCGGTAAGCTCAAAGACGAAGCGCACCCCCATGACCGGTGTGAAGACATCGCGCGGGACCAATGCCTCGCCGCGTTTCAGGGCCAAACCGCCAAAAACAACGGCACCGCCGAATCCGAACAGTATCAGGATTTCACCGACCGGCAGAACCACTGAGGCGGCTTTCAGGAACATGTCCTCAATGGCAAACAATGCCATTGCCAGGATCATGAACAAACTGCCGCGCAAGTTGGCCGACATGGGTGCGGAAAGACTGTTTGCCGACACGATCTGAAACCTTTGAATCTATGAAGCAAAAAAAATTGGTAAGGCTTTTTGTTCTATCGGCTTTTCCAAGGACAAGCCAGACTTGCAGAATAGTTAGCCTGCGACATATTCCCCGGCACAAACATTGTCCCTAGTGACAATATCTTGTTTGACTTCAATGACTTTTGGAACAATCTTTCGCAAAAGTTATAACCTGTTGACTCAATCTGCCAACTACCTCAACCGGATTATCGTCTCATGAGTTCCGTCTCGCGCCTGTCCGTCAATGTCAACGCCGTCGCCATGCTGCGCAACCGCCGTGATCTGCCTTGGCCCAGTGTCACCGTTCTGGCGGCGCTTGCGATGGAAGCTGGTGCAAAGGGCATCACCGTGCACCCGCGTCCGGACGAGCGCCATATTCGCAAGACAGACGTCTTCGAGCTTGCCGAACTGATCGAAGAGCGTTTTCCGAACAAGGAGTTGTGCCTGGAGGGGTATCCATCACCTGATTTCATGAAGCTCGTGGAGGAAGCCCGGCCGGAACAAGTGCTGTTCGTGCCGGACGACCCAGACCAGACCACCTCGGACCATGGTTGGGATTTTTCCAAGGACATCGGTCTCCTGGAAACCGCTATTGCCGCCGCAAAAGAATGGGCGGTAACCGTTTCCCTCTTCTGCAATCCAGATCCGGCAGATCCAGATCATGCTGCCCGCATCGGCGCAGAACGGATCGAGATCTATACCGGTCCCTATGGCGCCTGCTATGACACACCAGACCTCGCCGCCAAGGAACTGGACAAGATTGCTGCAACCGCTGAAGCAGCCCAGGCTGCCGGTCTTGGTGTCAACGCGGGACACGACCTGACAGTCGAGAACATTCCGGCGTTGTTGCAGCGGGCACCGTTCATCCGCGAGATGTCGATCGGTCACGGGTTTACCGCAGACGCCCTCGTCTACGGCTTTGCCGAGAGCGTCAGAAGGTTCCGCACGGCCATGGGCGAGCTTTGATGTCTTCGGATGATTTGGGACGGCAAGTTGCGTTCCTTCTGGAAACCGACAAGCTGAAAGATGTCATCCGCCTCAACCTGGTGTCGGATGGCAGCCGGCGCGAGACGACCGCTGAGCATTGCTGGCACGTCATTCTGCAAACATTGACCCTTGCAGAACACGCGGAACCCGGGACCGACATTCATCATGTCCTGAAGCTCTTGGCGGTTCATGATCTGGTCGAGATTGACGCTGGCGATCACTGGGTGACGGAAGACAACCACCAGGCCATCGCCATTCAGGAACAGGCCGCCGCAGAAAAGATCTTCGCCTTGCTGCCAAACCAGCAGTCGGACAACTTCAAAGCGCTGTGGCACGAGTTTGAAGCAGGCGAGACCAAAGAAGCCCGTTTCGCCAATGCGATGGATGTGCTGCATCCGATGCTGCTTGTCTTCGCATCAGAGCAGGACACGCCGGTTCATGAGCCCATGTCCGTTGACGACATCCGGAAGAAAAAGGAAGCCAAACTCGCTCCCTTTCCTGCCCTTTGGGCTTATGCCCAGTCCCTTCTCGACCGCGCAGTTCAGGCAGGTCACCTGACACCCTGAACCCGTTCGCGTTTGGGCCCTGTCTCGATTAAAGAAAGAGATTTCAGATGCCATTTGAACTGTGGCTTATGTTCGTTGCCGTTTCTCTTTTGCCGGCAATCAGCCCCGGCCCGGCCGTTATGCTGGCGATTTCCAACACCCTGCGCTTTGGCCGCAACGCCACGCTCGCATCGGCGACCGGGAACATGATGGGGCTGATCGTAATCGGCTACGCGGTTGCCTTTGGTTTTGGTGCGCTGATGGCGGCCTCTGCCGTTGCCTTCACAGTTTTGAAAATCATTGGCGCGGTCTATCTGGTCTACATCGGCATCAAGATCCTGCGAGACGGGTCCAGCTTTCAGGTGCAGGACGGCGCTCTCACGCCACGTAAAAGCCCGATGAAGCTCTTTCTCGAGGCGTTTTTTGTCTCCGTCACCAACCCCAAGGCAATTCTGGTAATCACCGCGTTGTTCCCTCAATTCATGTCCAAGGGCGGCATCAATCTCGCCGAGATCACCATTTTGTCGGTCACCTATGCGGCTCTGTGTTTTGCCAATCACGCGGCCATTGCCTTCGCTGGAGGTCATATGCGCCAGTCCCTGACATCTGCCCGGCGCGTGCGTTGGGTCCGCCGGATCACCGGTGGCTTGTTTGTTGGGTTCGGAGCAGCGCTCGCAACGGCCAGCAGATAGGGACCGTTGGGGGCGGCATACCTCACCTGTCGTCAACTGCATAGAGGCACTGCGCTGGCTTCAAAGCGTTTCTGTGTGTGCGGTCTGTTTCAGCCAATTGACAACCACGCCCGCCGTTTCCGCATTCTTGGATCTACTGGAAAGAACGGCGTGATAGGCATCCGGTGGCCGGTAGGCTGGAAGGCTAGCCGGCACCAACAGGCCCTTGGCCACCTGATCCCCGGTGATCGACCGCCAGCCGAGCATGATACCGTGACCGGAGAGCGCGGCCTGTGTCGCCTGGACATAGTTTGAAAACCTCAATCCCTTCGCAGATCCATTGGCCTTCTGACCCGTCCGTGAGAAGTATTGCGGCCAGGAAATCCATCGTTTGTCGGCCACCTCGACATGGATCAGAAAGGCGGACGCCAGGCTGCCTGCTTCTTCGCTGATCCGTGCTGCAAGTCCCGGCGCGCAGACGGGTTCCACATGTTCTTCAAAGAGGAGATGCACGGCTCCGTCACGCCAATTGCCGTCTCCATAACGCATGGCAATGTCCGTTCCCGCGCCGAGAGACGGCACTTCGTGCGCGATCGTCTGAACGTTCACGACAATATCCGGATGGTCGAGGTAAAAAGCTTCCAGCCTCGGCATCAGCCAGTAGGTGGCAAACCCCATGGTGCAGGCAATCGTGACCGTGTTGGCTGCAGTTTCGAGAGCGTCAATGTCGCTCAGCGCTTCCATCAACCGTTCCCGGTTGTCCGTAACGGCCTTGAGAAGGATATCGCCAGCTGCCGTCAATCTGGCCGGGCGGGTGCTGCGGTCAAACAATGACGTGCCGATGTGATGCTCAAGATGGCGCAGCGCCTGACTGACGGCGGGCAGCGAGACATTCAGCTCCTGCGCAGCATGTTTGACACCGCCCATTCGATCAACGGTTTCAAACACACGCAGCAGACGAGGTGGCGGCAATCGATCCATTCGGCTTCAAGTTAATCCATCAGTTAACTCAAGTTCGTTTTTTATGATCTTTTCAAATCAGTTCCGCAAGCGCAATTTCAATCCAAGAAGCTGGGTTGAAAAGGAAGTTTCGACCCAGCGACATGCAACCTTCAACGCAAAGCGCGATTAAGTTACAGGACAATCACATGCTCGGGACGGGTGAAGAAGGCGTGCTCTTGCGCGAAAAGGGACTGGACGTACCGTTGCCTGACGGACGCCTCGCTTATTTCAACTACTATTGGCTGAAGGACAATGAACCGGCGTCCTTCGATCCCGAAACGCGGGAGCGGATCAACGATATCTTCGCGCTTGCCGAAGAGCCGAAAGCACAATCTGCTGCCATTGCCGGTGATCACCTCGAGATCCAGTGGCAGGGCACGGAGCATCGCTCGGCGATCCCGATGGCGCAGCTTGTGCAATATGCCCAAACCCGTCTGCGCCCGGATCCGGCCAATCTGCCGAGAAAATCCTGGTTTGCCGATCACTATGCAAACATGGCCCGGTTTGATTACGGCTCAGTCGCATCAGACACTGATGCGCGCAAGACCTGGGCCGGAGCGATGCTGACCGATGGCGTTTCGCTGATCACCGGCATGCCGAATACGGATGAGGGGCTGACTGATCTCGCCGGCCTGCTCGGATATGTGCGGCCCAGCTACTTCGGGCATACGTTCGAGGTGAAAACCCACATCAAGCCAACGAACCTTGCCTTCACGTCCAAGGCCCTGCCGCTGCACACGGATCTGCCGTCCGAAGAATTCGCACCAGGCATCCAGTATCTGCACTGCCGGGCGAATTCGGTTGAGGGCGGTGACAGCATTTTTGTCGACGGTCTGGCGGTTGCCGAGGATTTCCGGACCACCTATCCGGACGACTTCAAGTTGCTGGTGGAAACGGATATTCCCTATTACTGCGAGCATGACACATTCGACATGCGCGCCCGCCAGCATGTGATTGAGCTCGACGACTACGGAAACATCTCAGGTGTTACGATCAGCCAGCACCACGAGGATATCTTTGACCTGCCGCAAGAGGCGCTAGATGCCTACTATCCGGCTTTTTGCCGATTTGGACGGATGATGCGCGACGAGAAATACGTGATGCGGTTCCGTTTGAATGCTGGTGAATGTATCGTCTTTGACAATCACCGGATCGTTCACGGGCGTGTTGCTTACTCGGCGACCAGCGGAGAGCGTCATTTGCGGGGATGTTACACAGATCGCGGAGAGCTGCGGTCAACCTACAGGATCCTATCCGGAGAAGGACGGTTCAAATGAGCGTCGTGACACCGCTGACCCCGAGCGCTGATCAGAACTCGGAACAAAGACTGCGGGAAGACTTGGCAGCGGCCTTCCGGCTGGCGGTAGAATTTGGCTGGCACGAAGGGGTCGGCAATCACTTCAGCGCCGCAGTTTCCGAAGACGGGACGAAGTTTCTAATGAACCGCAAATGGCGGCACTTTTCCGAAGTGACAGCCGGCAATCTCCAGCTTCTGGATGCCAATGACGACAGCATCATGGACACGCCGGATGCTCCGGACCCGAGCGCCTGGTGCATTCACGGGACGGTGCACCGCCTCAACCCTGCGGTGAAGGTGTTGTTTCATGTCCATCCACCCAACGCGACAGCGCTGGCAACGCTTCAAGATCCGACTTTGAAGCCGATCGATCTCAACACGGCCCGCTTTTTCGGCAAGGTTGCTGTCGATCTCGGCTTTGGCGGCATGGCGGATGAGGCTGAAGAAGGACGGCGGATTGCAGAGACGCTCGGCAACAAACCGATCCTCATCATGGGCAATCACGGTGTTTCGGTCGCCGCCGAAACGGTCGCCGAGGCCTTTGATCATCTCTACTACTTTGAACGGGCAGCCGGAACCTTGTTGACAGCCTATGCCACCGGTCAGCCGCTCGCCGTGATGTCGGACAATCTGGCCGCCAAGACGGCAGCCGAGTGGGAACCTTACAAGGGCATGGGACACGCCCATTTTGACTATTTGAAGCGCCAGCTCGACAAAAATCAGCCGGACTATCTCGATTAAAATCAACTCCTTAACAGGCCGGATCCGTGAAATCCGGCCTGTAGTAGTCGCCTAGTACCCGCTCCATCGCTTTGCAGGCTAGCCTTTGTCCATCCGCAATTCTTCAACGGGAGGACGAAGCATGAGCGCACAGAAGATCCTGATGATCACCGGTGATTTCACCGAAGACTATGAAACCATGGTGCCGTTCCAGGCGCTTTTGGCCATGGGCTATGAAGTGGATGCCGTTTGTCCGGGCAAAAAAGCTGGTGAGAGCGTTGCCACCTGCATCCATGATTTTGAGGGCGACCAAACCTACACGGAAAAACGCGGCCACAATTTCACGCTGAACGCCACTTTCGCCGATATCAATCCGGCCGACTACGACGCTCTTGTGATCCCGGGTGGCCGCGCACCAGAATATCTGCGGCTGGACGGTGCGGTCCTTGAGGCTGTGTCTCATTTCATGAGCGAAGCCAAGCCAGTTGCCGCGATTTGTCATGGTGCCCAGATCCTCACAGCGGCGAAGGTCATCGAGGGCCGGACAGTGTCGGCCTACCAGGCCTGCCGTCCGGAAGTCGAACTTGCGGGCGCGACTTATGCGGACATTGCCGTCGATGCGGCGGTCACCGACGGCAATCTCGTCACCGCGCCCGCCTGGCCGGCACATCCGGCGTGGCTTGCCCAATTCCACAAGGTGTTGAGCAGCGCACAGCAAGGCTCACTCGCAGCCTGATGATGTAAACAACCGGTCCGGGCACCAACGTGCACCGCCCGGGCCGGTATCATGGTCGAGCAGACCAAACAGTGGCGAAGAGCCCTTGAATTGACCTTCTGAGCGAGTACTTTGAGGTGATGGAGGAAACACCGGGATGTGCAAACTGTTTATCGATGCCGATGTAAATCTCTGGCAAAGCACGACAAAATCACTGCGCATCGACGGCATGGTCACATCCGTGCGGTTGGAAACCTTCTTCTGGAACGTTCTTGATGAAATCGCAGCGCGCGACGGTATGAATGTTGTGCAGTTGATCACCAAGCTGCATCACGAAAGCATTGATGCCGGTCACGACCTTGGCAATTTCACCTCTTTCCTCAGGGTCTGCTGTGGCCGCTACCTGGCGCTGCAGCTCGCCGGAGACGTGCCCACAGACACACGCGTTCCGATTGCAGGCCTTGACGCCGATGGCATTCTGGAGGCAGAGGAACGCCGGGTTCATTAAGGCCCAAGCGCAGCTGTCATTCCGGCACTTGTCGCAATGCGTGACCGCTTGAAGGCTTGGACCACAGGATTTTAGGTTTGCTTCCATGGATCCGAAGACCAAAATCCACCAAAGCGAGCCACTTACGTGTGTAGTATTCCGTTACTACCCGCAGCCCCTAATCCCCTGATAGGACAATGCATTCATTGTTGACGTTAGGTCTCCCACCGATTCTTGCCGGTGATGACGCCTGGCGGCAATTTAAGAACCTTGCCGATCCTGTCTTCCTTTCTTTACCCACCAAACAAGAAGTTGGCAGGTTTCCGGTTCCCTGCCCGGGGCAATTATTTCGAACCCGGGCAGGGTTTTCTTGGTCTGCAGTTGTCTGGGGGGACACATGTGCAAGTTGTTTGTCGAGGCGGCAACTGAGCTTTGGCAATGCCGTGCCCGGTCACTCCGGATCGATGGAATGGTGACATCCGTTCGCCTTGAAAACTTCTTTTGGAAAGTTCTGGAAGAGCTGGCTGAGCGCGACGGCATGAACGTTGTGCAGCTGATCACCCGGCTTCACAACGAAAGCATTGCGGCGGGCCACGATCTTGGCAATTTCACCTCTTTCCTGAGGGTCTGCTGTGGCCGGTATCTCGCCTTGCAGCTCTCCGGCGATGTCCCGACCGACAAGTCTCAGCCAATCGGCAGTCTGAACGTGGACGAAATCCTGAAATCCGAGGCCCGTCAGATACCGGATTGGAATTGACAGATTAACTGCCCGCCTAATCGGCCCCGACAAGACCTGCTACATGATCAGCAATCGCAAGTGCGGACGTGAGGCCCGGCGATTCAATCCCGTAGAGCGCAACAAGACCGGCTTGGCCGTGCGCCGCAGGTCCATCAATCCTGAAATCCGCAGCCGGCTCACCCGGCCCTACAATTTTGGGGCGGATGCCGGAATAGTCCGGCACGAGGGCACCATCGGCCAAATCCGGCCAGTAACTCCGGATCGCGGCATAGAATTTTTGTCCGCGAGTGGGATCAACCGGGTAGTCGAAGTCTTCAACCCACTCCACATCCGGGCCGAAGCGCGCCTGGTGCTGAAGATTCAGCGTCAGATGAACGCCTAAGCCGCCGGGTTCCGGCACCGGATAAATCAGCTTCGAAAACGGCGCCCTGCCCTGCAGTTTGAAATAACTGCCCTTGGCGAGATAGGCCTTGGGTGGCTTCGTACCCTCTATCCCGGCAGCCAGCGCCGGGGCCATATGACCGGCACACAGGATCATCTCCTTGCAGGTGATCGCATAGGCTTCGCCGTCTTCGGTCGACACGTGAACTCCAAAGCCGCCTGCAAGCAACGGCTCTAAGCGGTCAACCTTGGTATTGAGTACAACCTGGCCGCCATGGGCTTCCAAACCGCCCTGCAGCGCCAGCATGAACCCATGGCTGTCGAGAATGCCTGTCGACGGGGACCAGAGAGCACCGGCAGCATTAAGTGACGGTTCCTTTTGGCAGAGTGCATCCTTGGAGACAAACTCCAGATCGGTCACCCCGTTTGCGGCAGCCTTGGCCTTGATGGTGTCCAGTTCCTGAAGCTGCGTGTCATTGGTGGCGACGATCAGCTTGCCGATCTGCTCGTGTCCAACACCGTTTTCCCGGCAAAAGGCGTATAGCTGTTTCTTGCCCTGGACGCAGAGCCGCGCCTTCAGGCTGCCCTGCGGATAGTAGATCCCGGCATGAATGACCTCCGAATTGCGGGCGCTGGTTTCGGACCCAATCAGATCATGCTGCTCCAAAACCATCACTTCGCGCCCGGAAAGGGCCAAGGCGCGCGCGCAGGCAAGCCCCACGGCCCCGGCACCAATCACGATGGTTTCGATGTCATGCATGGCCTGTTTCATTCCTCAGCGACTGTCATCAACTCATTGCTTCGATGAGCGCTGACCACGAAAGATGAGAGCCCACCATACCCTCCGCCGTCATCCCGCACTTGATGCGGGATCCATTCCATGAGCGTTTCATTCGATCAGCCCTGCGAGGAGCGAGGAAACGGAATGGATCCTCGGATCAAGCCCGAGGATGACGGAGCGAAGGGTGAAACCGTGCCAAACCTAAACAGACTGACTTCCCGGAAAAGTCCACAGGCTTTATCCGGGATCGCTTCCGTTCGCCCGGGATGACACAGTATTCGTATAGCTGCCGTCCCGGGCTCGACCCGGGACCTGAGCTTCTTTCCGACATGGCCCCTGATCAGGTCCGGGGCGGCCTTAACAGGCGGCGGGTGTTACCCCCACCACTTCTCCGGCTCGAAGTAGCCAGCGGCATCTTCGATGACCTGACCGACTTGGAAGAGCGTCGACTCATCAAACGGTTTGCCGATCAGCTGCAGACCAAGCGGCAGGCCTTCAGACGACAGACCAGCAGGTACGGAGATGCCCGGAAGACCGGCCATATTCACGGTTACGGTGAAGATGTCGTTGAGGTACATTTTCACCGGATCGGAGTGAAGGTCCTGATCAGCCACTCCAAAGGCTGCAGAAGGCGTTGCCGGGGTCAGGATGGCGTCAACGCCGTTTTGCCACGCCAGATCAAAATCGCGCTTGATCAGCGTGCGGACCTTCTGGGCTTTCAGGTAGTAGGCATCGTAGTAACCGGCGGACAACACATAGGTGCCGATCAGGATGCGGCGCTTTACCTCATCGCCAAAGCCTTCGGCGCGGGTGTTTTCATACATCTCCACGATGTCTTTGCCCGGAACGCGCAGGCCATAACGCACGCCGTCATAACGGGCCAAGTTGGACGAGGCTTCTGCCGGAGCCACAATGTAATAGGCCGGCAGGGCGTATTTGGTGTGCGGCATGGCAATGTCGACGATTTCCGCGCCCGCATCCTTCAGCCACGCAATGCCCTGTTGCCAAAGCTCATCGATTTCGCCCGGCATGCCGTCGAGCCGGTATTCCGCCGGAATGCCGATTTTCAGACCCTTCACGGACTTGCCGATCGCCGCTTCATAGTCCGGAACCTCGATATCGACGGACGTGGTGTCTTTCGGGTCGACGGAGGCCATGGACTTCAGAAGGATCGCACTGTCGCGCACCGTGTGGGCAATCGGGCCAGCCTGATCGAGCGAGGAGGCAAAGGCAACAACGCCCCAGCGCGAACAACGGCCGTAGGTCGGCTTGATGCCAACGGTGCCTGTGAAGGCCGCCGGCTGGCGGATGGAACCGCCGGTGTCCGTAGCCGTCGCGCCCATGCACATGCGCGCAGCAACGGCGGCAGCCGAGCCGCCGGACGAGCCGCCCGGGACAAGGTCCTGGTTGGAGCCGTTCTTGCGCCACGGGTTGATGACGTCGCCGTAGTAGGAGGTCTCGTTTGACGAGCCCATGGCGAATTCGTCCATGTTCAACTTGCCGAGCATGACCGCGCCATCAGCCCACAGGTTGGCCGTGACGGTGGACTCATAGGCCGGTTTGAAACCGTCCAGAATGTGGGAACACGCCTGCGTATGAACGCCTTCGGTGCCGAAGAGGTCCTTGATGCCGAGCGGAATGCCTTCCAGCGTGCCGCCTTCGCCCTTGGCGAGCTTGTCGTCAGAGGCCTTGGCCATCTGACGGGCCTTGTCTGCGGTAACAGCAACATAGGCGTTCAGCGCGCCGTTGGCCTGTTCGATGTTACCGAGAAACGCCTCGGTGAGTTCGGTGGACGTGTAGTCCTTGTTCTTCAAGCCTTCGCGGGCTTCGGCAATGGTCAGTTTAGTAAGGTCTGTCATGGGTCCAGGTCTTTCAGGCTGCCGTCAGGCGCCGGGAATAGAAAAGGGATTCAGGATGTTCGGGATAGTCCAGGATCGGGCCGCACACTTTGAAGCCGCTGGTCTCGTACAGGCGTTTGGCCGCGTCATAATTGACACCGGTTTCCAAAACAGCCTCGGAGAAGCCTTCCTCAATGGCGAGCGCCAGGATCCGATCCAGCAATTTGCGTCCAAGGCCGAGGCCCTGAAAATCGGGACGGGTGTACATGCGCTTGACTTCGGCAATGCCGCCGTCGTGACGATAGAGCGATCCACAAGCCGCCACCTTGCCATCGACGCGGGCGACGAAGACAGTGGTCCGCGCATCGGCCATCTGTTCAACGGTCAGATGGTGGCAGGCGTCTTCCGATGTCAGGCTCAACAACAGATCATTCAATTCGCCGACCATCACACGCATCTCATCACTGAGCGGCGTTTCAACGGCGATTGAAATGGCTGGGGCGGACGACATCCCGGTTGCTCCTGCTTATTCGACGACTTTCGGCACCATGAAGAAGTTGTCTTCAGAGGCCGGCGCGTTCTTGGTGATGTCGTCGGCCTTGTTGCCGTCGGTCACGCCGTCTGCGCGCTTTTTCATAGTTGTTTCGACCACGGAGGTCATCGGCTCAACGCCGTCAATGTTCACTTCGTCGAGCTGTTCGACAAAACCGAGGATGGCATTCAGTTCGCCGGTCATGCGGGTGGCTTCGTCTTCGCTCACCTTGATGCGGGCAAGACGCGCAACGCGCTTTACCGTTGCAGTATCTACGGACATGTTTTTTCCTTTGACCGTTGGAAATCTGGTTTGGGATTTGATTACCGCTCCAGGCGTTCATTTTCCAATGAATGTCCTTGCTGAACGCATCAAGACATGAAATACGGTCCTGATGGGGACCGAATTATGAGTGATGGTTCAACACGCCGGGGACGAAAAGACGACCCCAGCCTGACCGGCCGGCTGCAATCCGCGATGGTGAAAGCTCTGGCCGATCATGGTTACGAGCCGGTTCGTTTAGACGATCTCGCGAACACCGCGGGCACCAGCAAACAGGCAATCTATCGCCGATGGCCCGGCAAACATGACTTTGCGCTTGCCGCGCTTCAAACTGCTTTGTTCAAGCTCCCGGCCCCCAGACCCGAACGCACAAACACCGCGCGGGACCTATACCGCCTGATCGCGGGCTACCTAACCGCCTTGAACAGTGATCTTGGCAAGGCCCTACTACACGTGCGGACTGTCCCGATATTCGGATTGCTTCTTACAGACTTTGAGGACGAAATCCGGTTTCACATCCGCCAGTGTTTGATCGCGACGCCGTTTGAGCAGGACCTTCAGGCGAAAACCTCGCTAATCCTGGGACTCATTTGGCAAGACCTGTTTGATCTGCATTTCGGGCGCGGCGGGCTGGATGACGCCGGATTGGAAAGTGCGATCTATTTGCTTTTGGGGCTGACTGCCCCCCGATCCTCTGTGGAACAGTCGCCGCTCCCCGGATTGTGACCCACGTCTGCGTACCAAGGCGTTCACGGATTCTGGCGGTGTGCTTTCATCTCTGTGAACAAGGGTGATTGGTGTTTGGCAACGGTCATGGCCATTCTCCAGACACCGGGCGCGAACATGTGCCTCAACTCAAAAACCTTCCGGAGTTCTCGATGCCGCTTTACACCTCGAAATCCGTGCTTCTTGGCCTCACAGCTCTTTTTTCCGTCACCGGCTTTGCCGTGTCGGCTGACGAAATCACCACCTTTACCAAGAACGGCGCCGCTATCGGCGGCACCGATCCGGTTGCCTACTTCACCCAAGGCAAGCCGGTCGCCGGTTCTGATGAGTACACGTTCCAATATGACGACGTGACCTGGAAGTTTTCGTCCGCTGAAAACCGGGACAAGTTCGCCGCCGATCCGGTGAAATACGCGCCGCAATACGGCGGTTTCTGCGCCTTCGGCCTGAGCAAGGGCTTCAAGGTGCCGGTCATCCCGGAGGCGTGGAAAATCGTCGATGGCAAGCTCTACCTCAACAACAGCATCGCCGTGCAAGAGCGGTTTGAGGGCAACACCGCAGAATATATCAATCACGCTGACCTGAACTGGGACATCGTGAAAGACACGAAGCCGGAAGACCTGAAAGAACCGATCATCCGGTAATTCCGGTGATCCGCTTCAAGCTCAATCCTCTCAGAGAGTCATCCTCGGCCTTGTGCCGAGGATCCATATTTTTCAATATGTTATGGATGTTCGGAACAAGTCCGAACATGACGCGGGAGGGTAACTTGGACTTTGTCAGCAGTCTGGAGCCCGCCAATTCGGCGGGCTTTTTTTTGCCACCTGACACGCCGTTTCCTGTCATGAAACAATGACGCCTTTCAAAACCGACTGCGCGATGCTAAATGCTGAGTATTGAAGTCAGCATTTAAAGGTTCCCCATGGCCGCCCTGCCGAAACGCAAACCCCGCTTTCTGACCGTCAAGTCGGTCGTGAATTTAAGCCCGCACATGATCCGTGTGACCTTTGCCGGGCACGAACTGGAAGGATTTCCACTGGGGCAAGAAGGGGCGAATTGCAAGCTGGTGCTGCCCCGGGACGGTGAAAGCCGGGAAGATTTCGAAGCATATTTTGCCCCGGATGGGCCCGACGAGAAGGTCCACCCGGTCAGGACCTATACCGTGCGGGGCTATCGACCGGACAGTCTGGAGCTCGACATCGATTTTGTCGCCCATGGCGACAACGGACCGGCAACCCGCTGGGCGCAATCCGCCAAACCCGGATCCTTCCTCGGCTTCTTCGGGCCAAGCCAGAAGAAGATCAAGGAGTTTTACGCCGATTGGTATCTGGTGGCCGCGGACCTCTCGGCCATGCCGGTTGCCGAGGCCATTCTGGAGCAGATGCCGCAGGACGCGAAAGGCGTTGCCCTCTTTGAAGTGCCGTCCAAAGACGATATCCGGGAGATTGTGGTCCCAAGAAACATCGAAATCCATTGGTTGATCCATGAGGATCCGCATGTGGCGTCCACCGCACAGCTCGACTTTATAAGGTCGATGGCGTGGCCGGACGGCGTCGTGCAAACCTCCATTGCCGGGGAAAGCTCGGTCATCCGGTCGATCCGGGACTATCTGCACAACACCCGGCAGGTGCCGCGCAAAGACACCTACATCTCCGGCTATTGGAAAATCGGCCTTGTTGAAGACGAGCATCAGAAAATGAAACGGGCGGAAGCCGCCTGACACCCCTTTCGATCTGGCAGGAAGCCGTGCGCGTAGTCTCTCCAGTAGACGGAGAGGTGCGATGGCCCGCTATTACGTGTCAGTGACCGGTTTGCGGTTGAAGACCTGGTTTCATGCCCTGCGCTTCTGGCGGCATGCGATCCCCAGCTTCAATCAGGCAAAAGCAGCGGACGGCAACGTTTTGACCGACACACGGACCGTGCGCGGCGTCCATCATACCTTGACCGTCTGGACGAGTGAAACGGCGATGAAACGCTATCTTTATCGCGGAGCGCACCGCAAGGCGATCAAGGCGTTTCCATCAATCGCAACTGGAACGACATGCGGCTTCCACACTGACGACATTCCATCCTGGGAGGTCGCTCTTGAATACTGGGAGCGCCATGGACGGAACTACGAGACGCCGACAATGGGCAGCTCGCGTAGCCCATAGTCCAACCTTGTTGCTTTAGCCAAGCTGGAACCCGGCAACAGCTATTCCCGCGGCCCGAGATACTCCACCCGCAGATCTTCCACTTTTCCGGCTTCCTTGGCCGCGAGCAGCTCAATGTTGATCGCGCGGGTGTAAGGGCTGCGCAGCGACAGTGCAAACCCGTATTTGTTAGGATCAAAGAGCGGCCCAACCACCTCCACATCCGCGTTGGGATTGGTGTGATCGTAGTACTCCAGTGTCGGCGCATCGCCGACAAACGCGTCAATTTCGCCATCGCTTAATGCTTCAACAGCCTCATCGAGGCCATCAAACGCAATCACCGACCATCCCTGCTCGCGCGAATAGTCTTCCCCGACACTGCCGTCGAACACACCGACGACCTTGCCCGGCAAGTCGGCGACACTCTGGATCTGATTGTTGAGCGACAGGGTGGTCATGACGCTTGTAACGGAAGACGTAATGAACGCCATCACCGCCAATCCGCACACCAGCCAGATCGCTTGCCACACACGCCCGATCCAACCAAACAGATTCTTGCGCGATGGCGCCTTGCCGGAAGTCACGACAGACATCACCGAATAAAAACTGTCCGCCAGACCATCGGGCCACTTCTGCGAGAAAGACTTGTCGAACCGGCGGTCAAAAAGGGTCATGAGAAGCGTAGCCACCACAATGACAAACGCGAGCCAGCCGTAGGCCTTCAGGAAACCCGCCTCCTGAAGCCCGTTGACCACTTCCCAGAAGCTGGTTGAGCCCGCAGAGCCGACCATGATGCGCAGACCTGAATCGAACCAGGGCTGGGTGAAATCCATTTTCTCCAAACGCGCCTTTGTGATGGTCAGGTTCGAGATCGCAGCATCTGTTTGCCCCTCCGCAGTCGCGTCGATCAAGGCCCGCACATTGGGGTACGCCTCGTACTGATACTCGAGGCCGCCAGCAGCTGCGAGCTCTTCCCAAAGCTCGATCGCCATGCCGGTATATCCGTCAGCCGTTTGCATCACGAAAGGCGGGCTCACCCGAACGCCAACCTTCAGCGGCGCTTCGCCGCTCGCCGCTTCCCGTGCTTGCCCCGCCTCCTGCGCATCACCGGGCGATACAACCAGTATCATTGCACTGATCAGCGCGATGATCGGGAACACGAAACGCAAATAGACACGAAAATTCAAAAGCATGGTTCCCCCAAGACAAGGACGCAAAGACGAATGCGTCCAGACGTTACAACCTAAAGGGTAAAACAGTCGCAAACGCCTGTGTGATGCTTTTGCAATTGAGGAACCAGGCTACTGAGTCCCGGCCTCCGCCGGGACGGCTGAAAACTGTCGGGGTTCATGAGAACTATCCCCACCAAATCCGCCTATCGCGTCTCGCCAGCGCCGCATTTGTTGCTATATTGTTCTCCAAAGCGCTTTTAACCGGACCGATAAACCATGACCGACCCGGACGGGTATGACGATCCCTTCGACGATCCTTTTCAACCCATCGGGACGCGGGCGGAAGCTCCCCCTGTTGCGCCACCACCTGGTGGCGGCATTGCTGCACGCGCCATGGCAGCCCGCCGGGCACCCGACTACCTGACCGGTCTGAACCCCGAACAGCGCCTTGCCGTGGAAACGACCGAGGGGCCTGTCCTGGTTCTGGCGGGCGCCGGCACCGGCAAGACCCGGGTTTTGACCACCCGGATCGCGCATATCCTGGCCTCCGGCCTTGCACGTCCACATGAAATTCTGGCCGTGACCTTCACCAACAAGGCCGCCCGCGAAATGAAGGACCGCATTGCCGGGTTTGTAGGCGGCAATGTGGAGGGGATGGCCTGGCTCGGCACGTTTCACTCCATCTGCGTAAAGATCCTTCGAAAACATGCCGAACTGGTGGGTTTGAAATCCGGCTTTTCCATTCTGGATACGGACGATCAGATCCGCCTGATCAAGCAGATCATTCAGGCAGAAGGGCTCGACGACAAGCGCTGGACCGCCCGTGCCTTTGCCAACATTCTCGATGGCTGGAAGAACCGCGCCTTGACACCAGATCAGGTGCCGGAAGGCGAAGCACGGGCTTTCGCGAACGGCAAGGGCCGCAAGCTTTACGAGGAGTATCAGGAACGTCTGTCGATCCTGAACGCCGCCGATTTTGGCGATCTCTTGCTCCACGTCATCACGCTGTTCAAGACCCGCCCGGATGTGCTTGCCGATTATCAGCGCCGCTTTCGCTACATGCTGGTGGATGAGTATCAGGACACCAACATCGCCCAGTATCTGTGGCTGCGTCTCCTGGCCCAGGGAAATCCGAATGTCTGCTGTGTCGGTGATGACGATCAGTCAATCTATGGCTGGCGCGGGGCGGAGGTCGACAACATCCTGCGCTTCGAGCACGACTTCAAGGGCGCGGAAGTAATCCGTCTGGAGCGCAATTACCGCTCCACAAGCCATATTCTGGCCGCTGCCTCTCATCTCATCTCCTTCAACGAAGGCCGCCTCGGCAAGACGCTCTTCACCGACTTTCACGAACCGGATCATGACCTTGTGTCAGTTGCCTCGGTCTGGGATTCAGAAGAAGAAGCCAGGACGATTGGTGATGAAATCGAGGCGCTGCAAACCAAGGGCCATGCGCTCAACGAGATGGCCGTTCTGGTCCGCGCCTCCTTCCAGATGCGCGAGTTCGAGGATCGTTTTGTCACGCTCGGCCTCAACTACCGTGTCATTGGCGGTCCGCGCTTTTATGAGCGCATGGAAATCCGCGACGCCATGGCGTATTTCCGCTGTGTCATGCAGCCGGCGGACGATCTGGCGTTCGAGCGGATCGTCAACACGCCGAAACGCGGCCTTGGGGATGCCACGCTAAAGCTTGTGCATGAACTTGCGCGGGCCGAACGTATCCCATTGATGCAAGCGGCCAGCCAGCTGATCGATTCCGAAGAGCTGAAACCCAAGCCGCGCAATTCGCTGAAAACCGTGCTCGACAATTTCGAGCGCTGGCGGCGCCAGCTCGACAGCATGAAGCACACGGATCTTGCCGAGATCATTCTGGATGAAAGCGGCTACACGGAGATGTGGCGGCAGGACCGTTCAGCCGAAGCCCCGGGCCGTCTGGACAACCTGAAAGAACTCATCCGCTCCATGGAAGAGTTTGAATCCATGGCCGGGTTCCTGGAACACATTTCGCTCGTCATGGACCGCGACAGCGCAGATGCACAGGACGCGGTCTCAATCATGACGCTGCACTCCGCAAAGGGACTGGAGTTCGACACGGTTTTCCTGCCCGGCTGGGAAGAAGGCCTTTTCCCGCACCAGCGGGCGCTGGATGAGAGTGGCCGGGCGGGACTGGAAGAAGAACGCCGCCTCGCCTATGTCGGCATCACCCGAGCCAAGAAACGGGCGAAGCTGTACTTTGCCTCCAACCGGCGCATTCACGGCCAATGGCAATCGAGCATTCCGTCCAGGTTCCTTGATGAACTGCCGACTGACCACGTTGAAATCGCGGAAGCCTCGTCCAACTACGGCGGGTATGGCGGTGGCGGCTATGGTCCGTCGCGCTTCGACCGTCAGGATGCCTTTGAGACCGGCAGCTATTCGACGCCTGGTTGGCAACGCGCGCAGCGCGCGCGCCAGTCCTCGAACGGGTTTTCAGACGGCGGCGGGCGTGGCTACCAATCCGCGCGTCAAAAACGCCAGGGCCCGCTCACCATTGAAGGGGAACTGGTTGCCAAGTCTGTCAGCGACACGCCCTCGGAGTATTCGGTCGGCGAGCGGGTGTTCCACATCAAGTTCGGCTATGGCGCGATCAAGGCGATCGAAGGTAACAAGCTGACCATCGATTTTGAAAAGGCCGGTCAGAAAAAAGTCATCGACAGCTTCGTCGAGCGGCACTGACAGAAGCTTCCCTTTGCCTACCTCAGCGATCGGCGAGTCTGACGGAGTTGGCCTCCTTTAAAGATCAATTCCTTTTTCCTCTTGCTCCCTAATCAGCAGGAAGCGTTCTGGAATGAAGGGATGCAGGGCAACCGCCTCCCGCAAGGCCTGCTGGCCGAGCCGGACCCTGCCCTGCTCCATCAGGATCCGGCCCTTGCCGGAAAGCGCCCCGAAATGCCGGGGTTCAAGCTCCAGCACCCGTTCGATATCTTCAAGTGAGCGGTCAGGTTTGCCCTGGAGGTAATGGATGAATGCCCGCTGGTTCCACGCCTCGGCATAATCGGGCGCCGTTTCCAAGGCACTGTTTAACTCCATAAGTGCCCCTTCATAGTCGGCAACGCGCCGTTTACTCATTGCTGAGCGAACCTTTGCCTCCAGATCCGCGGACGGGGCAGCCGCAATCCAGCTCTCCCAGATTTCCGCTTCGACTATCCGGGCCTCCATTTCGCTCTTCGAGGAAAGCAATGCATCGAACAGCCGCTGGTCGGGCAGATCACCCGCCTGTGCCGGCCTCTCTATACCCAAAAAGACAAGACAGAACAGTAAGGCGACTGTCGGCAAGATTCGCCGGGCCTGAAGGATTGCGCTTGCCTGCATGGTGGATCTCCCTTGGTACCGTCGGGCACTTTAGTAAAAACCTATGGCAGGCGGACTGTTTCGCCAGATCCAGCGGGTTTTATCGCAAAAACAAAAAAGAGACTGGCAGGGGTTTTTCGCACCGGCTATACCGCTGAGCCAAGCTAACAAGCCAACAGACACCTCAACCGAAGGCGTGCCTTTATGAAAACCATCCGGGTCAAGATCACGGCGGAAGAACTGGAAGCCAAACGGATCTCCGAAATCCTGGAGCGGGCCTTCGAGGACGAGGGCAATCCGGTCACGATTTACGAAGATTCCAAGGACGGGAAAATCTGGTCGGCCGAAATTCTACTCTTCGGCATGGAGCCGGACGAAGCAGCCGCACTGGTGCGCGACCGGGTTGGCGCCGATGCATTCGCCGCACCGCTGGAGGCAGAAGAACTGCCGGATATCAACTGGGTGGAAAAAAGCTTGGAAGGTCTGAAGCCGGTTCGCGCCGGGCGCTTTCTGGTGCACGGCAGTCACGATCGCGACAAGGTGCCGGGCGGCGCGATCGGGCTTGAAATCGAGGCAGCTCTCGCCTTTGGAACCGGCCACCACGGAACCACTGCCGGATGCCTGGAAGAGATCGACCGGCTGTTGTCCATGCGCGAGTATGACAGCATTCTGGATCTCGGAACGGGAACAGGTGTTTTGGCAATTGCCGCAGCCTTGAAAGCCCGCCAGCAGGTGTTGGCGACCGACATTGATCCGATCGCAACACAGACTGCTCTGGAAAACGCGCGGCTCAACGGTGCCCGTCATCTCGTGACCGGTTTCACCGCCAATGGCGTGGAAGACCGGCGGTGTAATCTCTATGGCCCGTTCGATCTGGTCATCGCAAATATTCTGGCCCGGCCCTTGATGAAGATGTCGAAATCCATTTGCGCGCGGATGACACCTACGTCCACGCTGGTCTTGTCCGGTTTGCGGATCGAGGACGGACCGCGCATCCTGTTTGCTTATGGATGTCAGGGATTTGTCCTGGACCGCCGCCGGGAAAAGGACGGCTGGCTCACGCTCACGCTGGTCCGCGGCCGCAAACACGCGTAAGGCTATTTCCTAGGAGAAACGAAAAGACCCCGCCGGTTGTTCCAGCGGGGTCTTTTATCGTGCACAGTTATTCTTTCAGCGGCTTAGAACGCGCTGGTCGCAGAGCCTTCGCGTTCCAGTTGCTCACGATCGTAACCGTGGGCAGAAAGGGTCGCGTCATCGAGTGACAGGAGGTAGCCGTTGACATAACGGCGGGCCTGTACGGAGCGGGCTTCGATCATCCGGTCGAAAGCGCGGCGCATGAAGCCGCCAGAAGCGCGTGTCGATGTAGTCGTTGCGATGGTCATTGTCTTTAATCCCATTCGAAGTTGAAGAGCTTCCCTAGGGAGAAACGTCTTTATTAGCTTGTTGGCAGTTAATATGATCGTGGATGCGCGGTTTAGGTAGGGGGCGATCTGCATGCCAGCCCTGCGCATTTCGCATATGCGAAATGATTTGTGCATTGCACATTTTCGAAACGAAAATTCCCATATCCAATCTTTTCAAGAAATAATTATCCGACTTGATTGCGTCATGGACCCCTTTTAGTTTTGCCGCCATGTTTCAGAATTTTGACGATCTCAGTGATCCTTCCTGCGGGGCGCCGCATGCAGCGCTTCTCAGAGCCGAACTCAAGCGTCTGGGCCTTGATGGTTTCTTGATTCCCCGTGCCGATGCGCACCAGGGGGAATATGTCCCGCCGCATGACTGCCGTTTGCAGTGGTTGACGGGCTTCACCGGATCCGCCGGTATGGCGGCAGTTTTGGGCGAAGACGCTGCCGTTTTCGTCGATGGCCGCTACACCATCCAAGTGCGCGAACAGGTCGACATGGACGTGTTTCCAGCCCAGCATCTGATCACCGAACCGGTGACGGAGTGGCTTGCTGCACGCCTCAAGCCGGGCCAAAAACTCGGTATCGACGCCATGCTGCACACCGTGCGGGAAGTCCACCGGTTGCGGGAGATCTGTAAAGAGGCCGGGGCTGAACTGATCACTTTGCAAGACAACCCGGTTGATGCGGTTTGGGCGGATCGCCCAGAGCCGCCGATCGGTCAGGTCATGCTGTATCCGACGGAGCTTGCAGGCCGTGGGTCAGAAGACAAGATCGCCGAGATCCAGAAAGCCATTCAGGACAAGAAAGCCGACGCGTGTGTCCTTACACAGCCGGATTCCATTGCCTGGCTGTTCAACATCCGCGGCTCGGATGTCACGCACACACCACTGCCGCTGTCGTTTGCGACCGTTCCGGCAGAAGGCAAACCCTCGCTTTACATTGATGGCCGGAAGCTCTCCAACTCCGTGCGCGATGCCCTCGCCGATTTGACCGAGATTTCAGAGCCGGTCGATTTTCAAGGCGGACTGAAAACACTCGGCACTGAAGGGAAGAAGGTCATCATCGATCCGTCTCTTGCCGGGATCGGCATTGCCGAAGCCATCACAGATGCCGGTGGAACGCTCGTTGAAGCCTCTGATCCTGTTCTCCTACCGAAAGCCGTCAAAAACGAGGTCGAGCTGAACGGCGCCCGGAAAGCGCATGTCCGCGATGCGGCGGCCTATATCTCCTTCCTCTGCTGGTTCGATGAAGAAGTCGCCAAGGGTGAGCTGGACGAGATCGGGGCCGCCGAAAAACTGGAAGAGTTTCGCGCGGCAACGGGAGAGCTCAAGGACATCTCCTTCGATACGATTTCCGGGGCCGGACCGAACGGGGCGATCTGCCACTACCGGGTCAGCCGCACCAGCAATCTGAAGATCCCGCAAGACAAGCCCTTCCTGATTGATTCCGGCGCGCAGTATATCGACGGCACCACCGACATCACCCGGACGCTCGCCGTTGGCACTGTGAGCGAAGAGATGAAGAAGCACTATACGCTGGTGCTGAAGGGCCACATCGCCATCTCGACCGCGAAGTTTCCGGAAGGCACGACAGGTGCCCAGCTGGATACCCTTGCGCGCATAGAGCTTTGGAAAGCCGGCCTCGATTTCGATCACGGCACCGGCCACGGCGTCGGCACGTATCTCGGTGTCCATGAAGGTCCGCAGCGCATCGCCAAGACTGGCCATGTGCCGCTGAAGCCGGGCATGATCCTGTCAAACGAACCGGGTTACTATCCCGCCGGTGAATACGGCATCCGCCTGGAGAACCTCGAAATCGTCACCGCACCGAAGGACATTCCAGGCGGCGAACGGCCAATGCTCGGGTTTGAGACGATCACGCTTGTCCCGTTCGACCGGCGCTTGATCGTTGCCGGTATGCTGACGAGCGACGAACGTTCCTGGCTCAACCGGTACCATCAGCGGGTCCGCTCCGAAATCGGGCCATTGCTGGCCGCCAAAGACAGGATTTGGCTGGAACAGGCAACCGAAGAGCTCTGAGCAAAAGCCTCCCATCACAAACAAAAACCGCCCGGACACTGTCCGGGCGGTTTTTCCATAAGCTCCAAAAAGGCGAGCGGGTTATGCTGCCTCGTCTTCCTTTTGCACCTGCTCCAGGAAGTGGCTGACCGCCCCCGAAAGACTGTTGGCAACCTTGCCGAGTTGATCGGCAGATTGGCTCATCGTCTGGGATTGCTCGCGGGTCTGATCGATCGAGCCGGACACACCGGCAACGTTGGACGCTGCAGCCGATGCGCCATCTGAAGCCAGTGTAATGCTTTGCGTGATCTCGCTTGTCGCAATATTCTGTTCTTCCACGGACGCCGCAATGGTGCTGGTCACCGACTGCACTTGCTCAATCTGCTCGACAATGGACCGGATGGCCGCGACAGATTTTTGGGTCGAGCCCTGAATGCCGGTGATTTGGCTGGCAATCTCGTCCGTCGCCTTGGCCGTTTGTGTTGACAATTCCTTCACTTCAGCTGCAACCACAGCGAAGCCTTTGCCGGCCTCCCCTGCACGCGCAGCCTCAATTGTGGCGTTCAAAGCCAAAAGATTGGTCTGTTCTGCGATGGCTCGGATGATCTCGACAACCTCACCTATTTTGTCAGCAGTTTCCGCCAGAATGGAAACATCTTTGTCAGCTGAAACCGCAGTCGATGATGCCGTTTCAGAGATTTCCATGGCCGTATTGGCCTGGCGGGAAATCTCACTGATGGAGGCGGACAGTTCGGCAGCAGCGGACGCAACAGTTTGGACATTGGTGGTCGCTTCTTCAGTCGCTGCATTAGCAGCACTCGCGCTTTCTGAAGCATGACCTGCAATCTGAACCATTTGGCCGGCAGATTGACTGACTTCGTGCGTTTCGTTCTTGAGTTGCTGCTGAACCGCGGAGACCTCATCTTCAAACTGTTTGATGGCAGCTTCCAGGTGGGCGTTCCGTTTGCGCCGCTGAATACGGCCCTTTTCCGCTTCTTCTTCCAGCGTGCGTTGTTTGATCAGATTGTCCCGGAAGACTTCCGCAGATCGGGCAATGTCGCCGATCTCATCCGGACGGTCCGTATAGGGCACTTTTATGTCGATATCGCCTTCTGCAAGGCTGGCGATGGTATCGCGCTGGCGCTGCAGCAGCTTTGAGATTGACAACACTTCGAAAGCTGCAAGGCCTCCGCTTCCCAAAACGACAATCAAAGCCAGCAGAGACACATAGAATAGCTGGGAAGCAAGCGCTGCAGTGTCTGCATCAGCAGCAGCTTCCGCGCGGTGAATAAGCGTGTCGGACACTTCCTTCATAAGATTTAGGCGTTGCGTCGCGGTCGCAAACCAATCGCTGCCCGAAACACCCTTTGCGTCTCCGCTCTGAGGAAGTCCTTGAAGAATAGGCCGCCACTTTTCGACTGTTTCTATTGCGGGCCCTTTTACGGTCGCGGCAAATAGTTCCTTTTGATCTGGCAGCGCGATCGCTTTAAACTCCGACAGGAAGGCTTGTTCAGCGCCGTACTTAGCCATGAACCTTTTGTAGACATCAAAGTTTACTTCACCTGTTAGCGCGAACTCATTCAACATGCCTGCGCCCAGGGCGCGTTCAAGCCCACCTGCTTCCTTTGCTTCAACAAGAGCAATGAAGGGGAACAGCTCTGCCGTGATTTCAGGTGACGGGCTTGCTTCGATGGCAAGGCCAATCAAATGAACAAGCGCATGGATCTCTTTGGTATATGAGGCGACCACTTCGGGCGCTGACTTGGAACGGTTATCAACCTTTATCCTAAAGCCGTCGACCTCATGCACCGCTTTACCGACCTTGCGCAACTCTTCGAGCGTATAGGCATCGTTGAGATCAATGGCGGCAAGATGATCGTCGAAGATCTTGATCGCCGCGTCCGTCAGGGGGCGCTGTTTTTGTAACTTAGACAGGTTTTCAGCAGCATAATCGGAACGGATCATGCCAACAGTCATGCCCCGTTCTTTTTGCAATTCGTGAATTACATTGCCGGCGTCTTCGGCGATCCGTGTCAAAGGCCGCATATGTTCGTGATGCGACAGTAAGACTTTGGTTTCGTAGACAGAGAAACCCGCAAAACCGACCACCGCAAGCATTGGCACCAAAGCCAATACCATGATTTGTACTTTAATCCGTTTCATTGAGCCTACCCCTCCTAGGCACTAGTTGCTGGCAGAGTGGGGTTTTCAGCTTACTCATACCTTAACGTAAGGCACGGATTTGGCATTTTACGACAGCGAAAAAACAATAAATCAATAGAAACAATTTAAGGTGGTGCAATTAAGAATTTCGCTATTGATAATTATACGGGTATCGATCGCCTATATTTATTTTCGATAATATTTTCAGATATTTAGAACTACAGAAAATGCTGTTCATTTGATTCGAGTAGACAAAAACCATAAGGCGAGTATCTAAATTTCCACAACCTAAACAGCTTCTAGCGTCACCCTGAAGATCAGAAGTGTCGCCAGATGCAAATTACGTTGCGTCAACCAACTCGAACCAGTCGTCCTCGGAAATGACCTCGATCTCGAGCTCTGATGCCTTCTTGAGCTTAGATCCGGCCCCCGGACCGGCAACGACCAAATCGGTCTTCTTGGACACTGACCCCGACACCTTCGCCCCGAACCGCTCGGCCATTGCCTTGGCCTCGTCACGGGTCATACGCTCAAGGGAGCCGGTAAAGACCACCGTCTTGCCGGCAACCGGCGAGCCGGAAGCCTCGATCTTTTCCGCATCCTTTGGCGTCACCTCTTGCAGCAGCGCATCCAACTGCTCGCGATTGTGGCCTTCGGCAAAGAACTCCACCAACGCATCGGCAACGATATGCCCGATGCCATCAATGTCATTGAGCTCGGCCCAAGCCTCACTTCCATGATCGCTGGCCTCTGTCATCGCTTTGTAGAAGGCTGCCCAGGACCCGTAGGCCCGTGCCAACAGTTTGGCATTGCCCTCGCCGACATGCCGGATGCCGAGCGCGAAAATGAATCGGTGCAGATCAATTTCCCGACGTGCGTCGATCGCCTCGAATAGGTTCTTTGCGGAAACGGCGCCCCAGCCCTCGCGGTTGCGCAGCTTGGTCAGAGATTGTTTGTCGCGTTCAGCGAGTGTGAAGATGTCAGCCGCGGTCTTCACCAGGTCATCCTGATAGAACGCATCCACCTGTTTGTCGCCGAACCCTTCAATGTCGAAGGCGTTGCGGGAGACAAAGTGCTTGAGCTTTTCCGTTGCCTGCGCCGGGCAGATCAGACCGCCCGTGCACCGGCGCACCGCGTCCTTGCGGCCGGTCTTTTCATTTTCCTCGCGCACTGCGTGGCTGTTGCAGCGCGGGCAGCGGGTGGGAAATTCATAAGGCTCCGCATCGTCTGGACGCTTGTCGAGGTCCACATCGACGATCTGGGGAATAACGTCGCCGGCCCGCTGTATCTTCACCGTATCGCCCTTGCGCAGGTCCTTGCCGCCACGGATCGGCTCTCCATCCTGGCCAATACCCTTGATGTAGTCTTCATTGTGCAAGGTCGCATTGGAAACCACCACACCGCCGACCGTGATCGGCTCCAGCTTGGCAACCGGCGTCAGCGCGCCTGTACGGCCAACCTGAATCTCAATGTCATTGAGTACGGTCCAGGCCTGCTCGGCCGGAAACTTGTGCGCAATCGCCCATCGCGGCGAGCGGGAGACAAAACCAAGCCGTTCCTGCAGATCCAGCCGGTCGACTTTGTAGACAACACCGTCAATGTCATAGTCGAGCTGCGCCCGGTTTTCCTCAATGCCATGATAGACTGCGAGCAGCTCTTCCACCGTCTCACAGCGTTTCATCAGCGGGTTGATCTGGAACCCCCACTCCGCCAACTGCGCCACCATGCCGTCTTGCGTGTCCTTTGGCAGCGCACTCATTTCACCCCAGGCATAGGCAAAGAACCGAAGCGGGCGGGACGCGGTGATTTCGGACTTTAGCTGGCGCAAGGATCCGGCAGCCGCATTCCTCGGATTGGCAAACACCTTGCCGCCATTGGCCGCCATGCGCGCATTGAGGGCCTCAAAGTCCTTGTGGGCCATGTAAACCTCGCCCCGGATCTCCACCACGTCCGGCACGGTGCCGATGAGCGTTTGCGGGATATCCTTGATGGTCTTGGCATTGGCGGTGACGTTCTCGCCCGTCGTGCCGTCGCCCCGCGTTGCGGCATAGACAAGATTGCCGCCCTCATAGCGCAAGGAGAGGGACAGGCCGTCAATCTTCGGCTCGGCAGTGACAGCCAACGCTCCCATCAGCGGATCGAACTTCAGGAACCGGCGCACCCGGCCAACAAAATCACGGACATCATCATCGCTGAATGCATTGTCCAGCGACAGCATCGGCACCCGGTGCGTGATCTTTCCAAACCCGGAGGCCGGCGCGGCGCCAACTTGCGCTGACGGGCCGTCGGCCAGCATCAACTCCGGGAAACGGGCCTCAATCGCTGAATTCCGCCGGCGCAGCGCGTCATAGTCCGCATCCGATATCGTCGGCGCATCTTCCTGGTGATACCGCCGGTCATGTTCAGCGATCTCCGATGCCAACCGCTCTAGCTCGGCCTTGGCGGCTTCTGATGTTAGGTCAGAAACAGCGACGTCAGATGCCGGTGTGCTGGAAGACGCTTGGTCGCTCATGAGAAATATCCGACTTAAACGGTCAAAAGTTTGCGGGCAGCCGCGCGAGCTTCTTCGGTTATCACGCTGCCTGCCAGCATTCGCGCAATCTCTTCGCTGCGATGGTCCTCATCGATCCGCTTCACGCGCGTTGCCACACGGTCCGGCTTCATAGCCTCCTTGGCGATAAGGAAGTGCCCCTCAGCCCTTGCCGCGACCTGAGGTGCATGGGTCACGGTCAGAACCTGCACGTTGCTTGCAAGCCGGGCCAACCGTAGACCGATCGCTTCGGCCACGGCACCGCCAACGCCGGTGTCAATCTCATCAAAAACCAGTGTCGGTGCCGATCCCTTGTCGGCGAGACACACTTTCAGCGCCAGCAAAAACCGGGAAAGTTCGCCGCCGGAGGCCACTTTCATCATCGGGCCCGGCTTGGTGCCCGGGTTGGTCTGAACGTGAAACTCCAGCTGGTCGATGCCGGACCTGCCACGCTGTTCCGGATCGCTCGCGGTCTCAACGATGAACTTCGCACGTTCCAGTTTCAGGTCGGGCAGTTCCGTCTCAACAGCCTTTTCAAGACGGGCAGCAGCCTTGCGTCGCTTGTCTGAGAGGTTTGCGGCCTTCCGGTCATAGTCGGCCCGCGCCTTTTCAGCCGCATCGACAAGAGCGGCCAGCTTGTCTTCACCAGCATCCAGATCCGAAAGATCAGCGGCCATGCGCTCGGCAAGAGCACTCAGTTCGTCAACGGGCAAGGAATACTTCCGTGACGCAGCACGGAGCGCAAACAACCGCTCCTCTACAGCCTCAAGTTCACGCGGATCGTACTCGGTCTCCCGAAGGGCCGCTTCCAGCCCGGAGCGGCACTCTTCCATGAGATCCAGGGCGCCTGCCAGATGCTGGACCGGTTGCCCGAGCAGGTTCGGAACCTGATCGGCCTTCCGCTCCAACCTCCGTAAAAGACTGGCGAGCTCAGGGATCGGAGATGCGGATCCGTTCAGGCTTTCGTAGGCATCGCTCAGATCCCCAGCAATCTTCTCGACCGCCATCATGTCCGTGCGCCGGGCCGCCAACTGATCTTCTTCACCGGCTTCCGGCTTCAATTGGCTGAGCTCTTCGACAGAGGATCTTAAATAATCCGCTTCGTTGCGGGCTGCTTCAATGCGGGCTTCATGAGCTGATACAGCCTTTTCGGCTGTCCGATAGCCCTGGTAGGCTTTTGCCACGGCGTCCACATCGGTGGTCAATCCGCCAAACCCGTCGATCAAAGCCCGGTGGCTCTCCGGGTCGACCAAGGCCCGGTCATCATGCTGACCATGGATTTCCACCAGCAGAGCGCCTGCCTGCCGCAAAAGCCCTGCACTGACCGGCTGATCATTGATGAAAGCGCGCGTGCGCCCGTCTGCGGCCTGAACACGGCGCAAAATGACGTCTCCGTCATCGTCGATGCTGTTGTCTTTTAGGAATGCGCGGACCGGGTGCGCCATCTCGACATCGAAAACGGCGGTCACTTGTCCCTGCCCCTCACCGTGACGGACAAGATCGGCATCGCCCCTTGCGCCAAGCGCCAGAGACAGGGAATCCAGCAAAATGGATTTTCCGGCGCCGGTCTCGCCTGTCAGAACAGACATTCCGGCGGCGAAATCAAGATCCAGACGGTCGATCAGAACAATGTCACGGATAGACAACGTGACCAGCATGAACAGAGCGCTCCTTAGAAATCGGCTCGGGCAGGCACCTAAAACATAGGCGCCTTTTCGAGTCGGTCTAGTTTAGGGTCAGGCCCTATTAAATTGGACGAAATGGTAGGAATGAATTTGTTCGGATACAAGGCGCAAAGCTGCAGGAAACCGTCCGGTTTCCAAAGGTTTGCAACGATGTTGCCGGGCAAATGCATCCTATCCCGAAGGCACGCAAAAACGGCGTCGATCTGCTTCGTCAAACCGCTCAACCGGGCAGCCAGCCCGCTTTACGCGCTTTTCCTTGCAGCTCATTGCCGTTTCTTGCGCCAGTTCGTCAAATTTAATGGGTCCTGACCCTAGAGCTTGATACTCTTGAATGCGCGGCTAATCCAGCTGCCACTGTCTTCAGAAGGCTCATATCCGCCGCTGTTCAAGAGAGTGTAAGCGTCTTTGTACCACTGCGTGTCCGGGAAGTTGTGCCCCAGAACCGCAGCGGCGGTCTGGGCTTCGCTGATCACGCCAAGCGCATAATAGGCTTCGGTCAAACGAAAGAGCGCTTCTTCCACGTGACGGGTGGTCTGATAGTTGTTCACAACGGTCTTGAAGCGGTTCACCGCTGCGACGTAGTTCCGGCGTTCCAGATAGTACCGGCCCACCTGCATTTCCTTGCCGCCAAGTTGGTCCTGAACGATCAGAAGCTTGCGTTGGGCATCCGGTACATATTCCGATTCAGGAAAGCGCTGGATCAGCTCGCCATACGCGGAAGCTGCGCGCTCGGTCGTGGCCTGATCCCGCGTGATGTCCGGCATCTGGCGGTAGTAACTCTGGCCAACGAGGTAGAGCATGTAGGCGGAATCCGGATCGCCCGGGTAAAGCGTTACAAACCGATTAGCGGATGTCACGGTCTCCGTGTACTTGCCCCGCGTGTAGTTGAGATAGGCAAGGTTCACCAGGGACTTCTTGGAATATTCCGAGTACGGGTAAAGCTTGTCGAGTTCCTCGAATTTGGCAGTCGAATCTCTCAGTTTGCCCTGTGCCCGCAGTGCAAGGCCTTCGTTGAACAGAACCTCCGCAGGGGTGTCGTTCAGCGCCAGCTCATCGAACTCGTCCTTGCTGCTGCACGCTGACAATGCCAAGGGCGCAGCCAAAACCGCAAGAGCCAAAAAACGCTTGAGATGTGGAGCCGTCCACGCCGAAAAGCCGAGTTGTCTTCCGTTCACACCCTATCTCCCGAGCTGCACATATCAGCCCAAACACAGCCCTGCACCGAGCGGCGCAGAAATTCCCGATTTCAATAACACGAGTGTTTAGCGGAAACGAACCGCCCCCGTCACGCTTTCAAACGCGATCTGCCGGATTTTTTAAGCTTTTTTGTGGCAACCCGCCACAAACGGCAGCTTCGCCTGAAATAAAAATGGGAGGCGTTCGCGCCTCCCTTGAAAGAGAAGTATCAGGAAACGTCCGGACCAAAAGCTGCTGCAGCAGCCAAACCGCCTTTATCGACCTGACCAACCTGGCGGAAGGCCGGAGATTCGACGATCTCAAATGCAGACGGATCTTCGAACAGCTTGACCAGAATGGAGTGGTTCATCTTGTGACCACCCTTGAAGGAGCGGTAAAGCCCCAAGATCGGAAGACCGGCAAGCGCCAGATCACCAACCGCATCAAGTGCCTTGTGGCGGGCGAACTCATCCGGCCAGCGCGTGCCTTCCGGGTTCAGAACCTTGTCGTCGGAGATGGCGACGGAGTTTTCCAGCGAAGAGCCGAGCGCGAAGCCCATCTTCCAGAGCTGCTCAACATCCTTCACGTAACCGAAGGTCCGTGCACGGCAGAGTTCGTTTCGGAACACGTCCGGTGTCATGTCGGACACAAATTTTTGATTGCCGATCGCAGGCGTGTCAAAGTCAATCGTGATGTCAAACTTCGTGCCGTCATAGGGATGCAGCTCACACCAGGCGCTTCCGTTGTCGACACGAACGGTTTTCTTAACTTTCAGATACCGGCGGCCCCGGTCCAGCTTCTTGATGCCAACCTGCTCGATCGCCTCGACGAACGCGTGGCTGGAACCATCCATAATCGGCATTTCCGGGCCGTCGATTTCAACGATGACGTTGTCGATGCCCATTCCAAACAGCGCAGCCATCAGGTGCTCAACGGTCGAGATGCCATCCTTGGACGGATCATCGAGAACGGTGCACAACGCGGTTGCGGACACTTTGTCCCAGAGTGCCGGGATTTCCTTGGAAGAGTCGCTGTCAGTACGTGAGAACACAACCCCCACACAAGCTTCAGCAGGCACCAATGTGATTGACGCAGGTTTACCCGAATGAACACCGATACCTGTCAGCGTCACCTGATCGGCGAGCGTTGTCTGTCGGTCTACATATGCGGTCATATTCCCCTACCCTTCCGGTTTGGCGCCGGTAATGGTCAGTCATTTGCACGTGCAAAGTTACGGACTTTTAACGATCGCCAGCTGCGGGCAACATAGTCGGTATTTACGGTAGGGCGAAATAAAGCTTTATTACGGTTTGTAACGATTCACAGGTTGGCAAGCCATTGAATTATAACATCATTTGACTCAGTGCAATAAAAGCGGCCCGAAGTCGTGACTTCGGGCCGTTGCGATCAGGGAAGAAGATCGCGGGTCGAATCAGTTGGCCTGCCGGCGCAGGAACGCCGGGATCTCCAACTGATCGTCTTCTGACTGGCTCATCGGCGTTGGGGCCGAGCGGCCAGTGCTATCAAGTTGTCCGGTTGCCCCTTCGCTGTGAGACCGCGGCTGCGGTGCACGCGGTGCCGGACGAAGTTGCGCTGCCGGGCGAACAGTCTCTACGGGAGCCTCTTCGTGGTGCTCTTCTTCGTCTTCCTTGCGGCCAAGACCACTGGCAAGACGCCGCAGAAGACCCATTGGACGCCGTTCGTCTTCAACATCATGCTCCAGATCCACAGCCGGATCGGCCGGAGCTTGCGCCTCTGGTGTTGCCGGGGCGCTGGCCGGAGCAGAGCTGGCGAGAATTTCACGCTGAGCAATCGGCGGGAAATCTTCAACGCGTGGCATCCGCGGGGCCGTGGCATGCTCTTCAGCTGCCGGCGGAATGTATGGCTGCGCCATCGGCGCTACATCAGCAACCGGTGCGGGCGTGTCGTTTTCCAGATCCATCATCGAAGGTGTTTCTGCGACCGGAGCCCGCGAAGGCTGCACCTTCTTGATTTCAACATCCGGGTCGCTGGCAACGGAAACCGCGGCAGGTTCCGGGATCGCCAGTTCTTTTTCCAGGCTGGCCATCGCCTTTGCTGCAGCGTCCTGAACCTTCGGCATTTCTGCAGCCGGAGCGGGCTTTGTCTGGATTTCCGGTGTACGCGGAGCGATGGTCTCGGATTTCAGAGCTGGAGCTGTGATTCCGGGAAACGTGCCAGCCATTTGGCCCTCCTCCCGGTCAATTCCAGTTGCAACAACCGACACGCGGATAATGCCATCCAGCGTCTCGTCGAAGGTCGCACCAAGGATGATGTTGGCATCCGCGTCGACTTCCTCCCGGATCCGGGTTGCTGCTTCATCCACTTCAAAGAGCGTCAAATCATTGCCGCCAGTGATGGAAATGAGCAGACCTTTTGCTCCCTTCATGGAGGATTCGTCGAGCAACGGATTGGCAATAGCGGCTTCAGCAGCTTGCTGAGCGCGCTTTTCGCCAGAGGCTTCGCCTGTGCCCATCATCGCTTTGCCCATGCCGCGCATGACAGAGCGGACGTCGGCAAAATCGAGGTTTATAAGACCTTCCTTGACCATCAGGTCGGTGATGCAGGCAACACCGGAGTAAAGAACCTGGTCAGCCATGGCGAACGCATCAGCGAACGTCGTCTGTGCGTTGGCGATCCGGAAAAGGTTCTGGTTCGGGATGACAATCAGAGTGTCAACGTTGCGCTGAAGCTCTTCGATGCCGCTATCGGCAATGCGCATCCGGCGCGCACCTTCGAACTGGAACGGCTTGGTAACAACACCAACGGTCAGGATGCCCTGCTCGCGCGCTGCACGGGCAATCACAGGAGCTGCACCGGTGCCGGTACCACCGCCCATACCGGCCGTGATGAACACCATGTGCGATCCAGACAGATGATCGTTGATCTCATCGATCACTTCTTCGGCCGCTGCCCCGCCAACTTCTGGCTGGGAACCGGCTCCGAGACCTTCCGTAACGGCCACGCCCATCTGGACGAGACGATCGGACTGGTTCATTGCCAGTGCCTGGGCATCCGTGTTGGCCACGACAAAGTCGCACCCCTGGAGGCCTGCTGTGATCATGTTATTGACGGCGTTTCCGCCCGCGCCGCCGACACCGAAGACCGTGATACGCGGCTTCAGTTCCTGAATGTCGGGCATCTTCAGGTTTATGGTCATGTTATCCTCGCGACCCGCTGGCGCCCCCGATACGGGAGAACCCTCTTCTTCCCTAATTTCCTCTGCCACTCCTGGCAGCTCCAACTCTAGGCTCTTGTCGTCTGTCATTTGCTCAAAAGCTTTCCCTGATCCATTGGCCCACACGAGCCAAATAGCCAGATTGCCCGCCCCACCCGGATCTGCGGTTCTTATGTTCGAACTGCTCGATCTGCGCGACTTGCGGATAAATCAGGAGGCCAACAGCCGCGGCGAATGCCGGACCTTTTGCTGCCTCGGGAAGACCGGCGACGCCTAGAGGCCGGCCAAGACGGACGTTGCGGCCAAGGATATGACGCGCAACCTCACCGAGACCTGTGAGCTGACTGGCACCCCCCGTCAAAACGATCTGCTTGCCGACCCGCCCGGCAAAGCCGGACGCCGTCAGACGATCTCTCACAAGTTCAAGGATTTCTTCCACGCGCGGACGAATGACACGTGTCAACGCCGAGCGCGGGATCTGGTTTGGCAAATCGCTGTCGCTCTCCAGCGGTGGAACGGTCAGCATATCCCGTTCGTCCGAGCTGGAAGCCAGCGGTGAGCCGTAAAGTGTTTTCAGACGTTCAGCGTCCTGCAGACGCGTCGCAAATGCCCGAGCGATATCCATGGTGACGTGGTTACCACCAACAGCGATAGCATCGAGGTGGACCATATGACCGTCTACGAAGACGGACAGCGTTGTGGTACCGCCGCCCATGTCAATGCAGGCAACGCCGAGTTCAGCTTCGTCATCCACGATTGTCGACAGGCCGCTGGCAAACGGGGTTGCCACCATGGTCTCAACGTGCAGATGACCGCGGTTGATGCAAAGTTCCAGGTTCCGGACCGGCGGCACTTCTGCCGTAACAACCTGCATGTCGACGCCGAGCTTGTGGCCCATCATGCCGCGTGGATCCCGGATGCCACGGCTTCCGTCCAGCGTGTAGGAAATCGGCAGCGCGTGCGTTACTGCACGGCCATCTGTCACCGAGTGACTGGAACCAGCAGACAGAACCCGTTGGATATCCGCTTCGCAGACGCTTTCGCCGGACAGCGGAACACTGGCGCTGTAAATCTCGCTCTGCAAGCGGCCGCAGCTGATATTCGTGATCAGCGATTCAACGGTCACTCCAGCCATACGCTCGGCACTGTCGACCGCAAGGCGAATGGCGTGCTCAGCCGCATCCATGTCAACGACGACACCGGACTTGATGCCGCGGGACCGCTGATAACCGTAGCCGAGAACCTCGACCTTGTGGGACCGGCTGGACAGGATCGCGTTGTCATCCTGAGGGATCAGTTTGGCTATCAGGCAGCAGATCTTTGTTGATCCAACATCGAGGACCGACATAACGACCGAACGTCGGCTCGGCAGCGGGCGCATCTTTGGCAAATACAAGGGCTGATCAGACCGGCTCATGTGTCCCGCCCTCCATTGCCCGAGCGTCCACGACCACCGGTCATGATCTTGCGTTGTTCCGCGGCCTCTTCGCTCAAGCGAACCGTGATCCGGTCCTCCAGGCGCATGTCGATAGCCATGATATCGCGGGCAAGCAGCCCGTCTTCCTTGTCCATTCTCACCAATTCAGCCAAAGCGGCTTCCATATTCTCTTCCGGCAAGCGGACAAAAATCCCATTTTCTAACTTCAGATCCCAGCGGCGGTCACTGATCAGGAACGCCGCACGCACCCGCGGGCGAAGATCCGGCACTGTCGCAAGCGCCGCGCTGATCTCACCGGCCCGGCGCTGCGCGCCGTGATTGACCACCAGCAGAAGATTGGCGTACCGGCCATCCACCTCATCGGTGATAACCTCGCCGGCCTCATTCACGATCGAAACCAGATCACCCCGCTGCCAAAGCGCGTAAGGCACCTTCTCCTCGATCCGGATCTGCAATGTGCTCGGGTAGAACTTCATCACCGAAGCATTCTTGACCCAGGCCATGTCGTTCAGCCGTTCACGGGCGCCATCGGCATCGAACAGGATCAGGGACGATCCGTCGTGAATTTCGAGCGCTTCGAGGATCTGGAATTCGTTAATTTCCCGCTGGCCGGAAAGCTTGACGGCCTCAATCCCGAAACCGACCGCCGACAAGAGTGCATCGCTCACGACACGCCCGTGTCCACCTATGACAATTGCGTAGGAAATCGTTAAGGTTAAGAAACCGATAGCAGCTGCAGAACCCGTCCAGCGTGGCAAGTCCGCCAATCGGCCCGCCGAGCGCCATACAGGTTGCCGGTGCAAACGCGCAACGCCGCGCCCGCGCGGAGCCAGTTCGGCTGCCAGCGGAGCATATGCGTCCCGTTTATGTTTGCGACCTAACGACAGCAACTCGCGTCCTCAACCATCCAACTCACCAGATCCTTGAAGCTCATCCCCTTGTAGGCGGCCATTTCGGGCACCAAAGAGGTCGGCGTCATGCCTGGTTGCGTGTTCACTTCAAGGCAAATCAGATCCCCGCTTCCGTCTTCGCGCTCGTCGAATCGGAAATCGGCCCGGGATACCCCACGGCAGCCCAAGGCCTGATGCGCCTTAACCGCTAGTGTCTCCGCTGTTTGGTAAACAAGTGGTGAAATTTTTGCAGGAAGAATGTGTTTTGAACCGCCTTCTGCATATTTTGCATCGAAATCGTAGAACTCCTGCCCCTGGGTTACGATGTCGATCACGCCAAGTGCCTGATCGTCCTTGACTGCGCAGGTCAGTTCGCGGCCTCTGATGAATTTCTCACACATCAAAACATCTGGGTAAGGCCAGTCTTCCCGGTGCAGTTCCTGGGGCGGAAACTCTTGATCTTCCTTGACAATCAGGACACCGAAGCTGGAACCTTCGTTGATGGGCTTGAGCACGTAGGGCGGGTCCATCGGATGCTCCCGGCCGATCTCATGACGGTTCACAACCTTGTGCTCCGTGACCGGAATTCCGGCCGCCGCCATAACCGCTTTTGCCTTCACCTTGTTCATTGCAAGGCTCGAAGCCATCACTCCGGAATGCGTATAGGGAATGTTAAGAAACTCTAATATTCCCTGAACGCAGCCATCCTCACCAAAGGGTCCGTGCAAGGCGTTAAAGGCCACATCCGGCTTCAACTCAGCCAAAACGGCCGACACATTCCGGTCAACGTCCACCCGTGAAACACGATATCCGGCTTCTTCCAGTGCGAGTGCGCATTCCTTGCCACTTGAAAGGCTGACCGGCCTTTCATTGACCCAACCACCCATCAGGACAGCAACATGTTTCTTGGTCATGGATGGGTTCTCCCTTGATACGACCGTTTCCCGGACTTGAATCTGGGAAAGCGGCACAAATAAAACGCTACTAATGGAAACTGTGGACAGAGACCGGCGGTCCGATCACGCCTGCCCCAAGAATGGCTCAATCGCGCCTTTCGGCCCGAATTCTCCAAGACGCTTGATTTCCCACTCCAGCCGGATACCGGTGGCATCAAGCGCTTTCGCGCGGACGGTTTCACCGAGCAGCTCCAGATCGTGACCGGTCGCATCACCGGTGTTGATCATGAAATTGCAGTGCATGGGCGACATCTGCGCCCCGCCGATCATCAGCCCCCTGCAGCCCGCCTCGTCGATCGCCTTCCATGCCGACC
>ERZ1023282.152-NODE-152-length-40079-cov-5.454802_pt1 | contig 40079 bp, 39 predicted proteins | sample MGYA00521262_ERZ1023282 | MGnify/ENA primary metagenome ERZ1023282 (study PRJEB32759, sample SAMN07749867) | skin metagenome | biome: transportation; feature: city; material: polyester macromolecule | host: Homo sapiens | place: Hong Kong:KT line | collected... | reverse complement strand
GTCCAATTAAGGTGCCATCATTACGTTGTGGGTGATAATATTGCGTTGCATCAAAACCATAATCCATCCATATCATGGCACCGCGGGTTAGCTTTTGCGCCAAAGTTTGGATAAAGGCATATTGGGTTAAATGCAATTCGCTGGTATAAGGCGTATTGTCTGGGAAATATTGTAAAGCAGCCTGCAACAACTCTTCATCTGCAATATTTTCGTATTTCAGTATAAATTCATTTTTCTCATAACTAACGTAAACGCGTTGCCATTCATTTGATTCATGATGCCGAATACGTTCTATCGGCATTGCATCCAATACCTCATTACCAACCAGAATCCCCTCTAACTGCTCTGGAAGTTGTGTTAACCAAATGACCTTATCAAGAAACTCGGGGGCATATTCGGCAATATGCTGCCGCTGTTGTTCGGCCAATTGCGCAGATATTTCAAATATATAGTAAGTGTGCAGGCTGCTTTCGAGTGCATTGAGCAAATCTGCCGCTAATACGCCCGTTCCGGCACCAAATTCATAAATAACACCACCCACTTCTGGCAAAAGAGGCTTTAGTTGCTGTGCTAAGGTTTGTGCAAACAATGGGCTTATTAAGGTGGGGGCAGTAATAAAGTCCCCGGCCTGTCCGATTTTAAGGCGTCCGTTGGCGTAATAGCCCAAGTTGGGTGCATAAAGTGCCAACTCCATAAAGCGTGAAAAAGGAATATCGCCTTTTTCTTGGATTTCGTTTTGAATGAGCTGACAAAGGACTTGTGAACATTGTTGTTCTTCTTTTGTGAGGTCGGCGATTTGTAGGGTTTTCATGGTTAAAATAAGTAAATTTATAAATTGGTCAGAAGGGTATTATTTTGTCATTTCCAATAGAGCATGGTTTTTACTTTGTTTTATTGGAATTTTTTTCTTTGCTGTTTTAGTGCGTGTTGCGATGGGCGTATTTTAGCATTTAATCATCAAAAATTTGATTACAAATAGGTAGGTTATCGCATGGACAATATTGACCTGACGCAATTTTTTGCTTATAGTGTCAAATTGTGGGGAGAAGTGGTGCAAAGTGTGTCATTATCCCTAAATAGATTAAATTTTGTTTCCGTAGTACTCTGTTTTTATGTTCCGAGGTTCTCACGACTTAACCATTGATACCAAAGGGCGTTTGGCCATTCCTGCCAAATTGCGCGAGGTTTTGTCGCGCCGTTTCAAAACGGATGAGAACGAACCTAATTGGGTGGTTACACTGGACAGCCGTAAACGTTTGTTGTTTTATCCCGAATCCGAATGGGAAAAAGTAGAACAAAAGTTATTGAATTTGAATGTAAATGGCAAACCGAATTTGCAGCTATACCAAAATCTGTTGCTGCATAATGCGGAAACGTTGGAAATGGATAGTGCGGGTCGTGTGCTGCTGCCGGCCAATCTGCGCCGCTTGGTGAATTTCGATAAGGAAGTGAGCCTCTTGGGGCGTGTGAACCGTCTGGAACTGTGGGATAGGGAACAAAAACAAGCAGAAACAGAGGCGGCGTTGTCTATTGATGAGACCGAATTGAACTTTGATTTAAGCCAAACCGATTTGCAATTATGACCACTCAATCGTTTGAACATATTACCGTTTTGTTGAATGAAGCAGTGGATGCGCTGAATATCCGGCCGTCGGGAATTTATATGGATGGAACGTTTGGGCGCGGGGGGCATTCCCGTTTGATTTTATCGCGCTTGAATGAACAAGGTCGTTTGATTGTGTTTGACAAAGATCCCGCTGCGATTGCAGTGGCGCAAGAATTGGCGCAGCAAGATCAACGTGTTTCTGTGTTCCATCAGGGATTTTCGCACTTCGATGCAGCCTGCACCGAGCTGGGTATATCGCAAATTGATGGCGTTTTGTTTGACTTGGGCATTTCCTCGCCGCAGATTGATGATGCTTCAAGAGGTTTCAGTTTTCGTTTTGATGCACCGCTGGATATGCGGATGGATACGACGCGTGGCGAATCGGCGGCAGAATGGCTGATGCATGCGGACGAACAGGAAATACATGAGGTAATTAAAAATTATGGTGAAGAGCGGTTTAGTCGCCAAATTGCGCGCACAATTGTTGCAAAGCGTGTCGAAGCGCCCATTCATACAACCGGCCAGCTGGCGGAGATTGCGGCACAGTGCGTCCGTAGTCGTGAGAAAGGGCAGCACCCTGCAACGCGCACCTTCCAGGCCATTCGCATCTACATTAACCGCGAGTTGGACGAAGTGGCGCAAGTCTTGCCGCAAGTAACAGCGCGGTTAAACACGCACGGGCGGTTGGCGGTTATCGCATTTCATTCGTTGGAAGACCGGATTGTCAAACAATTTATGCGCAAACACAGCACGCATGCGCCGTTGCCTAAATGGGCGGCAGTTCGAGAAGCGGATTTGCCGAAGCCTCCTTTGAAGATTGTTGGCAAGCCGATTAAGGCGGGTGCGGAAGAATTGAATTATAATCCGCGCGCACGGTCCGCTATTTTGCGAGTGGCGGAGCGGACAGACGGCGAATTTAAACTGCAGGCTGCTTTTTCAAGATAGAGATATGTTTTCCAGATTAAATTTTTTATTATTGTTGGCGGTCACCTTATCGGCGCTTTATGTGGTGGATTTGCGTTTGAAAATCAAATGGCAAACCACGGCGTGCACCAAAGGCAAAGAAGAAGAAATCCGCTTGAATCAAGATAATGCCGAATTGTTATATGAACGGAGCCAGCTGGCAGATGCGGCACTGGTCGAGCAATCGGCAAAAAATATGAATATGCACCGCGCAACGGACAAAGAAACCGTAATGGTGAAGTTTAGTCAATAATTTTAGATGTTTAAGTAGTAGTCGTTATGCTGATTCGCAATGAACACAAGCCTTATATGGCGTATAAAAAAGAGGAAAAAATCCAACCGGCCCTCAAAAGCAATTACCGCTTGCCCACATTGTTTGGTGCAATCAGCGCGGTTTTTGTGGGCTTGATCGGTTACAGTTTTTTCGTGCAGGAAAAATACCATCAAGAATTGAGTTCCAGCAGCGAAGCGCGTTTGGTCCGTACGATTCGTGAGCCTGCACTGCGCGGCGCTATTGTGGATAGGAACGGCACGATATTGGCCGTGAGCCGTTATCTGAAAATTGCCACATTCAATCCAAGGGCGATTTATGCGCCCAAACGCAAGGGCGACACCATCAACTGGAACACCATCAGCGATGCGCAGTTCCGCCAGTTGGCCGAAGTGTTGCAGGTGCCTGAAGCTGAGGTTCGCGCCAAACTGCAAAACCTGTCCAGCCAATATGTGCAGTTCAAAACCGAATTGTCATTGGAAGATGCCGATAAACTGAAAGCATTGGGCATTCCCACGCTGCATTTTGAAGAGCGCACTGAGCGCAGCTATCCGACAGGCAATCTGTTTTCGCACATTGTTGGATTTGCCAACAGCAAAGGGCAGGGTTTGGAAGGCTTGGAATTGAGCCAAAATAAAACATTGACCGGCGAAGACGGCAAACAGGTCGTGCTGCGCGACCGTCACCGCAATGTAATCGAACTGGTGGACTCGCCTGAAAATGTGGTGGCCAAATCCGGTGAAACGGTTACCTTGTCGCTGGATTACAATATGCAGCGTTTGGCACGCGAACAACTGCAGGCTGCTTTGACGCAATTCAAAGCCAAAGCAGGTGGCGCGGTGGTCTTGGATGCGCAAACCGGCGAAGTGCTGGCCATGAGCAGCCTGCCGGATTACGATGCCAACCATTACGGCGAATATCCGGTAGAAAGCCGCCGCAATTTCACGGTGGGCGTGACCATCGAACCCGGTTCTGTGATGAAACCGTTTATCGTGGCCAAAGCATTGGACGACGGTAAAATCAACCGCAACACCTGGTTCAATACTTCTGCCTATGAATTGGCCAACAAAAGAATCAGCGACACGCACGAATACGGTTCTTTGAACACGGAAGGCATTTTGCAAAAATCGTCCAATGTGGGCGTGAGCAAAATCGCGGCCATGTACGACAACCAAACCTTGTATAATTATCTGTCGGCCATCGGTTTCGGACGCAAAACGCAATCGGGCGTGGTGGGCGAGCAAAGTGCCGCTTTGAAAGCCGCCAACCGCTGGAGCCGTTTGGACAAAGCCGTTATGTCGTATGGTTATGCCATCACGGCCAACCTGTTGCAAATGGCGCAGGGATACACCATTTTCACCACGGACGGACGTTTGCAGCCTGCAACCATTTTCAAGCACCCCAATCCGCAGAAAGGCGAAGTGATTTTGCAGCCTGAAACGGCACGCAAAATGCGCGAAATGATGATTAGCGTAACGCAAAAAGGCGGTACGGGTCAGGCCGGTGCTGTGCCGGGCTACGATGTGGCCGGTAAAACGGGCACGGCGCGCAAAGCGATTAACGGCCGCTACGAAGGCAAATATGTGGCCAGCTTTGTGGGCTTTGCGCCTGCCAAAAACCCACGCTTGATTGTGGCGGTGAGTATTGACGAGCCGGTGGGCAGCTACTATGGCGGCACGGTGGCAGGCCCCGTGTTCCGAGGCATTATGGAAGGCGGCCTGAAGCTGCTAAACGTTGCCCCGACTTATGTCAATGCCGACAAAAACGTGCAAACCGCACAACGATAATAACGGATTAACAGACCTTTGCTGTCCGCAAAACAGCAAGGGTCTGTTGGCGTTTTGAATGTGCAGGCTGCCTGCAACCCCAAAAAAGCAGCCTGCACGCCGAAAATCAAAAGGATTCCCCATGTACAGCCAAACCGCCGCCCCCAAAAATCCCCAACTCCCCAAACTGCAACACCTTGCCGCCGCCGGTGAACGTCTCTGCGCCGACAGCCGCCAAATCCGTGCGGGCGATACGTTTGTGGCCTGCCGTGGTGAATATGCGGACGGGCGCGACTATATTCAGGCCGCCGTCGATAACGGCGCAGGCTTCGTGTATTGGGATGCAGACGGCGGTTTTGAATGGCGGCCGGAATGGAACGTGCCGAACCAGGCCGTTCCCGATTTGCGCCAAATGGCGGGCATACTTGCCACCGAAGTATACGGCAGCGTTTCAGGCAGCCTGCACATCATCGGCGTAACCGGTACCAACGGTAAAACCTCCGTCACCCAATGGCTGGCGCAGGCGATTGATATTTTGGCGCAAAAACCGCAGTCCTGCGCCATTGTCGGCACGGTCGGCAACGGCTATTGGGGTAGCCTGCAAGCCGCCACGCACACTACGCCCGACCCCGTTTCCCTGCAAACCCTGCTGCGCCAATTCCAACAGGACGGCGCCACCCACGCTGCCATGGAAGTGTCCAGCCACGGGCTCGACCAATACCGCGTCAACGGCACGCCCTTCCGCACCGCCGTGTTCACCAACCTGACGCGCGACCACTTGGACTACCACCGCAGCATGGAAGAATACGGCACAGTCAAAGCACGGCTGTTTCATTGGCAAGGCCTGCAAAACGCTGTTATCAATACCGACGACGCATTCGGACAACAACTTTGCGCCGAACTCAAACGCAGCGAAAGCAGCCTGCACGTCTATTCATACGGCTTCAACGAACAGGCCGACATCCGCATTACCCGTTTCGCCGCCAACCCGCAAGGCATGGCCATCAACGTGGCAACCCCGTGGGGCAGCGGCACGGCGCAAACCCGCTTGCTCGGCCGCTTCAACGCCCAAAATTTCGCCGCCGCACTCGGCGCACTATGCGCGGGCGGTTATGATTTTCAGGCAGCCTTAAACGCGCTGTCGCATATCCGCCCCGCCACCGGCCGCATGGACTGCATCATCGGCGAAGGAAAACCGCTGGTGGTGGTCGATTATGCCCACACGCCCGACGCATTGGAAAAAGCCCTCGCCACTCTGCGCGAAATCAAGCAGCCCGCAGGCTGCCTTTGGTGCGTGTTCGGCTGCGGCGGCGACCGAGACCGTGGCAAACGCCCGCTGATGGGCGAAGTGGCCGCGCGGTTGGCGGACAAAGTCGTTGTTACCAGCGACAATCCGCGCACCGAAGACCCGAAAGCCATCATCGCCGACATCTTGCCCGCCGTCCCCCATCCCGCACTGGTGGAGGCCGACCGCAAAGCCGCCATTGAGCAGGCCATTGCCCAAGCCGCACCACAGGATATTGTATTGATTGCCGGCAAAGGGCATGAAACTTATCAGGAAATCCACGGCGTGCGCACGCACTTTTCGGATTTTGAAGTGGCTCAAGCGGCGTTGGCGCGGCGTTGATAGCAGCCTGCACATCAGCCCGCTTTGCAAAAGGCATTGAACGATGATAAACCCAAAACAACTCGTCAAACTCACCAATACCGTCGGCATTGTTTCATTTGTCTTGTTGATTTATTGGATTTTTGTTTTCATCTTGGTGCAGGTGTTCAACCTGAAAATCTTCCGCCAGCACCTGAGCGAGATATTCGCATTGAGCATTACGGGCATCATCGCCTTGATGGCGGGCGCGCTGATGCTGAACATCATGTTCAACCTGACGCGTATTGCCGAGCGCGGCAGCGAAACGGATTCGCCCAAGAAAGGCAAAAAAATCATCGTATTGATGATTTTGATGTTTCCCGTGCTGGCGGGCGTGCTGTTTGCCGGCAATCATTTGAGTTTGCAGCGCAGGGAGCAGGCATTGCAGCAGGCCGGGCAGGCATTGGTGCAGCAGAATGTGCGCGGGATTCAGGCAGCCGCGCAATACCGCTTCACGCCCGAATATATCCGCCAAACGTCCGACTATTTGAAAGTCGTGGAGCAGGCAAACACTTCGTTTCAGCGTGCCGTCATCATCGTGCCGGACGAAGTGGACGGCAACCGCGTGTATCTGCGCATCGCATCGGATTCCGGCGCATCGGATGTTGTGAAGAACGCCGCTTCCGAAGCCGCCCCACCTTTGGACAAGCGCAATTTCCTCTATCGCGCGGAAACGTTTGAACATGATTATCTGCACAATACTTTTGCCAACCATCTGACGCAGCCGTATTTTGCCCAGCGCGAAAATAATTATTTCCTGTATCTGCCACAGCAGCACAACGGCAAAACCACCGCCATATTGCTGCTGACCGATTATTATCCGTATGGCAAGTTTGGCAGCTAGATTGAATATTGCAGGCTGCCTGAAACGCAAAACCGCCCGATAACCCGCTGAAAAATAAAAAATGAATAACCTGTTTCACAAAACCTTTCCGCAATACGCCCTGCTGAGCCGCAGCGGGAAATGGCTGGCATGGATAACCTTGCTGCAAGGCATTTCCTGGCTGGCGGTGGCATTCACAGTGGCGGATGGCTGGTTGGGGTTGCTGATGGTTTCTGCCGCCGCGTTGTTGAATTTTTATGCGTCCTACCACATTTTCCACCGCCGGTTGCGTGGATTCCGTTGCGCCTTGCTGGTTTTCATATTGGCCTTGTTCTCAATCCGTCATGCCAATGGTTCCTTTATCGATTTGGCGGGCGTGATGCAATTGACCTTGGTTGTCGGCTCGCAGACGTGGCAGGTGGGCGTGAATTTTTTGGCCGTGCTGTTTTTGTGGCTGGTTTATCGAAACATCATGCGCCTGAAAGCGGAAATCCACGCGGAACGTCCCGAGATACCGATGGAGCAAATTTAGCCCACAGGCAGCCTGAATGTCCATAAGTGATTGAAAAAATGAAAATATTAGACCTAAACTTCGTCTGCACCGCATTAAACCTGCCGCAGCCCGCCGAAAACCGTCCCGTTCGCCGCGTCATCACCGACAGCCGCCAAGCACAGGAAGGCGATTTGTTTGTTGCGTTGGCGGGCGAGCACCACGACGCGCACGACTTTGTGCCGGACGTGCTGGCCAAAGGTGCGTGGGCTATTGTGTCGCGCGGCGATTTGGCCGGCGTTGCAGGCTGCTTTTTTGTGCCCGAAACGCTGCATGCCTTGCAACAACTGGCGGCGGCGTGGCGCAAGGCCGTGAACCCGTTTGTGTTCGGGATTACCGGTTCCAGCGGCAAAACAACCGTGAAGGAAATGCTGGCGGCGGTGCTGCGCGCCAAATTCGGCGCGGACGCGGTGCTGGCGACGGCGGGCAATTTCAACAACCACATCGGCCTGCCGCTCACCCTGCTAAATTTGCGCGAACACCACCGCTATGCCGTGATTGAAATGGGCATGAACCACTTTGGCGAGCTGGCGGCGCTAACCCGCATTGCCGCGCCCGATACCGCGCTGGTGAACAACGCTATGCGCGCGCACATCGGCTGCGGTTTCAACGGCGTGGCGGACATTGCCCGCGCCAAATCCGAAATTTATCAAGGGCTGTCTGAAAATGGCGTTGCCCTGCTGCCCGCCGAAGACGCGAACCTGCCCGTGTTTCAGGCAGCCTGCAACGGTTTGAAAACGCTGACATTCGGCGCGGAGCAGGGCGATATTCACGCCGAAAACATCGCTTTGCAGCCGTTGTCCGGCACGTTTGATTTGGTGTACGGCACGGAGCGCGTGCGCGTGTCGCTGCCGGCGGCGGGGCGGCACAACGTGGCCAATGCCTGCGCTGCGGCGGCTTTGGCGGTGCAGGCGGGCGTGTCTTTGGCGGAGATTGCGGCCGGACTGGCGGCGTTCGGCAATATCAAAGGGCGGCTGCAACAGAAGCACGGCATACGCAATGCCCTGATTTTGGACGATACCTACAACGCCAACCCCGACAGCATGAAGGCCGCGCTGGACGTACTGGCCAAGCAGCCTGCACCACGCATTTTCGTGATGGGCGACATGGGCGAACTGGGCGAGGCCGAAGCGCCGAAAATGCACGAAGAAATCGGCGTTTATGCGCGCGAATTGAGCATTGAATACGCCTATTTTGTGGGCGACAACAGCGCGCAGGCTGCCGAAAAATTCGGCGCGGCAGGGTTGTGGTTCGCCGACAAAGACCCGTTGATTCTGTCGCTGACGCACGATTTGCCCGAAAACGCCAGCGTGCTGGTGAAAGGCTCGCGGTTTATGCGGATGGAAGAAGTGGCGGACGCGCTGGCGGAAACGAAATAAGATGAAGTGTGCAGGCTGCTTGAACATAAGCCCGACACATCTGAAAAGCAGCCTGCACTGTTCAAGCTGGCCGAAAACACGACACACAAATTGAATCATTAAGGAACAACTATGCTTTTATGGCTTGCCCGATTGAGCAACTGGATTTCGGCGCTCAACGTTTTCCAATACACCACCTTCCGCGCCGTGATGGCGGCACTCACCGCGCTGGCGTTCAGCCTGCTGCTCGGCCCTTGGACCATCCGCAAACTGACCGCACTGAAAGTGGGGCAGGCAGTGCGCACGGACGGCCCGCAGACGCATTTGGTGAAAAACGGCACGCCCACCATGGGCGGCGCACTGATTTTGAGCACCATCACCCTGTCCACCCTGCTGTGGGGCAACTGGGAAAACGCCTATATCTGGATTCTGCTCGGCGTGCTGCTGGCCACGGGCGCGCTCGGTTTTTACGACGACTGGCGCAAAGTGGTTTATAAAGACCCCAACGGCGTGTCCGCCAAATTCAAAATGGTGTGGCAGAGCAGCGTGGCTTTGGTGGCGGGCTTCGCGCTGTTTTATCTGGCGCGCGGCAATGAGAACAATATCCTGATTGTGCCGTTTTTCAAGCAGGTGGCGCTGCCTTTGGGCGCGGTCGGCTTTATTATTTTGAGCTATTTCACCATTGTTGGCACGTCCAACGCGGTGAATCTGACGGACGGCTTGGACGGTTTGGCAGCTTTCCCCGTGGTGCTGGTGGCGGGCGGTTTGGCCATTTTTGCCTATGCGACGGGGCACTTCAAATTTGCCGAATACCTGCAACTGCCTTATGTGGCTGGCGCGAACGAAGTCGTGATTTTCTGCTCGGCCATGTGCGGCGCGTGTTTGGGCTTTCTGTGGTTCAACGCCTATCCCGCGCAGGTGTTTATGGGCGACGTGGGCGCGCTGGCCTTGGGTGCGGCTTTGGGTACGGTGGCCGTCATCATCCGCCAAGAATTCGTGCTGGTTATTATGGGCGGCCTGTTTGTGGTGGAAGCGTTGAGCGTGATGCTGCAAGTGGGCTGGTACAAAAGAACCAAAAAACGCATTTTCCTGATGGCGCCGATTCATCATCACTACGAGCAAAAAGGCTGGAAGGAAACGCAGGTGGTGGTGCGCTTTTGGATTATCACGATTATTCTGGTGCTGATTGGATTGAGTACGCTGAAAATCCGCTGAGCACCCATGGCAAAAAGCAGCCTGCACCCGTTTTCCTTGAAGTGCAGGCTGCTTTTTTATTCAATCAAAACAAAGGTTGCCATGTTTCCATGCTTTGCCTGGCCCATGGTTTGGCGATACAATCCGCACTGAAACCTTTGCCAAGCCTGTGATTCGGGCGCGGTGTTGCAAAGGGTTCAAACGGCAACGTGCATAAGGAGTCATCATGTCTTCACTTTCGTCCAAGCAACGGATACGGCGTGCTGCGTGGGTTATCGGCATTGTTTCGTGTGCCGTCATGGGGTATGCGGGCTGGAAATTCATTCTGGCGGCGGAACAGAGCGCGGAAAACATTCAAAGCAATGTGGTGTCGTCCGAGCCGGTGGTGTTCCAAGAAACCGCTTCCGCCGAGGTGCTCCCCGCATCGAATGCGGTGGCGGCCATTTCCGTCAGCACGGGGCAGGACATCAAAATTCAGGAAGGCGAGCTGCGTTATCAGGACGGCGTACCCGTTTTGCGCCTGCGGATTCAGAACTTGGGGCAGTTCAAAATTGGGCGGGTGTATGTGCGCCTGCAAATGCTGCCGCAGTCCGAATCCGCCGTTTTGGCACAATCGGTGCTGAAAATGTCGCTGGCCGAGCCTTTGGACGCAGGCAAAACCACGCTGCTGACCTTCCCCATTAACGATGAAAAATGGCTGATTGCCACCGAACAGGACGCATCGCCCAAACGTGCGCTGGTGCAAGTGCTGTCGGTGGGCAATGCCGAAATTGAAGGAGCGGATTATCCGCAGCAGGCCGCCGCCATTCAAATTGCCGAAATTCCGACCGACCGCGAACGCGATACGGCAGAAGATGACGAAGATGACGATGATAGGAGTCCGGCCGAAGAACGCCGCCGCCAACCGCCGCAAGAGAGCGAGCCGGAGGAAGACGTGGTCGATGAAATTTTGCGTAAGGAAAACGAATCGGCCACCGGCGACCCGAGGGTTATGTCGTACGAAGCGCGGCAATCCAGGCAGCCTGCACCCGATAAATCCGAGCGTTAGGATATTTTATGTTACAGAATCAAAAAGTTTTGGTGGCCGGATTGGGCGGCACGGGCATTTCCGTGTTGGCCTATTGCGCGCACATCGGTGCGGAGGCGGCCGGTTACGATGCACAGCTGTCTGAAACGCAACGTGCGGAATTGACGGAAAAATTTCCGCAGTTTCCGTTGTTTGCAGGCAGCCTGCACACGGCGTTGCAGGGTTATGACGTGCTGGTATTGAGCCCGGGCATCACATGCCGCCAGCCCGAGATTATCGAATTCGAACGGCGCGGGGGCAAAGTGTTGGGCGATGTGGCGATTTTGGCGGATTTGCTGAGCCGGCAGACGGACAAAATCATCGCCATCACCGGCAGCAACGGCAAAACCACCACCACCAGCCTGGTGGGGCATTTGTGCGCCCAATGCGGTTTGGATACCGTGGTGGCGGGCAATATCGGCACGCCCGTGCTGGAAGCGTGGCTGGCGCGCAAAGGCAAACCGGCCGATGTGTGGGTGCTGGAATTGTCCAGCTTCCAACTGGAAACCACGCCGCTGCTGGATGCCGATGCCGCCGCCTGCCTGAACATTTCTGAAGACCATTTGGACCGTTATGACGACCTGCTGGATTACGCGCGCGCCAAGGACATGATTTTCAACGGCAAAGCGGTGCAGGTGCTGAATGCGGACGATGCGTTCTGCCGTGCCATGAAACGGGACGGCCGCACGGTGCATTATTTTTCGCTGCAACAGCCGCAGGATTATCACTGGCAAGCGGGCGCAGGCAGCCTGCACCATCAAGAAGTGCTGCTGATGCCGCAAACCGACATTCCTTTGCAGGGCAGCCACAATATGGCGAACGTGCTGGCGGCATTGGCATTGTGCGAAAGCATCGGCCTGCCGCGCGACCGCCTGCTGTCCCATGTGAAAACGTTTAAAGGTCTGCCGCACCGCGTGGAAAAAGTGGGCGAAAAAAACGGCATCACCTTTATTGACGACAGCAAAGGCACGAATGTTGGCGCCACGGTGGCCGCGATTGCCGGATTGCCCGAAAAAATCTGGCTGATTGCCGGCGGCATGGGCAAAGGGCAGGATTTCACGCCCTTGCGCGACGTGCTGCGAGAAAAAGCGGGCGCGGTGTTTCTGATTGGCGTGGACGCGCCGAAAATTGCGGCGGATTTGGACGGTTGCGGCGTGGATTTGGTGTTTTGTGAAACCCTGACCGAAGCGGTGCAGGCTGCTTTTGCGCGCGCCCAATCCGGCGATATCGTGCTGTTGAGCCCCGCCTGTGCCAGCTTCGATATGTTCAAGGGCTATGCCCACCGTTCGGAAGTGTTTGTCGAAGCAGTGAACGGATTGGCGCAATAATCAAAAGCAGCCTGCACCCGGCTTTCCGTTTGGCGGGGATGCAGGCTGCTTTTCGCCATTTTCTCCCGTAGAAAAATTTGCCCCAAAACACGCCAAGCAAGATATTCACTGCTACAATAAACCCCTTTGTGTCGAAGTATCACCCACACCCTCCATGAAACCGTTTCCCCGAAAAATCACACATTGGCAGCAAAATCTGCCCCACCATATCGAATCCACACTGTTCGACCGCAATCTGTTGCGCCGCGGCGATGCCTACGACAAACCGCTGCTGTGGGTGCTGCTGTGCCTGCTGTGCTTCGGCTTGGTAATGGTGTATTCCGCATCGGGCGTTCAGGCGGGGCTGCATCATTTTGACAATCGTGCCACATTCCTCATCAAACAAACCCAATTTGCCCTGCTGGGCGGTGCCGCGTGTTATCTGTTGATGCACGTACCGTTATGGCGCTGGCAGAGATGGGACAAATATCTGTTTTATATCGCACTGATTTCATTGTTTGCCGTGCTGTTTGTGGGCGAACAGGTGAACGGCGCTCGCCGCTGGCTGCCTACGCCGTTCGGTTTCAAAGTGCAGGCCAGCGAAATCTTCAAACTGGTAACCATTATCTATATGGCGAACTTTTTCCGCCGCAAAATCGACATCCTGCACGACTTCAAGCGCGTCATCATGGTCGGCATTCCCGTCACGCTTGGCGCCATGCTGATTTATTTCACGCGTGATTTGGGTTCGGCCGTGGTGGTTTTCTCCATTTTCCTGGCCTTGCTTTTTTTGGCGAACATGCCCAAAAGCTGGTTTTTCTCCGCCATCGGCATTGCCGTGCTGGTGGGCATTGTCGCCATTTGGGGTAACGAATACCGTCTGCGCCGCGTGGAAGTGATGTGGCAGCCGTGGAACGACCCCACGGGCACGGGTTATCAGGGCTTGGGTTCGCTGCTGTCGTTGCAGCGCGGCGGCCTGTTTGGAGAAGGATTGGGCAACGCGGTGATTAAACGCGGCTTCCTGCCCGAAGCGCACACCGATTTCATTTTGGCGGTGATTGGCGAAGAGTTGGGACTGGTTACCGTGGCAGCTTTGGTGTTGGTGTATGTGTGGATTATTTGGCGCGCGTTTTCCATCGGCAAGCTGGCGCGCGACTTGGAACTGTATTTCAATTCGTTTATGGCGGTGGGCATCGGCGTGTGGATTGCCGTGCAAACGTTCATCAACGTGGGCGTGAACATCAGCCTATTGCCCAACAAGGGTTTGACGCTGCCGCTGATTTCCTACGGCGGCTCGTCGCTGGTGATTATGATGATTGCGCTGATGCTGCTGCTGCGCGTGGACTATGAAAACCGCCGCGTTCTGCTCGGCCACAGCGTTACCGATCCGAAGCAGCCTGCACGCCGCTCCCAACCGCAACCGCAAATGGATACGGCACAATCCGAAGACATTTCAGACAAGGCATAACCATGACACAATCCGGCAAAACATTTTTAATGATGGCAGGCGGCACCGGCGGGCATATTTTCCCCGCGTTGGCCGTGGCACAGTCGTTGCAGCAGATGGGGCACAAAGTCGTGTGGCTCGGCAGCACGGGCAGCATGGAAGAGCGCTTGGTGCCGCAATACGGCATTCCCTTGGAAACGGTGGCGATGAAAGGCGTGCGCGGCAAAGGCTTGTGGCGCAAACTCACGCTGCCGTGGATGCTGCTGCGCAGTGTGCAGGCTGCCGTGAACATTATCCGCCGGCATAAAATCGATGCCGTTATCGGCTTTGGCGGCTTTGTCACGTTTCCCGGCGGCATGGCGGCGAAAGCGGTCGGCATTCCGATTATCATCCACGAACAGAACGCCGTGGCCGGTATGGCGAACCGCCGCTTGGCCAAATGGGCGGCGCGCGTGCTGTATGCCTTCCCCAAAGCCTTTGAACACTATCCGGACGGCTTGGTGGGCAATCCCGTCCGTGCCGATATTGCGCAGCTGCCCAAACCGGAAGAGCGTTTTGCCGGTCGCAGCGGCCCGTTGCGGATTTTCATTATCGGCGGCAGCTTGGGCGCGCAAGCCCTGAACGAAACCGTGCCGCAAGCCATGGCGCTCATTCCCGAAGAAGCACGCCCGCGCATCACCCATCAATCCGGCCGCGGGCATTTGGCGAACTTGCAGGCTGCCTATCAGGCGGCGGGCGTATCGGCCGAATGCGTCGAATTTGTGGACGACATGGCCGCCGTGTACCGTGATGCCGACGTGCTGATTTGCCGCGCGGGCGCATTGACGATTGCCGAACTGGCCGCCGCCGGCGTGGGGGCGCTGCTCGTGCCGTTTCCGCTGGCCGTGGACGACCACCAAACCGCCAACGCGCGTTACCTTGTCGGCGCGCAGGCCGGCCTGCTGTTGCCGCAAAACCAGTTGAACGCCCATAATTTGGCGCAAATCCTGGGCAGCCTGACGCGCGAACAATGCCGCGAATGGGCGGTGAACGCGCGTACGCTGGCCATGCCCGACAGTGCAGGCCGCGTGGCCGAAATTGCCGTTCGGACGGTGGGCGGCGCATAAAAAGCAGCCTGCACTTTTTCAATGGAGAGATTATGAGCAACCTTCCCATGCTGGCTTCGGTGGATTTGGGATCGAACAGTTTCCGCCTGCAAATCTGCCAAAACCATCAAGGCCACCCGCAAGTCATCGAAAATATCAAGCACATGGTGCGTTTGGCGGGCGGTTTGGACAACGACAAAATGTTGGACGAGGCCAGCCGCCGCCGCGCTTTGGAATGCTTGGCGCAGTTTGGCGAACGTTTGCGCGGCTTTTCGCCCGAAAACGTCCGCGCCGTGGCCACCAACACGTTCCGCGTTGCCAAAAATATTGCCGAATTCCTGCCGCAGGCCGAAGCCGCGCTGGGTTTTCCCATCGAAGTGATTGCGGGGCGCGAGGAAGCGCGTTTGATTTACACGGGCGTGGTGCACACCTTTTCTTCAAACGGCCGCAAAATGCTGGTGATGGACATCGGCGGCGGCTCGACCGAATTTATTTTGGGCAGCAGCCTGCAACCCACCCATACCGAAAGCCTGCCTTTGGGCTGCGTCACCTATTCCATGCGCTATTTCGACGGCAAAATCAGCGCCAAAAATGTGCAGGCTGCCGTGACCGCCGCGCGCGCCGAAATCCAGCGCATCAGCAAAATCTACAAACGGCAGGGCTGGGAAATCGCGCTGGGCACTTCGGGTTCCGCCAAATCGATTGCCGCCGTGATTGCCGCGCAGGGTTTGGGCAACAAAATCACATTGCCCGCCATAGTTCAGATTTTTGAGCAGATTGTCGATGCGGGCAGCGTGAAAAAAGCCAAGCTGGAAGGGCTGAAACCCGAACGCATTGAAGTATTTGCCGGCGGATTGGCGGTGATGCAGGCTGCTTTTGAAGAGCTGGACATCGAAGAAATGGCGTTTAACGAAGCCGCCCTGCGCGACGGTGTGTTTTACGACATGATCGGCCGCAATCTGGACGAAGATTTGCGCGACCAAACCACGGCGCAGTTCCAGCAGCGGTATCACGTCAGCCGCAATCAGGCGGAACGCGTTGCCAAATTGGCCGGTTATTTTTTATACAGCCTGGCGCAGAACGCCACCGTGCAGGAGCTGGAATATTGGTCGCATTATGTGCGCTGGGCGGCCTTGCTGCACGAAGTCGGGATTGACATTGCCCACACGGCCTACCACAAACACACGGCCTACATTCTGGCGCAGGCGGATATGCCCGGCTTTTCGCGGCAGGAGCAGGAATTGCTGGCACAGATTACCTTGGGGCAGCGTGGCGATTTGAAAAAAATGGCCGAAACCTTGGGCAACGAACCGATGCGCTGGCATGCCGTGATGGCGTTACGGCTGGCGGTGCTGTTCTGCCGCGCGCGCCTGCCAATTGAATTGCCGCCCCATACGCAGTTAAAAGAAAAATCAGGTGCTTATGCACTGACGATTGCCCAAAGCTGGCTGGAACGCAATCCGCTCACTGCCGCCGCATTGCAGGCCGAAAGCGAGCAATGGAGCAAGGTGGGGCGTTCGTTCAGCGTGCAGGTGCAGGCATAACCGACGATACGAAGATGAAAGTGCAGGCTGCTTTGGGACGCTTTAAAAGCAGCCTGCACTTTGCCGAACCCATCATGTATAAATTAAATCATTGATTGAGAAACGAATATGAAACTCCAACAAACCCTATCCGCCCAAATCGAATCCGCCTTTGCCGCCGCAGGTGTGACGGGCAGCCCGATTGTGTTGCAGCCTGCCAAAAACCCCGATTTCGGCGATTTCCAAATCAACGGCGCTATGGGCGCGGCGAAAGCGGCCAAGCAGAATCCGCGCGAATTAGCGCAGAAAATTGCCGACGAACTGAACGGCAAAGGCGCGTTTGCCCATGCGGAAGTGGCAGGGCCGGGCTTTATCAACCTGCGTCTGTCGCCCGAATTTCTGGCCGCGCAGCTTGCCCCGCAGGGACTTCCTTCGGTCGCAGGCAGCCTGCACATTGCCCAAACGCCGAATCCCGACACGGTGGTGATTGACTATTCATCGCCCAACTTGGCCAAAGAAATGCACGTCGGCCATTTGCGTTCGTCCATCATCGGCGACAGCCTAGCCCGCGTGCTGGGCTTTTTGGGGCACAAAGTCATCCGCCAAAACCATGTGGGCGACTGGGGCACGCAGTTCGGCATGCTGGTGGCCTATCTGGTGGAACAGCAAAAAGACAATGCTGCCTTCGAACTGGCCGATTTGGAGCAGTTCTACCGCGCTGCCAAAGTGCGTTTTGACGAAGAAGAAGCGTTTGCCAATTTGTCGCGCGAATATGTCGTGAAGCTGCAAGGCGGCGACGAGGCAGTGCTGGCACTGTGGCGGCAGTTTGTCGAAATTTCGCTGCAACACGCGGAAAAAGTGTATGCCAAACTCGGCCTGCTGCTGGAACGCGGCGATGTGGCGGGCGAATCCAAATATAACGACGATTTGCATAATGTCGTCAAAGAGTTGGAAGCAAAAGGCTTGGTGGTGGATTCGGACGGCGCAAAAGTGGTGTTTTTGGACGAATTCAAAAATAAAGACGGCGAACCGGCCGCGTTTATTGTGCAGAAGCAGGGCGGTGGCTTTTTGTATGCCACCACCGATTTGGCGTGCTTGCGTTACCGCTTGAATGTGTTAAAGGCAAACAGATTGCTGTATGTGGTGGACACAAGGCAGGATTTGCATTTTAAAGAATTGTTCGTTACCGCCCGCAAAGCCGGCTGGCTGCCTGAAAACGTGTCCGCCGAATTTGTCGGCTTCGGCACGATGATGGGCAAGGACAACAAGCCCTTCAAAACGCGCAGCGGCGACACGGTGAAACTGGTTGATTTGCTGGACGAAGCAGTGGAACGCGCCACGCAGTTGGTGCGCAGCAAAAACCCCGATTTGAGCGAATCCGAAGCGGCCAAAATCGGCCGAACCGTGGGTATCGGCGCAGTGAAATACGCCGATTTGAGCAAAAACCGCACCAGCGATTATGTGTTCGACTGGGACAACATGCTCTCGTTCGAGGGCAACACCGCGCCTTATCTGCAATATGCCTACACCCGCGTGCAAAGCGTGTTCCGCAAGGCGGGCGATTGGGACGTGCAGGCTGCTTTCGTGCTGACCGAGCCGCTGGAACAGCAGCTTGCGGTGGAACTGCTGAAATTTGAAGACGTGCTGCAAAGCGTTGCCGAAACCAATTTCCCGCACTATCTGGCGGCATATCTTTACCAGCTGGCCACGCTGTTCTCGCGTTTTTACGAAGCCTGCCCGATTTTAAAAGCCGAAGGCGCGGCACGCGATACACGGCTGAATTTGGCACGGCTGACGGGCGAAACGCTGAGAACGGGGCTGGGGCTGTTGGGCATCGGCGTGCTGGACGTGATGTAAAACGGTTTTCAGGCAGCCTGCAAAAATAGAAAGGAAAAATCATGTTTCAAAAAATGTTTCTAAGCGCGGTTTTATTGAGCAGCGTATTCGCACACGCCAAAACCGTGCGGTCGTTAGACCAAGTGTCTGGAGAAATCCACAGTAACGAGATTGCCACCGAATATGACTACCAAATGAACGGCACCGCCAAACCTGACGGCTTCGGCAGCGTGGCGCGCAGCGACGGGGAGACCGTAAACGCTTTGGTCAAACTGCTAGCCCCGCAAACTGAAACGGCAAACATCGGGTTAATCGGTTTGAGAAAATGGCAGGGTAATCAATACATTGCCAGCTTCTGCGCCTACCACGAGCCGATGAAGTGGGAATATGCCGACGACAAATCGCGCTATGCCGATTGCAGCAACAATATCCAGACATTCCAACAAATCACGTTTGCGGTTGTGGAGCAGAAGGATGGCGCGTGGCAACTGGCCGCCGAGCCTTATACCGTGCGGTTTAAAACTCAGGAGGAGCAGACCGAACAAGATATCCAACGTTCCGCCTTTTCACTGAAAAACCATAGGGGCAACACGGTGATTGGGACACCGGACCGTTTGGATTTGGCACCATATCAGTTGAATGAAAACACGCGCGCATTTGGTGTACGTTATACGGCGCATGTCGGCTATGCGGGCGGCGGCGCGATGAATCAGGCGATGACGCTGTTTGCTGTGTTGGACGGCAAATTGAAGCCCGTATTGACGGTGGAGACTTACCAATTTGAAAATTTGGCCGGCGATTGGAATCCGGACGGCACGCGGCAGCATGATGTTGAAAGCACGGAATATATTTTAAAAATGTCGCCCAAGCAGACGCACGGTTTTTACGACATTGTTTGGCGCGAGACACGCAGCCGCAGGCCGCAGCAAAAAACCTTTACATGGCAGCCTGCACAGCAGCGTTACGTTGAATCAAAATCCCGATGATGCGTTGCCTGCGGGCGTGATGCCAACCGAAAAAGCAGGCTGCACTCCCCTTGTTTAAGTGCAGGCTGCTTTCCTATTCTCCAACTTCAAGAGGAAACTATGTTGAACTATTTGAAAACATGGCTATTTGCCGCTGCCGCCTTTTGCCTGACGGGATACAGCGTTGCAGAAACCCACGGTGCGGAGCATCAAGCGGCTTCTGCCCAGCAGGCATCGGCCAGCCAAGCCGCATCGAAAGCGCCAAGCCGCGAAGAAAAATCCATTATCTGGCGGATTCGCAAAGATAACCAGCCGACCAGCTATCTGGTGGGCACGGTGCATATCGGCAAGCAGGGCAGCACTCTGCCGGCAGATTTCCAATATGTGCTGAAACAAAGCCGTCAATTAGTGCTGGAAACGCAGATAGCGGACGAAGAATATGCGAAAGCACATCCCGAAGAAATCGTGAAAATGTTACAGATGATGGTGCATAACAAATCGCTGAACGAGACGCTGGGCGGCAAAACCACCATGATTGTACGGCGCATTTTCCGCGAATCTGCCATTCCCGAATTTGCCGATTTGATGGGTAATCCCAGCAGCCAATACAGCTTGGCGCCGTGGGCGATTTGGTTTCATTTGGGCTATACCGGCACGCCGCCCGATTACAGTACCGACTACGGTGTCGAATCGCTGCTGCTGAAACAGGCCAGAACGCGGAAACTGCCCGTGCTGGGGCTGGAAGATATCGAGCCGCTTGAAATGATGCGCACCATTCCCGACGATGTGGCCGTGCGCAATATCGAATACCTCATCGTGCGGCAAGACCAAATGAAGCAGGAGCAGATGGAATTGTTCCAAGCCTATGAACGGCGCGATGCCGACAAATTGGAGGAGCTGGCCAGTGACGAGGAATCCGTGTCATTGGTCGATCCGCGTGATCACGAATTTATGAAACGGCTCAACCAGCAGATTTTGGGTCAGCGCAACCGCAACTGGATGCCGAAGCTGCAACAATATTTGGCGCGGAAACCGACCTTAGTGGCGGTGGGCGCGGCGCATTTGTTCGGCAAAGACGGCTTGGTGGCGCTGCTGAGGGCGCGCGGCTATACGGTGGAACCGTTTGTAATGGACAAATAATCCGCATTGCGGCATATAGTGGATTAAAATTTCAATGATACGTCGTTGTCTCATTTTTATTTTAATTCACTATAAAAAGCAGCCTGCACTTTGTTTTTAGAGTGCAGGCTGCTTTTGTATGTGGCAACGCTTCGGACGGCGCGTTTATTGCACCACGATTTTCGGGAATTTGCTGCTGAAATCGCGCCCTTTGTCCGCTACCGCCAAAGCCACCGCCAAAGCGGCCTGACGGTAAATCTCCGCCACGGCGGCGTGTTGCGCGTGCAGCCGCCCAGCTTCGCCCGAATCCATGGCTTCGCGAATCGGCAGGCTCAAAGGCAGCTGTCCCAGCAGCGGCACGTTGAGTTTTTCCGCCAAGCGTTTGCCGCCTTCCGTGCCGAAAATGGCTTCGTGGTGGCCACAGTTGCTGCAAATATGCACCGACATGTTTTCCAGCACGCCCATAATCGGGATATTGACTTTGTTAAACATATCAATGGCTTTGCGTGCATCAATCAGGGCGATGTCCTGCGGGGTGGTAACCACGATAGCGCCGGTTACGGGGATTTTCTGCGACAGGGTAAGCTGGATGTCGCCGGTGCCGGGCGGCAAATCGATAAACAGGTAGTCCACGTCGTCCCACTCACTTTGGAACAGCAACTGTTGCAGGGCTTGCGACACCATCGGGCCGCGCCATACGACGGCTTGGTCGGGATCGACCAGAAAGCCGATGGACATGATTTGGATGCCGTCTGCGTTGCGTACGGGGATAAAGTGCTTGTCTTGCTGTGCAGGCTGCTTTTGGGCAACGCCGAGCATGGTGGGCTGGCTGGGGCCGTATAAATCCGCGTCCAACACGCCGACGCGCGCGCCCATGGCGGCCATGGCGGTGGCCAGGTTGGCGGTGGTGGTGGATTTGCCCACGCCGCCTTTGCCCGAAGCCACGGCAATGATGTTTTTTACGCCTTTGATGGTGTGGATACCGGCCTGTACTTTGTGGGCGACGATGTTATTTTTGATGGTCAGCTGCACGTCTTTGCCCGTGGCGGCAGCGATTTGCCGTTGTAATTCGTCGGCCAGAAACTGTGCGGGAAAGCCGAAGGTCAGCTCGACGTGCAGGCTGCCGCCGCGTTCTTCCAGCGCGGTGAGGGCTTTTTCGCTGCCGATGGTGCGCTCGGTGCCGGCAATGGCAATGGATTCAATCAGATGACGCATATTGTTCTCCTGTCGGGTGTGTGAATCGTGTGTGTGGTGTCGGTATTATTGGGTATGGGGTGGCTTCTGCGAGTGGGTGGAAAGCAGCCTGCACGTTCCTAATGTGCCCGCCGCTTAAAATTTTTGTATGCCGCGTTCGCTGACGAAGTAGTCGGTGCGGATGTCATGGGTTTCGCGCGGCAGGAGTTCGATTTGTTGGCAGGCAAAGCCGACGGCGACGGTTTGCGGACGGCGCGTGCGGCAGGCGTTGAGCGTGCAGTCGTAATAGCCTCCGCCCTGTCCCAGCCGTATGCCGTCTCGGTCGATGCCGACAATGGGAATCAGCATTTTGTGCAGCCGTTCGGCACGGATTTTTTTGCCGCGAAACTGGGGGACGTGCAGGCTGCTTTGGCCGCGTTTGCGTTCGGCGCACTGGGATTTATGCGGATAGGGTGTGAACCAGAGGCGCAGGGAGCGGGGTTCGATATAGGGCAGGTAAACGTTCGCGCCGCGTTTCAAAGCAGCCTGCACCCAGTCGTCCAAATCCAGCTCGCCGCCCATTGCCCAATAAACGGCGATGTTTTTGCCGCGCCGGATAAAGGTTTTCAGCGCGCGGTTGCAGGCTGCCTGCGCTTGGGCGCGTTCGGTTGCGGGCAATGCGCGGCGGGTTTGGCGCAGTTGGCGGCGCAGGGCTTTTTTGGCCGCTTTCATCAGCTGCGCCCCGTACTGCCGAAGCCGCCCGTGCCGCGTTCGCTGGCGGCAAATTCGTCCACTAGCGCGAAATCGGCCTGCACCACGGGCACAATCACCATTTGCGCAATGCGCTCGAAGGGTTCGATAACGAAGCTGTCGCTGCCGCGGTTCCACACGGACACCATCAGTTCGCCCTGGTAGTCCGAATCAATCAGCCCCACCAGGTTGCCCAGCACGATGCCGTGTTTGTGCCCCAGGCCGGAGCGGGGCAGCAGCATGGCGGCCAGTTGCGGATTGTCCAGATAAATGGCGATGCCGGTGGGGATGAGCACGGTTTCGCCGGCGCGGACGGTTCGGGCTTCGGGAATGCAGGCGCGCAAATCCAGGCCTGCGCTGCCGGAAGTGGCGTATTGCGGCAGCTGCGCGGCAATTTCAGGGCGGAGGATTTTCAGTTGGACTTGTGGACGGGCGGTCATGAAGATTCCTTTGCAATGGATGGGTGGGATAACGGATGCTGTGCAGGCTGCCTGCAACGGCCGCATCGGGTTGGGTTTCGGCGTTCAAAAGCAGCCTGCACTTACGGCTGCCCCGTCCGCCACATGTAATAATCGCGCAAAGGCGGCGCGGGCGGGTTGATGCAGTGCGGGCAGATGCCGGTGGTGTCTTCGTCGTCTTCCAGGCTGTCGAAATGCCCCGCGTTCGGGTCGAAGCGGCTTTGCTGCATCACCGCCTGAACCAAGGCCTGCTCCTGCACCGGGTCGAAATCGAATTTTTGGATGATTTCATAAAGCAAATCGTTTTCCGCGCTCGAAAATTGCGCCGAAAAACGCAAAATGCTGTCGCGGTAATCACTCATGGCGATTTTTTGGGATAAGAGTTCGGAAAGCATGAAAAAGCAGCCTGCAAAAAACCGTTATCATACTCCATTTCCGAAGTGCCCGTTATATTCGTTTATTCTCACCAAACACACGGATTTATAGTACAATCCGCCCAGTTCCGCTTTTCGTTTCATTTTCCAAAACGCAATGACAGAAAGATTGAATTATGGATGAGCATATCAAAGAAGCCGCCCTGAATTTCCACGAATTCCCCATGCCGGGCAAAATTCAGATTTCCCCCACCAAACCGCTGGCCACACAGCACGATTTGGCATTGGCGTATTCGCCGGGCGTTGCCGCACCGTGTATGGAAATCCATGCCGACCCGATGAAATCCTACAAATACACCGCGCGCGGCAACCTAGTGGCCGTGGTGTCCAACGGCACGGCGGTGCTGGGGCTGGGCAACATCGGCCCGGAAGCCAGCAAACCGGTGATGGAAGGCAAAGGCGTATTGTTCAAAAAATTCGCCAATATCGATGTGTTTGACATTGAAGTGAACGAAACCGACCCCGACAAACTGGTCGATATTATCGCATCGCTCGAACCCACCTTCGGCGGCATCAATCTGGAAGACATCAAAGCGCCGGAGTGTTTCTATATCGAGAAAAAACTGCGCGAACGCTGCAAAATCCCCGTGTTCCACGACGACCAACACGGCACGGCCATCATCACCGCCGCCGCCGTATTGAACGGTTTGCGCTTAATCGGCAAAGAAATCGGCGAAGTGAAACTGGTGTGCTCCGGCGCGGGTGCCGCCGCGATTGCCTGCTTGGATTTGCTGGTGGCGCTGGGCATGAAACGCGCCAATATGACCGTGTGCGATTCCAAAGGCGTGATTTACCAAACACGCGAAGACCGCGCGCGTATGGACGAAAGCAAAGTGCGTTACGCGATTGAAGACAACGGGCAGCGCACGCTGGCAGACGCCGTGGCCGGCAAAGACATTTTCTTGGGCTTGTCCAGCGCCAACGTGCTGAAAGTGGACATGTTGAAGCAGATGAACAGCCAGCCGCTGGTGTTCGCATTGGCCAATCCGCAGCCCGAAATCTGGCCGCCAGAAGCCAAAGCCGCGCGCCCCGATGTGATTATCGGCACCGGCCGTTCCGATTTCCCGAACCAGGTCAATAACGTTTTGTGCTTCCCGTTCATTTTCCGCGGCGCACTGGACGTGGGCGCGACCACCATCAACGAAGCCATGAAGCTGGCCACTGTGCGCGCGATTGCCGATTTGGCATTGGCGGAATCGAACGATGTCGTTGCCGGTGCATACGGTGGCGAAGAATTGAAATTCGGCACAGAATACCTGATTCCCAAACCATTCGACCCGCGCCTGATTGCCAAAATCGCTCCGGCGGTGGCGCAGGCTGCCATGGATTCCGGTGTGGCAACGCGCCCCATCACCGATATGGATGCCTATATCGAACGCCTGAACCAGCAGATTTACAAAACCAATCTGTTGATGCGCCCCGTGTTCGCGCAGGCGAAAAAAGACATCAAACGCATTGTGTTGGCCGAGGGCGAAGACGAACGCATGCTGCATGCTGCACAGCAGATTGTGTCGCAAAAACTGGCTTATCCGATTCTGATCGGTCGCAAAGAAATCATTGAAGAGCGGTTGCAGGCGCAGGGATTGACCATTCAGGCCGGCAAAGACTTCGATTTGGTGGATTTGGTGGACAATCCGTATTACGAAGAATCTTGGAAAACGTATTACGATTTGCAAAAACGCAAAGGCGTGACTGAAGAGATGGCGCGCCGCCGCATGATGGCGAACACCACGCTGATTGGTGCGAGCATGGTGCGCCTTGGCCATGCGGACGGCATGGTGGCCGGCGTGGTGGGGCGTTTCCGCGACCACTTCAAAATTTACGAAGATGTAATCGGCTACGACAATCCGGAGCAAAACGCGTTTGCCATGAACGCGCTGATTTCCAATAAGGGCAACTTCTTCATTGCCGATACTTATGTCATCCACGACCCGACTGCCGAGCAGTTGGCACAAGGCACGCTGATGTGCGCGAAGGAAATCACACGTTTTGGCATCAAACCGAAAGTGGCGCTGGTGTCCAATTCCAATTACGGCACGCACACCGATGAAGATTCGGTGAAAATGCAGCAGGCGTTGCAAATCGTGCGCAAAGCCGACCCGGATTTGGAAATCGACGGTGAAATGCAGGCGGATGCGGCGTTGGACGAAAAACTGCGCAAACAGATTTTCCCCGAAACCACCTTGCAAGGCTCGGCCAATCTGTTGGTGATGCCGAATGTGGAAGCCGCGAATATCAGCTATAACTTAATGCGCGTGAATGCCACCAACGGCATTACCGTCGGCCCGATTCTGATGGGTTTGAACAAACCCGTTCATTTGGTAACGCCGATTTCGACCGTGCGCCGCATTGTGAATATGGTGGCGTTTGCCGCGGTGAGCGCGCAATCGAAATAAAATAAAGGTTGCCATCGGTATGATTTATGGCACAATAGGGCTTGCTTTTGGCGTGCGGTGGCGTGTCAAAAGCAGCCTGCACTTTTAAGTTTTTATTTTTTATCCACATTTTTGGAGGAGTTTATTGATGAACGAACCTGTACAACATTATTCGAACGACGCGCAGTTGGCACATCAGGAAGTCCTGCTGCAAAAAACCTACAGCCTGTTGGCGTGGTCTTTCCTGCCCGCCGTTGCCGGCGCATTGGTCAGCATGGTGTTCAATCCGCTGGCCATGGTGAGCAATTACTGGGTTGCGGTGGGCGCGATGTTCGCCTTTTTCTACGGCATGTGTTTTGCTATTGAGAAAAACCGTTACAGCCAAACCGGCGTGGTGTTGCTGATGGTGTTCACCTTCGGCATGGGTGTGTTCTTGGGTCCGCTGTTGTCGGTTGCCCAAATGTTTTCCAACGGCGGACAGCTGATTGCCGTGGCCGCTGCCATGACGGCAGGCGTGTTCTTCACTATGGCGGCTTTGGCACGCCGTGCGAATATCAATACCAACGCGTTGGGCCGTTTCTTGGCGGTGGGCGGCGTGGTGCTGATGATTGGCGTGGTGGCTAACCTGTTCCTGCAAATGCCCGTGGTGTCGCTGACCATTTCCGGCGTATTCGTGGTATTCAGCTCGCTGGTGATTATGTGGCAGGTGCGCACGGTGCTAGAAGGCGGTGAAGACAGCCATATCAGCGCGGCTTTGACCATCTTCATTTCGATTTACAATATTTTCAGCAGCCTGTTGCGTTTGCTGTTGGCTTTTGCCGGTGAAGATTAATCTCATCGCATATTAAAAAGCGGCCTGCACTTTTCCGATTTGGGGAGTGCAGGCTGCTTTTTTGTTGCTATGTTGCCGTATTAAACACGGGCATGGCTGCAATGCCATAAGGTTTGGGGAAGCGCAGATAGTTTGCCGGATACGCCAATCGGTGCGTTGAAATGAAAAAAGCAGCCTGCATGGCGTTTTTCAACGTGCAGGCTGCTTTTTCGACAGATAGTTCAGCCTTCCAGCAACATGGAATCGATGCAGTCGCACAGCGCGTGTATCAGCAGCAGGTGCACTTCCTGAATGCGTGCGGTGCGCGGGTAGGGCACATTGAGCAGCACGTCGCCGTCGCGCAGCAGTCCGGCAATTTTGCCGCCGTCGCGGCCGGTGAAGGCAATCACGTTCATTTCGCGTTCGTGCGCGGCGTGGATGGCTTCGATGATGTTTTTGGAATTGCCCGACGTGGAAATGCCGACCAGCACGTCGCCCATCCGCCCCAAGGCGCGGACTTGTTTGCTGAAAATGTGGTCGAAGCCGTAATCGTTGCCGATGGCGGTGAGGGCGGAAGTGTCGGTGGTGAGGGCGACGGCGGCGAGCTCCATGCGTTCCTGCTCAAAGCGGCCAGTCATTTCGGCGGCAAAGTGCTGGGCGTCGGCTGCCGAACCGCCGTTGCCGCAAATGAGGATTTTGCCGTCGTTGGCCAATGCGTCAAACAACAGCTGTGCGGCTTGGGCGGCGGCTTCGGTCAAGACTTCCTGCGCCATTTGCTTGGTGCGGATGCTTTCTTCAAAATGGTCAAAGACGCGTTTGTTCAAATCAATCATGGGTTTATCCTGAAATATTCTGTATCCATTGCGGTGCCTGCGCGCCTTGCAGCAACACGGCGTCCAAGCGGCAGGGCGGGTTAATGTGTTGGGTTTGCAGATAATATTCTGCGCTGCGTTGCAGTTTGGCCAATTTGGCGGGGGTGATGCTGTATGCCGCGCCGCCGAATGCGTTGCTGCGGCGGAATTTCACTTCGACAAACAGCAGTGTTTCCCCGTGCTGCATAATTAGGTCGATTTCGCCGTGGCGGCAGTGCCAGTTGCGTTCGAGCAGCAGGCAGCCTTGTTGTTGCAGAAACTGCAATGCGCGTTCTTCGGCGGCGCGGCCTGCGGGGTGGCTGAGTTTCATCGCTCAATCCAAACGGCGCTAGCCATGCGTCCGGTTTGTCCGTCTCGGCGGTAGGAGAAGAAGCGGTCGGATTCTTTCACGGTGCAGAAATCGCCGCCGTAAATCCGCGACACGCCAGCCTGTTGCAGGATTTGGCGCGCCAGACCGTAAATGTCGGCCAGATATTTGCCGTTGCCCAGCGGTGCGAAGCAGGATTGTGCGGCGGGGTTCGGGGCGCAGAAAGCAGCCTGCACATCGCCGCCCACTTCAAACGATTCCGCGCCGATGGCCGGTGCCAGATACGCCATGATTTCATGCGCCGGAACGCCCATCGCTCGAACGGTGTTTTGCAGGATGCCGCCGGCCAGCCCGCGCCAACCCGCATGTGCGGCGGCCACCATATTGCCCGACTGATGGCAGAATAGCACGGGTAGGCAGTCGGCCGTCATGACGGTGCAGGCTGCTTTTCCTGTGTCGTCCCACGAAGCATCGGCATTTTGCGCTTGGGCGATGCTGTCGGCGGCGCGAACCACATCGGTGCTGTGCGTCTGGTTCAAATACGCCATCGGCACGGACACGGCCTGCTGCACCAAGGCGCGGTTGTGCAATACATGCTGCGGACGGTCACCCACATGCAAACCCAGATTCAGGCTGGCGAACACGCCTTCGCTCATGCCGCCCTGCCGGGTGGTGATTAAGGTTTTGACCGAAGGCGGCGCGTCCCAGTCGGCCGTGAAAAAGCAGCCTGCACTCATGCGGTTTCCTCCTGCAAACGGACAATGCCGTCATCTGCCAATGCGCGTGCCAAATCAGCGGCGCGGCCGTGGCTGCCCAGCACATAATCGGGGGCGATTTCCGCCAGCGGGCATATCACAAAACCGCGTTCGTGCGCGCGCGGGTGCGGCAGGGTCAGCGTGTCGGTTTGCCAAATTTCATGATGAAAATCAATCAAGTCCAAGTCCAATGTGCGCGGTGCGTTGCGGAAGGTACGCTCGCGGCCAAACGCCTGCTCCACCGCCTGCAAACGTTGCAGCAGCGCCATGGCCGAATCGCGCGTCTGCACCAAAGCCACGGCATTGATGAAGTCCGGCTGCTCCGTGTAGCCCACGGGCGCGGTGCGGTATAAAGACGAAAGGTGGAACGACACCATATTCGGCAGTGCCGCCACTGTTGCCGCCGCTTGGCGGACTTGGCGCGCAGGCGCTTCCAAATTGCTGCCGAACGCAATCACGGCGGTGTAAATATCCTTATGATTCATATACCTGCCTATCGCGCCTGTTTCATCAAACGTTGTTTTTCGCGCTTCCAATCTGATTCTTTGGACGATTCGCGTTTATCGTGCAGTTTTTTGCCTTTCGCCAATCCGATTTCCACTTTGATTTTGCCGCGGTGAAAGTGCATATTCAAAGGCACGATCGTATAGCCCGCGCGTTCGGTTTTGCCGATGAGTTTGTTGATTTCGCGCTGGTTCAGCAGTAGCTTGCGCGGACGGACGGGGTCGGGGCGGACATGCGTGGAGGCGGTGGGCAGCGCGGTGATGTGGCAGCCCACCAGGTAAAAAGCGTCTTTTTTCCAATAGATATAGCTTTCCTTCAACTGCACGCGCCCCGCGCGGATGGCTTTCACTTCCCAGCCTTCCAGCACCAGGCCTGCCTGAATCTGCTCTTCGATATAATAATCGTGGAAGGCCTTGCGGTTGTTCGCAATCGACATGGTCTCTCCTTGCAAAATGTTTAACGGACGGTATTTTAACAGAAAAACAACGGCGGCATAGTGCAGGCTGCTTTCAGCGCGGTTCAAAAGCAGCCTGCACCTTTGTTTTCCTGTTGCAGGCTGCCTTCGAATTGCGATTTCCACCAACGGCACAGGCGCAATCTGTTATAATCGTCCCTATTTTTGACACGCCGGCGCGCAAAAAGCAGCCTGCACGGACACCGTCCGCTTGTTTATCCGCCAACCTATTTGTTTTTTGAGAAATTTTCATGTTTCACGCAATTGAAAAATACCGCACCCTGTCGCAAGTCCTGTTGGGCATCATCGGCGTTTCGTTCGTGGGCTTCGGCATCGCCAGCTTCGAAATCGTGCGCGATAACCGCTACATCGTCAAAATCGGCGACCAAGTCATCAACCGCGCCGCATTGGACGAAGCCGTCCGCAACTCGCAGGCATCGGGCGGCAGCGCAAGCCGTGAAGAAGTGTTCCAAACCTTGGTGCAGCGCGCCTACCTGATGGAAGGCGCAAAAGCCTTGGGCATTGCCGTGTCCGACACGCAAATCAAACAAGGCATTGTGGACGCGCCGATTTTTCACGACGAACAGGGCAAATTCAGCCCCGAACGCTTCCAAACATTCTTGAAGAACAACCATTTGAGCGAAAGCGCGTTTATGCAGATGGAACGCGAACGCCTGACGCTGGTGAGCCTGCTGCAAATGCTCAACAGCAACGTGGTGACTTCGGGCCAGGCGGAGCGCTACATCCAAACGCAGATGGCCGAGCGCGTCATCCGCACCAGCGTGTTCAATCCTGAAAATTACGCCGCGCAAGTGAAGGCGGGCGACGCGGAACTGCAAAAATATTATGACGCGCACAAAAGCAATTATGCCGTCGCGCCCGGCGTGAAATACGAATACATGGTGGTGTCGCCGAAAGATTTGGCCGACAAGCAAACCGTGTCCGCCGAAGAAGTGCAGGCTGCTTTGAAAACGGCCGCCACCAACCAAAAACCCACGCGCCGCATTGCCCACATCATGATTGCGGCGCCGAAATCCGCCGATGCCGCCACGCGCCAAAAAGCACGCGAGCAGGCAGAGAAAATTGCACAGGAAGCCAAAGCGTCGCCCGATAAATTTGCCGAATTGGCCAAGCAGTATTCGCAAGATACCGGCTCGGCGCAAAACGGCGGCGATTTGGGCGCGCTGACACAGGGCAGCCTGCCGGCCAAACCGCTGGACGACGCGGCATTCAAACTGGCGCAGGGCGCGGTGAGCGACGTGGTGGAAACCGATTTCGGCTACCACATCGTCCGCGTGCTGGAAATCCAGGGCAACGACGCCGCCGCGCAGGAAGCCCGCGTGCGCCAAGAATTGCAACTGAAAAAAGCGCAGCAGGCATATGAAAAAATCCGCGAAGAAATTGCCGAATTCACGTTGAACACGCCCGATTTGAAAGCCGCCGCGCAAAAATTCGGCCTGACTGTGCAGCAGCAGAACGAATGGCTGACACAGGCCAACGCAGGCAGCCTGCACGTGCCCAAAGCCGTGGTGGACGCGCTGTTCAGCGAAGACGTGATGACGAAGAAACATATTTCCGAAGGTATTAGCGCGGACGGCGCGACTTGGTTCGTGCGCGTAACTGACACCCGCCCTGCCGGCACGGAAACGCTGACCACTGCGCGCGACCGCATCCGTGCGGATTTCGTCCGTGCCGAAAGCATCCGTCTGGCGCGCGCCGCCGCACAGCAGGCACAAACCGATTTGCAGGCGCGAAAAGCCGTTACGCTGGCATGGACGCCCGAACAAAACGTGCTGCCGATGCAGATGCAGGCTGCTTTGCCGCCCGCCGACTATAAAGCCTTCATGGCCGCCGTACCGAACAACGGCCAGCCTGCTTATGCCGTATTGGAGCGCAACGGCATGGTGGAACTGGTGGAAGTACTGAAAAACAATCCGCTGGGCGGCGACCAGATTATCCAAGCCGTGCGCATGCAGTTGGCGCAGTTGCGCGGCGAAACCGTGACACAGGCGTATCTGCAATATCTGCAAACCAAGATTCCGACCAAGCAGGGCGTGGAAAAGGTCAATGAAGAATAAGCCTTGTCCGGCCGGTGCGCCATGCCGTTGGAGGATGGCGCGGCGGGGTGTAAAATGCGGCGCGGGAATGTTTGCTGATGGGAGTATGGCATGAAAAAATACCGCGTTATCGCTATTTTGGCGGCCTGCCTTCTGGTGCAGGCTGCATCGGCAGAAGTCGTGCTGTACAGCTATATGGGCGACATCAGCCGCTGCGAAATCTCCGTTTCCGTTGTCCGCCGCCATCTGAAAGAGCAGCCGTTTTACGAAATTCAACGCGGCACCTGCCCATATATTCGGATTGTGGACGACGAAGCGCGCGGTCAAAACCCGCCAACCGACGAACCCCATACCGAATCTGCACCCGAAGATGTGCCGATATCGAACCGTTAAATTTACCGTTCAAAGTGCAGGCTGCTTTTGAAACCGACAAAAAGCAGCCTGCACTTCCATTTCATCAACAGAATCAACTATTAAACGGAACCCGTTATGAAGATTATCCACACCATTGCCGAGCTGCGTGCTTGGCGCAAAACCGCCGGCAGCGTCGCCTTCGTGCCGACCATGGGCAACCTGCACGCAGGCCATCTGGCACTGGTCGCCCAAGCGCGCGCCGCCGCCGAACACGTTGTGGTGAGCGTGTTTGTGAACCGCCTGCAATTCGGGCAGGGCGAAGATTTCGACCAATATCCGCGCACGCTGGAAGAAGATGCCGCCAAACTGCGCGATGCCGGCGTGAGCGTGCTGTTCGCGCCGAGCGAGCAAGAGCTTTATCCGCGCGTGCGGCAGGATTACCAAGTCGAACCGCCACACTTGCAAAATGAATTGTGCGGCCAATTCCGCCCGAACCATTTCCGCGGCGTGGCCACCGTGGTATGCAAGTTGTTCAACATCGTGCAGCCCGATGCCGCCTGCTTCGGTAAAAAAGATTATCAGCAACTGGCCATCATCCAGGGCATGACGGACGATTTGAACATTCCCGTGCGGATTATCCCCGTCGATACGGGGCGTGCAGAAGACGGCTTGGCCCTGTCCAGCCGCAACCAATACCTGTCGGCCGAAGAGCGGCGGGAAGCACCGCGCTTGTTCCGCGAATTGCAGGCCGTCGCACAAGCCGTGCAGGCAGGCAACCGCGATTACGCCGCCTTGCAAAATGCCGCAGCACACCACCTGCAACAGCACGGTTGGCAGGTGGATTATGTCGAAATCCGCACGCAGGGCAGCCTGCACATTGCCCGTTTGGGCGACACGCAGTTAGTGGTTTTGGCTGCGGCACGTCTGGGCAAAACACGCTTAATCGACAATTTGGAGTTTGCCGCCGAATAGGGCATATACTCAACAAAAGCGAATTTTGTTATACTGAAACATTATTTTTCCAACAGATTTAGGAGACACACCATGTTTGGTAAAGCCGGATTGGGCGGCTTGATGCAGCAAGCCCAAAAAATGCAGGACAATATGAAGAAAGCCCAAGCCGAATTGGCGCAGACCGAAGTGGAAGGCCAGGCGGGCAACGGCTTGGTGAAAGTGAAGGCCACTTGCGGCCATGTGGTTACACAGCTCGACATCAGCCCCGATTTAATCACCGAAGCGGCAGACGACAAAGAAATGCTGGAAGATTTGATTTTGGCAGCGATTGCCGATGCGCACGAAAAAGCCGAGCAAACCACATCGGAGCGCATGGCACAGTTCACGCAGGGCCTGCCTCCCGGCTTCGGCGATTTCTTCAAATAAACGGAAAGGCGGCGTTATGGTCAAAATCGGTATCATCATGGGCAGCAACAGCGATTGGGCGGTGATGGAACATGCCGCGCGCATGCTGGAACAGTTCGGCGTTGCCTACGAAGCCAAAGTCGTGTCGGCGCACCGCACACCCGATTTAATGTTTGAATACGCCAAATCGGCACAGCAACGCGGCTTGCAGGCGATTATCGCCGGAGCGGGCGGCGCGGCGCACCTGCCGGGCATGGTGGCCAGCCAAACAACGCTGCCCGTGCTGGGCGTGCCCGTGCCGAGCAAATATCTGCGCGGCGAAGATTCGCTGCTGTCCATCGTGCAAATGCCCAAAGGCGTGCCGGTGGCCACGTTTGCGATTGGTGAGGCGGGCGCGGCTAATGCGGCCTTGTTTGCCGTGTCGCTGCTGGCGAACCACGATGCCGCCCTGGCGCAAAAATTGGCCGATTTCCGCACACGGCAAACGCAGTCCGTGTTGGACATGACGCTGCCTGCCGTGTCCGAATAAACGGACACGCCGCCCGAATGACCCATCAAAAGCAGCCTGCACACGGATAGCGTCATCGAGGCACACGAAAGTGCAGGCTGCTTTTTTGACGGAACGAAGCAAATGAAATTCAAACCGGAATATCCAAACCATGCTGCCGAGAAGGAACGCATCGGCGTGCTGCTGCTGAACCTGGGCACGCCGTCTGCGCCCAAGCCGGAGGCGGTCCGCGCTTATTTACGCGAATTTTTGTCCGACACGCGGGTGGTGGAATTGCCCAAATGGGTGTGGCAGCCGTTGTTGCGCGGCATCATATTGCCGTTTCGCAGCAAAAAAAGTGCGCATGCTTATGAAAAAATCTGGTTCAAGGAAGGTTCGCCGCTCTTGGTGTTTACCCGCCGGCAAGCCGAAGGCCTGCGCCGCCTGCGCGTGTGGGCGCGTTGGGGGCAGGCGCGGAAGAAACGGGGCAAGCCGTTGGATAGGCAGGATTCTCGCTAAAAAACGACCGCGCCAACTCAGCATACTTTATTGGTTTTTTATTGCACACAGGATTCAACCCTATGACCAATCCCAACCACCTTATCCTGCCCAGCCGTTTCGGTTTTGCCGAAACGCTGGCCGTGTTGAAACAGGCTTTTGCCGCCAAGCAGATTACCCTGTTTGCCGAAATCCCACATTCCGCGCTGGCCGCCGAGCACGGCCTGCCGCTGGCGCCTGCCAGCCTGCTGATTGTTGGCCACCCGGCCAAAGGTACGCCGCTGATGCAGGCCGATTTGCTGCTGGCCGCCGAGCTGCTGTACATCCAGCAGCTGCCGCTGAGCACCGTCACCGCGCGCCTCAAGAGGGGCCGCGTCCGCGACGTGCTGTCCTGGATGGACGAGGCGCCGGAGATCCCCGCCGACCTCGACGAGGACGGGTACGTAGTCGGCTCACCGATCACCCCAGGGCCAGGCATGACGAGGATGTTTGCGGGCGGACGAGTGCGTACCATCTTCCCGCTCGCTCTCAACAGCGACACCTCTCGCACTACCGAAGTAGCCTTGGTTACCGACAAAGAGGGCCGCCGCAGCCCACTCCACTTCGTGACTATGAGGTCCACGTGGTCCCAGAACGGTCAAGACTGCCTCGTCGACGAGCAGGACTATGTGTTCCTACCGACACGCTCCGCCGATCCATCGCCCGAGGGTGCCGGTCACACCGACGGCGACGGCTTCCTAGCGACCGAGCCCCTGCTAGTGACCTTCTCGGCCCTGACGGCGAACCCGTACCGCATCCACTGGGACCGCGATTTCTGCCGCCGCGCCGGACATGATGGCCTGGTGGTCCACGGACCGTTGCAGGCCCTGCTCATGGCTCAAGCGTTCGAGGACATGGGCGCGGATTTCATTGGTAAGCAGTTCTGCTACCGGTTCAGCGCCCCAGTGACGGCCCCGACCCGACTCGTCGTCGGCATCGAAAAGGGTGAGGCCAAGGTCCGTCGCACCGACGGCACCGTGACCGCTACTGCAACCTTGCAGAGGGTCACTACAGGTTAGAGGGGAGGCACATCAACACCTGCCGACCTCAGTTCGCCAACCCCCTCGACGACCTCAGCACCAGGCAGGGAGACCAAGTCGGCGCCACTAACGATGAGCTTGGAACTGCGCAACCCTGATCCAATGCACAAGGCCTCAGCCTCGGCTACTCGCGGATCGATCCAGATCGGCCATTCGGCAGGCAGCCCCACCGGGGTGATACCGCCGTATTCCATCCCGGACATACTGACAGCCTCGTCCATCAGCGCGAAGGATGCCTTACGGACGTCGAGCTTCTTGCGCACCACCTTGTTGACGTCGACCCTTGTCGTCGCCAAAACCAGACATGCAACGTACTTCTCGACGCCACCACGCTTCCCCTTGACGATGACGCAGTTAGCGCAGGTCTCGAGACCCTCACCGAACGCCTCACACAGCGCACCGGTGTCGGCGATCTCAGGGTCAATGCTGAAGACGACTGCCGACGGCAACTCGGCGGCTCGACCGGTGACCGTCGCGGCCAACAGCTCGGGATGGTCGGCAGCGGGCAGGTGTTCTACGGAGTCGTACATGTGGCCCACCGTAGCCACGGTCGTTCCATAGACGAGACTACTTCTCACACCTCGGATAAATACCGTTGACGGCAGTTGTTTCGACGATAAGGAGAACGATGACCGACGACACGACCACAGTCCGCGGCAGCTACCTCCCGAATGCCGATGATCCCATCCCGACTACGCCGATCGCGCCATGCGCATGGGCGTCTCTCCCCCCATCGACGGTGGCGCTGCGTTCCGCAGTGTAGGCCCCGCACGCCGAGGCCGTCGTCGTCACCGAAACTTTCGATGACCGGGCAGCTCAGCCGACGGGTGACAACGACGACGAAAAGGTCCACTCAGCGAAATTCCAGCGTGTCAGCGAAGACAACGGTTACTGGTACGGCCAGGCTGCCGGGGCGAAGAAGGCCACGCCAAAGGCCTCGCGGGCCAGAACGTCGAGACTTTGCACCTGCACCCAGACAGTCACGTCTACGTCTTCCACCGCTGGGCTGACGGCGGTCCGTATGACGACGACGTGGTGACGATGAACCTCGACTCTAAGATCTGGAGCGACTGCGCCGTTGGCATGCCGGTTGCTGGGTGTCGAAGTTCAACTCCAACGCGAAGGTGTACTCAGATGTCTTCGACGGGGTGGACGTCCCAGAGTGGTTCGACGCCGTCGAGGACGACTATGACGGCCAACCGGCCTCCGTGACCCTCGCCTTGCCGCCCTACAGCGCTGTCATTGTGTCACGAGCGTAAGGGCGTCATCGCCTCTGAGGCGAGACGAAAGAAGCATCACCGAGGCGAGGAAGCCACGGTAGCTTCCCAAGCCCCAGGATGCGTCAGATCCCTCGGTCAATTTGCAGTTAAGACTAAGGGGTCCATACTTTCTTGAGTGAGTCGCAGCTATAGACGGCAAGCAGTGGCCAAGGCCACCCAGCCGATCGCTGATCCTGAACCAATCCGATCCATGAAGCCAGGGCTGGCCCTAGCCGCGTTAGGAGTCGTCTTCGGCGATATCGGCACCTCAGTCCTTTATTCCTTGCAAACGGTGTTCTCAATGGAGAACCATGCCGTACGCCCAACCCCCGAAGACGTCATGGGGATCATCTCGATGATCTTCTGGTCGATCCTGCTCGTGGTATGCGTCAAGTATGTCATCTTCGTCATGCGTGCTGACAACGACGGCGAAGGGGGCATCCTCGCCCTGATGGCCTTGGTGCGTCGTCTCATGACTAGTCACAAAGGCACTGGCATGACGGCCCTCCTCCTCGGCATCATCGGCGCTGGCCTGTTCTACGGCGATTCTTTTATCACCCCGGCGATCTCGGTGATGAGCTCAGTGGAGGGCATCACGGTGGCCAACCCGGCCGCCGAGAAGATCGTCCTACCGGCTTCCATCGTCATCCTCACTGTCCTGTTCATCGTGCAGAGACGGGGAACGTCGGCCATCGGCAAGGCCTTCGGTCCGGTGATGGGGATCTGGTTCCTCACCTTGGCAGCCATCGGCATCCCATGGATCATCCGTCATCCCGTCATCATCACGGCCCTGCTCCCACACTGGGCAATCCTCTTCGCCGTCGAACGCCCCGGCATGGCATTCATCGCGATGGGTGCCGTCGTCTTGACGATCACCGGTGCCGAGGCGCTGTACGCCGACATGGGCCACGTCGGGGCCTCGTCAATCCGGCTGGCGTGGTTCGCCCTCGTGCTGCCCTGTCTGCTCATCAACTACCTGGGCCAGGGTGCGATGATCCTGCTTCATCCCGACTGGATCGACAATCCGTTCTTCCGGTTGGCCCCAGACTGGGCAACCGTCCCACTGGTCGTCATCGCGACGACGGCCACCGTCATCGCCTCCCAAGCGGTCATCTCGGGGGCGTTCTCGATGAGTTCAGAGGCCGCCCGCCTGGGGTTGCTGCCGCGCCTGGGTGTGCGTCATACCTCAAAGTCCGAAGGCGGCCAGATCTACATCCCGGAAATCAACTGGATCCTCTTTGCCGGTGTGCTAGCCCTTATCCTCATCTTCCAAACTTCGTCGAAGTTAGCCACGGCTTATGGCCTGGCCGTCACCGGCACCTTCCTGCTGACGACGAGTCTGTTCCTAGTGTTGGCTCACCGGGCATGGCATTGGCCGATGTGGGCTCTTATCCTCTTTGGTGTCATTGTCGGTGGCGTCGAGTTATCGATTTTTTCTGCCAACCTGCTAAAGATCGCCTTTGGCGGCTGGATTCCGTTGATGTTTGCAACCATCGTCGTCATCATCATGACGACGTGGCGACGCGGTACCGCCTACATCGCCAAGCAGCGACAAGACGATGAGGGACCGCTGGACGATTTCCTCGACTGGATGCACGAGTCCAAGCCAACCCGCGTCCCCGGCCTGGCTATTTACCCGCATCCTGGGCGGGCCACAACCCCGCTGGCCCTGCTTAACAACCTCAGGTTTAACCACGTGTTGCACGAGCACAACGTCATCATCTCGATAGTGGTGGAAAACGTGCCACACGTGCGGCACGTCAACCGGATTGAGAAGGTGGACCTCGGCAGACCTACCGACGGCATCACGTACATCGCGTGTCATGTCGGGTTTACCGATTCCCAGGACGTCCCCAAGGCACTAGCTTTGGCGGCCGCTAAGTGTCCTAGTCTCAAGCATCATCTCGACGAGGCGATCTACTACCTTTCCCTAGTAGATGTGAAGCGGGACGAACCACAGCAGGGTGCGCACATGGCCGGCTGGCGCAAGATGCTTTACATCGCCATGTCGCGCAACCAAGCCGATCGCACTCGGGTCTTCCGGATACCTCGTACTCGCGCGGTGGTTATGGGTGAGGCCGTCGATTTGTGACGATCCGCTAAAACTGCCATGGTTCCCGAGACTTAGCGAGGTCTCGGGAACCATCTTTTCTCAGGGCCCACAAGTTCCAGGAATTGCGCAGCGAAGGCCCCATCAGCATTGACGACGTCGACGTCGCGACGCACTGTCTCTGCCGCGACAATGGCTTCTGACCAGGGAAGACGTTGTTTCCATTCTTTCTCGGTGTGGCCAATGGTCCAACTGTCAAAGGTGCACTCGGGATGGAACTGGACCCCCATGCGCGCTCGGCGAACCGGACGGCCTCAACCTGACCGGTGGGATCGCGCGCCAGCAGGACGGCGCCCTCGGGGAGGACGACCGCAACATCGTTGTTGAAGTGAATACCGCGGTGTCCGTCGTAGACCGACAGCAGTGGATCCTTCTCCCCGTCCGGGGTGAGGTGCATTTCGACCGGCCCGAGGCAGAGGTGGTCGGAGGTGCAGACCCGTCCTCCCAGTGCGACAGTGGCAAGCTGGTGACCCAGGCAGACGCCAAGGAAGGGCGTTCCTGCCTTCACCGTCCGGGAGATGAGCTGGCGGGTGGAAGCCAGCCACGGTGCCTCAGCGTCGTCCTGACAGCCCATGGAGCCACCCAGCACCACGAGCGCGTCGGCGTCCACAATCGGCGGCACCGGTTGGTTCCAGGCACTGACCTCGACGACGTCTGCCCCGGCGTCGCGCCACACTTGCCCGAGCCTGCCTGGACTGCAAGAGGACTCGTGAACGATGACCAAGATCCGCGTCATGGCGGAAACACTACGGATTTTCTGTAACTGTCGTGTGTCAGAGCTGTTGCAGCTGAGTGCAGTCTCGCCCGACAGGAGGCGGATTGTCGCTGGTGAGTGCCGGGTAAGCAGGGCTGCTGTCAATTTTCTCCCATGACTTGCTGGACGGTGGCGGGTCATTCCTGATCACGACATCGACGTCAATGGCACGGGCAACGGCGTCATCGTGACAAACGACAACGTTGCCGTCGTCGGCAAGTTGGACGTCGAGCTCGACGCCGTCTCAAGGTCTAGCGGCGTTGTAGCAGGAGGGAAGGGTATTTTCCAGGAATCGCACATTCGAACCACGATGGACCCACACGGTGGCCATGGGCCACTGACACTGATCGGATCGACGGCGTCAGTACTCCGAGGCACATGATTCTTTTGCCATCCTGTCGGCCTTGGCCATCGTCGTGCCGGTCATCATGTTCGTCTTTGCCTTGCTGTCGATTCTCAGGTCGAACCATCTGACGGATGTGGGCAAGGTGATCTGGATCGTCGTCTGTCTCTGCTTCCCGGTTGTTGGGCCAATCGTGTGGCTTATCGCAGGTAGAAACACAGCGTTGAGGCGAGAGCGGGTATCTAGCCCGCTTCCGCAGTGAGCCGCCTCGAGGCGACGAAACCCCGCTGCACTAGCGGAGTTTCGCTCTGCGCGCCCGGAGGGATTCGAACCCCCAACCTTCTGATCCGTAGTCAGATGCT